>ERZ831979.1135-NODE-1135-length-25745-cov-13.466057_pt1 | contig 25745 bp, 19 predicted proteins | sample MGYA00519952_ERZ831979 | MGnify/ENA primary metagenome ERZ831979 (study PRJEB31850, sample SAMEA3708723) | human gut metagenome | biome: human gut; feature: human-associated habitat; material: faeces | place: China | collected 2014 ...
AGGAAAATGCGAACCCTCTGGTGAGCAGAGGATTTAGCCTCCTTGTTTTATATATTACTTAACGAAAACGATTAAGTAAATATTCCTTATCTGAAATTATATCTTGCAGAATTATAAAAATCAACAAAAAATCCTTTGAAATAAGCAAAATAGCACTTTTAACAAAAATCACAACCTAATATGGAAGAAAGCAACAAAAGAGGGTTAAGCTGGATGATTAAGCTTAAAATACGAAAACGTATAAGACTTTGCTGCGCAAACGGTTAAAAAACATAAGTAATCATAAAAAATGCACAAAAAATTAGAGAAAAAAATGTAAAATTAGCCGAAATGTCAAAAAACTATTGCAATCCACTTGTATAAGAGCTATATTAAAGATGCGAAAACGATTAAGCAAAAACTTCGAAAGACTTAAGTAACAAGACAACAGGTCATACATAATAAAGTCTGGAAGAAGTACCTGGAGGATTCAATGGTATCTTTAAAAACAATTGCCGAAAAGTGTGGAGTATCAACTGCCACTGTCAGTAAGGCGTTAAACGATCAAAAAGATATCAGTGAAGAGACAAAGAGTCGTATCCGGACGGTAGCAGAGCAATTAGGATATTTCCCGAATGCAGCAGCAAGATCACTTAAGACCAACCATTCATACAACCTCGGAGTTCTATTTGAAGAGGAAGCAGGAAGAGGTTTACAGCATGAATATTTTTCAGGAGTATTAAATGGTCTGAAAGTTCAGGCGGAGAAGCAGGGTTATGACATTACATTTATCAATACCTGTTTTGAAAACCGGAAGATGTCTTATCTGGAACATTGCAAATACCGGAATTTTGAAGGAGTTGCAATTGTGTGTGCGGATTTTAACGACCCTGGTGTCATGGAACTGATGAATAGCGAAGTACCGGTTGTCACCATTGACTACCTGCATCACAACTGCACGGCGGTCAGCTCGAACAACATTCAGGGCATGGAAGATCTGGTCAGATATATTTATTCTCAGGGACACAGGAGGATCGCTTACATCCACGGACAGCAAAATGGTTCGGCAGTTACCAAAGACCGGTTGACAAGTTTTTACCGGACAATGGATGAACTGAAGCTGGAAGTCCCGGATGAGTACATCCGTACAGCAGGTTACCTGGAGACAAAGGAAGCGGCAAAACAGACGAAGGAACTTCTGAATCTGGAAAATCCGCCAACCTGTATCATTTATCCTGATGACACCGCACTGATCGGTGGAAGAAATGTCATTATAGAGATGGGACTTCGGATACCAAAAGACATTTCGGTAGCAGGATACGACGGAACAAGGATGTCACAGCTTTTGCATCCGAAGCTTACCACAATTAAGCAGGACACAGAAGAGATTGGCAGAGAGGCTGCAAAACGGCTGATCGGATTCATTGAAAAACCAAAAACAACTCTCATAGAGAGAGTCGTTATAGAAGGAATCCTCATACCGGGACAATCGGTAGGAAAGATTCCGGAACAAAAATAACAATGTAAACAAGGCGGAAGCCAAAAAATTAAGGAGGAGGGTTTTCTATGAAAAAGAAAATCATTAGCGCATTATTATGTGTATCCATGGTAGCAACTATGGTAGCAGGATGTGGTGGATCATCAGACACAACATCCGCAGACAACAGCAACTCAGGTGCAGCAGCACCGGCAACAGAATCTGGATCTGATGCAGCGGAGACAGATACAACAGGTGATGAGGGAAAAGTTCTTAACATTTATTGCTGGAATGAAGAGTTTAAGAGCCGTCTGACAGATCACTATCCTGGATATGAGGAAGTGGATGCCACAACTGGTAAGATTGGGGATGTTACCGTAAAATGGAACATCACACCAAGTGATGACAACGCATATCAGAACAATCTGGATGCAACATTATTAAAACAGGAATCAGCAGCAGCCGATGACAAGATTGATTTATTCTTAGTAGAAGCAGACTACGCATTGAAATATGTTGATACAGATTACACAATGCCAGTCGCAGATCTTGGAATCACAGATGCAGATCTTGCAAATCAGTATCAGTATACAAAAGATATCGTTACAGATTCTAACGGTGTATTAAAAGGTGTTTCATGGCAGGGCTGCCCGGGCGTATTATTCTATAACCGTGATGCAGCAAAAGAAGTTCTTGGAACAGACGATCCTGACGAAGTTCAGAAATATGTTTCAGACTGGGATACTTTCAATGATACAGCAGAGACAATGAAAGCTGCCGGATATAAGATGACATCTTCCGTCAATGATACTTACCGTGTATATTCTAACAACGTTACTTCTAAGTGGGTAGAAGATGGCAAGATCAATATTGATGATAACATTATGAAATGGGTATCTGATTCAAAAGAGCTTTATGATGCAGGCGAGACAGAGACATATGAACTCTGGGGCGATGACTGGAAGAAAGGTTTCTATCCAGAAGGAAAAGTATTCTGCTACTTTGGACCGGCATGGTTCGTGAACTTCTCTATGGCAGCCGACACCGAAGGATCTATCGGTTACAACGGTGGATGGGGCGCTACACCAGGACCTCAGGGATTCTATTGGGGCGGTACATGGATCTGTGGAGCAACAGGTACAGATAACGCAGGTCTCGTAAAAGATATCATCTTAAAGATGACAACAGATGAGACAATCATGAAAGATATCGTAGTAAAAGATGATGATTTCGTTAACAATAAACCAGCTATGGAAGCAATGGCAGCAGATACAAGCTACCAGAGTAAAGTATTAGGCGGACAGAACCCATTGTCTATGTACTGTGCAAGTGTAGAAAAACTTGATTTAAGCAACCTTTCTGCATACGATCAGGGATGTAACGAAGAGTTCCAGAACGCAATGAAGAACTACTTCGAGGGAACTGCTACAAAAGAAGAGGCATTAGATCTGTTCTACAAAGCAGTTGTAGAGAAATATCCGGAGTTAACATACTAAGCAGACGAATGGTATAAAAAATGATTTGATGCCGCGCCTGCCGGACCGTAAGGGAGGCGGGCGCGGCTCATTTTATATCCAAATTTGTGTAAAAACTGTAAGCGCAGAGCTGACAGCAGACTTACACAGGGTAAAGGTGAGGGATGCTGTGAGCTCTGTGGGCGAAAATTATGCACTCTGGAAAAGGAGGTCAGGTTGTTATGAAAAAAAGCAGTGGAAAGGTAGTAAGATACAATAAATGGGGATATATCTTTTTGATTCCTTTTATTGTAGTATATGTTATTTTTCAGCTGATTCCGTTGATCAGCACTATTTACAACAGTTTCTTTGAAAACTATATGTCAGGACTGACGCAGGTCGGACCGAATTTCGTCGGACTTGCAAACTATAAAAAGCTTTTCTCCGATGGAGATATCTGGATTTATACCAAAAACACCATGTTATTATGGATCATGTGTTTCATACCACAGATCATTTTGTCACTGGTACTTGGAGCATGGTTCTCTGATGTACGTCTCAGATTAAAAGGAACCCGTTTCTTTAAAACAGTCGTATATCTGCCAAACCTGATCATGGCATCTGCATTTTCCATGTTATTCTTTACATTGTTCTCCGATGGAGGACCCATCAACTCGATGCTGATGCAGATCGGATTTATTGATACACCGTACAAATTTTTATCCAATGCGGGCAGTGCAAGAGGGCTGATCGCGTTAATGAACTGTCTGATGTGGTTTGGTAATACAACGATCCTTTTAATGGCAGGTATGATGGGTATTGATACCTCTTTGTTTGAGGCAGCGGAAGTTGATGGTGCAACTTCTTCCCAGGTATTCTGGCAGATCACATTGCCATTGTTACGTCCGATTCTTGTATATGTGGTTATTACATCTCTGATCGGTGGTTTACAGTTATTCGATGTACCGCAGATCTTAACCAATGGAACCGGTGACCCGATGCGTTCTACCATGACGCTGATCATGTTCTTAAATAAACATCTCTACAGCAAGAACTATGGTATGGCTGGTGCATTGTCAGTTGTTCTGTTTATCATTACAGGTATCTTAAGCCTGGTAGTATTTAAGATAACCGGCAATGATAAGAGGAAGGGGTGAAGATCATGAATGAAAATCGTAATCTGAAAAAAGGTGTAGGAATTCATGCAAGAAGACTGATCGCATATATCGTACTGATCATTGTTTCCATATTGTGTCTGTTCTGGTTTTATGTACTGTTTATCAATGCAACCAGATCAAACGGTGAGTTACAGTCAGGTTTTACGCTGGTTCCGAGCAGCCATCTGTGGGAAAACTGGAAGAATTTGAGAAATGGAACGCTTCCGGTATGGAACGGTATGTTCAACAGTCTGATCGTTTCTTCGCTCAGTGCAGTACTCAGCGTATATTTTTCAACGATGACAGCTTATGCGATCCATGCATATGATTTCAAACTGAAAAAATACATTTATCCGTTTATTTTGATGATCATGATGATTCCGACACAGGTAACTGCACTTGGATTTATCAAACTTGTTTCCAACATGAACTTAGAGGATTCCTTTATACCTCTGATCGTGCCGACGATTGCGGCTCCGGTTACATTTTTCTATATGAAACAGTATATGGAGAGTACACTGCCGTTGTCACTGATCGAGGCAGCACGTATCGATGGTTCCGGTGAATTCCGTACCTTCAATGCAATTGTAATGCCACTGATGAAACCGGCAATTGCTGTGCAGATGATCTTCACATTCGTAAGCAGCTGGAACAACTACTTCACACCGGCATTGATCTTACATGATGACAAGAAAAAAACACTGCCTATCTTAATCGCACAGCTGCGTGCGGCTGACTGGCTCAAGTTTGATATGGGGCAGGTATATGTGATGATCGCATTTTCCATCTTCCCGGTTATCATTGTATATCTGATCTTATCCAAACACATCGTACAGGGTGTTGCACTTGGAAGCGTAAAGGGTTAATAAACGGATTGCTGTACTACATAAAAATGAGACTGCCATATGGGTGGTCTCATTTTTTAACTCTTATTTTTGATGAAAATCTTTGACAATGTCACTGGTAAATAAGCCGGTTGTGTGCTATACTATTATCTATGATTAGTAGAAATAAAGGATCGGATGTGTTGGGGTACATGGGTGCAGACAAGAACGGACAGGCTGGATCTTTGTAAAATACACATAGAAATGGAGAGGAATATGACAGAGACAGGATTATGGATTTTTCTGATTTGTTTACTTGTAGTAGTCATCATAGCGACTGTGGTTGCAGTAGTGTCAGCAGTATCAGGTGCTACGGCAGCGATCGTGGATGATGAGGAATCAGAGGAAGAGTAGGAATACAGCAGGTATAAGAGAAAAGCCTCTTGTCAGTTTTGTATAGGTGTATAGCTGACAGGGGCTTTTTTGTGCACAGGATTCTGCCTTAATCAGCAATCTAAAAAAATATAAACTGGTACGAAAGTCTTGCAATCCATTTTGAAACAGGTAAACTAAATATATTGTGGCAAAATATTTGCTGCCAGGTGTTTATTACAAATGTCTTGCGTATTCAGGTGGAGGGACAAAAGAGAGTGTTGTCAAAATTAAGTGTGAAGAAACCGTATACTGTGATCGTAGGCGTGATCTTAGTCATTGTGTTAGGAGCCGTATCCCTAACCAAAATGACCACAGATCTACTGCCGGATATGAGTCTGCCATATGCCTTAGTCATTACGACGGATATGGGGGCAAGCCCGGAGAAAGTGGAATCCGATGTGACAGCACCTGTCGAGGCATCCATGGCGACGACTTCGAGCATCAAAAATGTGAGTTCTGCCTCCTACGATAATTATTCGATGGTGATCTTAGAGTATGAGCAGAATGCCAATATGGATTCGGTCATTATCGAGATCCAGCAGAAATTAGACCAGTTAGAGGGCAGTTTTCCGGATGGTGCCGGGAAGCCGATGATCATGCAGATCGACCCGGATATGATGCCTGTAATGGTGGCATCTGCCGATGTGGAAGGCATGACGCAGTCAGAGATTTCGGATTATGTGGAAAATGAACTTTCGCCGGTGCTTGAGAGTATCGACGGTGTGGCATCTGTTTCTACAACCGGAACTGTGGAAGAGAACATTCATGTCACATTAGATCAGGATAAAATCGATGCACTGAATCAGAAGATCCAGAGTAAGATCGAGGAACAGTTTACTGAACCGCAGGAACAGCTCGATCAGGCTGCCGAGCAGGTGGAGAGTGGACGCAGGCAGATGGAAAGCGGAAAAGATCAGCTTGCAAACCAGCTTGGACAGGCAGAAAATGAAGTGATCAATGGTAAGTCGCAGGCGTTTGTGGCAGAATCAGATCTGAGTCAGAATTATACAGTATTGAAAGCGACCGATGAGCTGATAAAGCGGGCAATCCCGGAACTCCAGAGTATTTATGAACAGGGAATGGGATTAAAAGCAGACATTGAACAGGCACAAAAAGAAGCCCAGATGAACAGTGACGATGGAAGCAGACGTATAGAAGAACTTTTAGAGGAGGCGAAGATTTCCGGAGATCAGGAACAGATCAATCAGATCCTTGCGATGACCGGGGAAAATCAGGAGAGCATTGCGGAAGCAGGAAAACGTCTGGAATTATTACAGGAAGAACTGTTAGAACTGAATACATCCTTAAATCAGCAGTGGGCAGATCAGTTAGCAGCGTTAAATGTGAGTCTTAGTTCGATCGATGATATTCCGCAGGTGATTACGCAGCTGTCACAAAAACAGGTTGAGATCCAAACAGCAATGGCAGCTCTGCAGACTGCACAGGAACAGGTTACAGATGGAAAAACTACCTTAGATGATGCGTATGTAACGTTAAACCGGATGGAGATCGACGGGATCTTAGAGATGAGTGAAGCGTCTGCACAGCTTGCGGTCGGGGAAGCCCGGTTAGAGCAGGGACAGGAAAAATTAGAAGAGTCAAAACAGAGTGCACTTGAGTCTGCGGATCTGAATCAGATCCTGTCGGTGGAAACATTAGGCCAAATTCTGACAGCACAGAATTTTTCCATGCCGGCAGGTTATGTCAATGAAAATAAGAAACAGTATTTAGTGCGTGTCGGCGACGAGGTTTCATCCGTGGAAGAACTTGAAAATCTTGTGCTGGTGGATGTCGGAATGGATGGAATCGCGCCGATCCGTTTATCAGATGTTGCAAAGACAGAAGTGGTGGATGATACAGGGGATTCCTATTCCAAAGTAAATGGAAATCCGGCGATCATGCTTTCCATTGAAAAGCAGACCGGATACTCCACCGGAGATGTGACAAAGCGGATCAAGACACGATTTGAGTCGTTGGAAAAAGAAAATGACAAACTTCACATGACGATATTGATGAATCAGGGCGTCTATATTGATACCATTGTGCAGTCTGTCATGGAAAATATGATCTTGGGTGCGATCCTTGCCGTGCTCATTTTGATCTTATTTTTAAAGGATATCAAACCGACACTGGTGATCGCGTGTTCTATCCCGCTCAGTGTGGTTTTTGCGATCGTTTTGATGTATTTTACCGGAATATCGTTAAATATCATTTCACTGTCCGGTTTGGCGCTCGGTGTCGGCATGCTCGTGGATAACTCGATCGTCGTGATCGAAAATATTTACCGTCTCAGGAATCAGGGATTTTCGATCCGGAAGGCAGCAGTCGAGGGAGCAGGACAGGTGGCAGGTGCGATCTTTGCATCCACACTCACGACGGTCTGCGTGTTTGCACCGATTATTTTTACGGAGGGTATCACAAGGCAGCTGTTTGTGGATATTGCACTCACGATCGCCTATACGTTAGCTGCAAGTCTGATTGTGGCGCTGACGTTTGTACCGATGATGGCATCCGGTGCGCTGAAGAATACCAGAGAAATCAAACATCCGTGGTTTGACCGCATTTTAGATGGATATGAAAAAGTTCTGCGTGTGGCACTGCGGTTTAAACCGATCGTACTGATCTGTGTGGTAGTTTTTCTGGTGGCAAGTGTGACGCTTTCCGTTTCCAAAGGATTTACCTTTATGGACATGAATATGGAGACAGAGCAGCTCACGGTCACGGTTTCAGCGAAAGAGGATGAAAAGCTGACATTTGAGGAACTGACGGAGCGCGCGGATGAGGTTGTGGATAAGATCTCTGGCATCTCCGGTGTGGATTCGATCGGAGCCATGGCAGGCGGCGGTGGAATCATGTCGATGGGCAGTACGGACAGTGTGACCATGTACGTGCTCATCGATGATTCCGGGGCGACTGGCAGTGAGATCACTGCCTCGATACAGGCGCTTACAGCGGATCTTGACTGCGACGTGAATACGGACAGCTCTGCGTCGGATATGAGTTCCTTTTTCGGAAGCGGTATTTCCGTGCGGGTCAGCGGAAAAGATTTAGATAAGCTGCAGAAACTCGCAGGGCAGATCGCAGAAGTCGTGGAAAAGACGGAGGGCACTGTAGATGTGGACGATGGTCTTGGAGATACGACACCGTCTTTCACGGTAAAAGTGGACAAAGAAAAAGCTGCAAAATATGGCATGACAACAGCGCAGGTGTATCAGCTTGTCTATAAACAGCTTGCATCGAATACGTCATCCACAACGATCTCGACGGATTTAAAAGACTATAAAGTATATGTGCAGAGTGGGGAACAGGCGGATGTCACGCCAGGGGATATCCGTAAGCTGACATTTCCTTATACAGACCGTATCAGCGGAGAGACAACAGATATTCCCCTGAAAGATATCGCAGAGTTTGAGGAAGGTGAGTCCTTAAATGTGATAAACAGAAGCTCGCAGACGCGCTATATCAGCGTGACAGCCGGTGTGGATGAAGATCACAATGTGACGCTGGTAAGTGACCAGATCCAGAAAGAATTAGATAAGATCAAGCTGCCGGATGGATATGAGATCTCCATGACCGGGGAGGATGAGACGATCCGGGATGCGATGAACCAATTGTATCTGATGCTGATCTTAGCGGTGGTATTTATTTATCTTATCATGGTTGCACAGTTCCAGTCATTTTTGTCGCCTTTTATTATTATGTTCACGATTCCGCTTGCATTTACGGGAGGTTTCTTTGCTCTGTTTGTGACAGACAATGAAGTCGGCGTGGTATCCATGATCGGATTTGTCATGTTAGCGGGTGTCATCGTCAATAACGGAATCGTGTTAGTCGATTATATCAATCAGCTGAGAAGAGAGGGCATGGATAAAAAGGAGGCGATTGTCACAGCCGGAAGAACGAGACTGCGCCCGATCTTAATGACGGCACTGACCACGATCCTTGCAATGTCCACGATGGCGATGGGACTTGGAAGCGGTTCAGAGATGATGCAGCCGATGGCGATCGTGACTGAGGGAGGTATGTTATATGGAACACTGCTGACACTGATCGTGGTGCCTTGTATCTATGATCTGTTTACGAGGAACAAGAGTATGGTGGAGGAAGAGATCTAAAAAAACAGTTGACAAACCCCGCGTCCCCTCGTATGATAAAAACAGCAAAAAACAAAGGTTGTGAGAAAGAGGAGTACACATAAACTCTTTGCAGAGAGGGAAGTTCACCGGCTGAAAGACATCCCAGAGAAAGATATGTGGAAGGTAGCTTTTGAACCGGAATGCTGAGAAAGCATAGCTGTATGACAGGATATAAGAACAGGCATTGCAGATATGCACAGGTATTCACGACTCATCCACGTTACAGGATGACCGGTCAGATATGGAACTGGCTGGACATGAGCACCAACAAAGGTGGTACCGCGATCATATTCGCCCTTTGTATTCCGTATGGAATACGAAGGGCTTTTTTTAATTCATAGGAAATTATGTCCTGTGAATCAAAACCGCCTATCTATCAGAACTAAAAAAGGAGAACAGATTATGTGTCAGAATTGCAGCAAAGAATTAGCAAAGACCTACGATCCAAAAAGCATTGAAGACCGTTTATACAAAAAATGGGAAGACAACGGCTATTTCCACGCCGAAGTTGACCGCAGCAAAAAGCCGTTTACCATCGTGATGCCGCCGCCAAACATCACAGGACAGCTTCACATGGGACATGCCCTCGACAACACCATGCAGGATATTTTAACACGTTATAAGAGAATGCAGGGTTACAACGCATTATGGCAGCCGGGTACAGACCATGCGTCCATTGCAACTGAGGTAAAGGTAATCGAGAACCTGAAAAAACAGGGCATCGACAAGCGTGATCTTGGAAGAGAAGGATTCTTAGAAAAATGCTGGGAGTGGCGTGACGAGTACGGCAGCCGCATCATCAACCAGTTAAAGAAAATGGGATCTTCCGCAGACTGGGAGAGAGAGCGTTTTACGATGGACAAGGGCTGCTCTGAGGCAGTACTTGAGGTATTTGTAAAATTATATGAAAAAGGGCTGATCTACAAAGGTTCCCGTATCGTCAACTGGTGTCCGGTATGTAAGACTTCCATCTCAGATGCCGAGGTAGAGCACGAAGAGCAGGACGGATTCTTCTGGCACATCAACTATCCGGTTGTCGGCGAAGAGGGAAGATTTGTTGAGATCGCAACGACAAGACCGGAGACATTGTTTGGTGATACCGCAGTTGCAGTGAACCCGGACGACGACCGCTACAAAGACATCGTCGGAAAGATGTTAAAACTTCCGATGACAGACCGCGAGATCCCGGTGATCGCAGACGCTTATGTTGACAAAGAGTTCGGAACCGGATGTGTAAAGATCACACCGGCACATGACCCGAACGACTTTGAGGTTGGAAAACGTCACAACTTAGAGGAGATCACCGTCATCAACGACGATGCAACAATGAACCATTATGCCGGAAAATATGAGGGCATGGACCGCTACGAGTGCAGAAAAGCACTGGTGGAGGATCTTGAAAAACAGGGACTGCTTGTAAAAATAGAGCCGCATTCCCACAACGTAGGAACCCATGACCGCTGCGGCACAACCGTTGAGCCGATGGTAAAACAGCAGTGGTTTGTAAAGATGGACGAACTGATCAAACCGGCTGTGGAAGCAGTGAAAAACGGAGACATCCAGTTACTTCCAAAACGTATGGAGAAAACATACTTTAACTGGACTGACAATATCCGTGACTGGTGTATTTCCAGACAGCTCTGGTGGGGACACCGCATCCCGGCTTATTACTGCCCGGACTGCGGTGAGATGGTGGTAGCAAAGACTGCACCGGAGAAATGTCCGAAATGTGGATGTGACCACATGGAGCAGGATCCGGATACCTTAGATACCTGGTTCTCATCCGCACTCTGGCCGTTCTCCACATTAGGCTGGCCGGATAAGACAGAAGATCTGGATTACTTCTATCCGACCGATGTACTTGTAACCGGATACGATATCATTTTCTTCTGGGTCATCCGTATGATTTTCTCCGGCTATGAGCAGATGGGCAAAGCACCGTTCCATACCGTATTGTTCCACGGACTGGTTCGTGATTCCCAGGGACGCAAGATGAGTAAATCTTTAGGAAACGGTATTGATCCGCTCGAAGTAATTGATAAATACGGCGCAGATGCACTCCGCCTGACACTGATCACCGGAAATGCACCGGGAAATGATATGCGTTTCTACTGGGAGCGTGTTGAGGCATCCAGAAATTTTGCCAACAAAGTATGGAATGCATCCCGTTTCATCATGATGAACCTTGAGGGAAGCGAGATCAAGGAGCCGTCACTGGATGAGTTAAAACCGGCAGATAAGTGGATCTTATCCAAGGTAAACACACTTGCAAAAGACGTGACAGAAAATATGGATAAGTACGAGATGGGAATCGCCGTACAGAAAGTTTATGATTTCATCTGGGATGAATTCTGTGACTGGTACATTGAGATCACTAAGACTCGTACTTATAATAAAGAAAATGATCCGGCATCTGCAAACGCAGCATTCTGGACATTAAAGACCGTACTGACAGAGGCATTAAAACTGCTTCATCCGTTCATGCCGTTTATCACAGAAGAGATTTTCTGCACACTGCATCCGGAAGAAGACACGATCATGCTTGCAAAATGGCCGGAGTACCGTGCTGACTGGAATTTCCCGGCAGAGGAAGAAATGTTAGAGCACTGCAAGGATCTGGTAAAAGGTGTCCGTAATGTGCGCACAGAGATGGATGTTCCGCCATCAAGAAAAGCGAAAATCTTTATTGTTGCTGAAGATGCCGCTTTGCGTGATTCCTTTGAACTGACCAAAGAGGCTTATGCAAACCTTGCCGGAGCAAGTGAGGTCATGGTGCAGCAGGATAAGACAGGCATCGGGGAGGATGCAGTATCTGTTGTGATCCCTGGCGCTACACTGTATCTGCCATTAGAAGATCTGGTTGATTTCGAGAAGGAAAAAGGGCGTCTGTTAAAAGAGCAGGCACGTTTAGAGAAAGAGCTTGCACGTTCTAAGGGAATGCTTTCGAATGAAAAATTCTTAAGCAAAGCACCGGAAGCAAAAGTGCAGGAAGAGAAGGACAAACTTGCCGGATACGAACAGATGATGGAGCAGGTCAAAGAACGTTTGGCACAGATGTCAAAATAATTGCAAGATAATGAGCGCAAGAACGGCGAATTGTATCATGTGCTGATTTTGCACATGATATAATAAGACTGCCGAGCGAAGCTCGTGTAGATCATGATCATGAAGCATTGCTTCATGATATAATAAGAAGGAGCTATGCACGATGGGTATCATCTTTACTGGTCAGCCGGTAAAGTGGTGCCTGCCTTGTATAGCTCTTTTTGGTAAAATAGCACCAAAAAGGATGCGTTGTGTTAAAGAATTTACTTGAAAAAGCATAAAAATACTAGTATTATATAAGATAAGGAATATTCTACGTTACTGTATATACATACATCAGAAAGAATTGGGGAGCACGCCTATGGTAACAGAAGAAAAACCAATCGTACGGATGACGGCAGATAGCATGGAAGCGTATGTTATGCTTATAACACCAGACGATGGGGGAGAATATACAATTGAATCATTGCAGAAAGCATTGGATGACAGAGGTGTCAAGTACGGAATAGATGAAGCAGCGTTGACGGAGCTGATTGATGAAAAAAAATATGGTGTGGAGACGTTAGTTGCGCAGGGAACAGAGCCGGTAGACGGAAAAGACGGTTATTATGATTACAATTTTAACTGCAACTTTGATAAAAAACCGTTGATGCGGCCGGATGGAACCGTGGATTACTGGTCTGTAAAGTCGATAGAGTCTGTGGTGCAGGATCAGGTGATCGCGGAGTACCATCCTTGTGTGGAGGGAATGGACGGCAAGACAGTCACTGGAAAGCCGATACCTGCAAAGCGGGGAAGAGAACAGCTTCCACTGAAAGGAAAAGGATTTGAACGCAAGGATGATAATACCTATGTTGCGCTGATGAGTGGTAAGATCGAGACACAGAATGACAGGGTTGTGATCCTTCCGGTACATGAATTGTCCGGCAATGCAGATCTTTCCAGTGGCAACATTGATTTTCATGGTGATGTTGTGATCCACGGAAGCGTGGAAAGCGGCGTTATAGTAAAAGCAAGCGGTACGATCACAGTGGATGGAATCGTCGAGGCATGTACTTTAGAGGCAGGGAAAGATATTATTTTAAGAAGTGGAATGCTCGGTGGAAATAAGGCATCAGTAAAGACAAAAGGCAGTATTACCGCAAAGTTTTTTGAATTTACCCGTATTGAATGTGCAGGCGATATCCGTGCAGATGTGCTGATGGATTGTCAGGTACAGTGCTTTGGAAAGATCATCATGAATGGAAAACGCGGAAGCATCATCGGTGGCCTTACACATGGAGTGTGTGGAATCGAGGTTACGACATTAGGAAATGATGCCGAGAAAAAGACCGTTATTATGGCTGGTGCAAGTCCGGAAGGATATGCAAAACTCAGACAGTTAGAAAAGACGATTCAGGAGTTGAGTCAGGGATTGGCACAGATTGAAGAGGGGCTGCGCAAGTTTGAAGAGCTGGAAAAAGCGCGTGGAGTCAGCTACAAAGACGATCCGAGGCGAGTGACATTGCTCCGTATCAAGATCCGTGATACTGCGACATTAGCACACAGCAAAGAAGAGGCAAAGCAGCTGCGCAATCTGATCGAGAGTGCGAGCGGTGCATGTGTTACCGTTTTGCGGGGGACTTATCCGGGAGCTGTGATCCAGATCGAGGATACCAAGCTGCTTGTACAGAATTATGTAAAAGCAGCTGAGTTTTACAAGCTGCAGGATAAGATCAAGACGAGAGAATGCTCATAAAACTGCTGTCGAATATGGCAGAAGTTTTACGAAAAACTTAATATAAATTTACTTGATTATTGTCACCACTATATTATAATATAGTGGTGATTCTTTTTGCCCTTAATTATGTGGTGGAGAGAAGAATCTTAAAATAGATGTTTGCCATAAACAAATGGCAGAAAAGGACAGGTCGATTATGATTAATTTTGAAGAAGAATTAAAGAATTTTAAACCGAGCTTAGAGGTAGAAGAGGCAGAACAGGCAATATATAATCATGAATTAACAGATATGACAGATGTTTTAAAAGAGATGATGCAGGAGTTAAAACATAATATGTAAGACATCTTTTGGAAAAGTCGAATGTAAATTCATGAAGTGAGGGAAAGAATGAAGTGCTATAATTGTGGAGCAAAGCTTGGAAGGGAAAATATCTGCCCTGAATGCGGCGTAAATGTAAAAATATATAAAAAAATTGTCATGGCATCCAATGAATATTACAATGATGCACTGGCAAAGGCGAGTGTCCGTGATCTTTCAGGAGCAATAGAAAGCTTGAAAACAAGCCTGAAATTCAATAAATTAAATATAGATGCAAGAAATCTGCTGGGACTCATCTACTTTGAGATGGGCGAAGTGGTGGAGGCATTGACAGAGTGGGTCATCAGTAAGAACTATCAGCCTGCTGAGAATGCCGCAAGCCGTTATCTGGATGAAATACAGAATAACAGATCAAGACTTGAGACAATCAATCAGACCATTAAAAAATACAATCAGGCGTTATTGTACTGCAGACAGGACAGCCGTGATCTTGCGATTATCCAGTTGAAAAAGGTACTGTCACTGAACCCGAAATTAGTCAGTGGACATCAGCTTTTAGCATTGCTCTATATTCAGGAGGGCAAATATGATCTTGCCAAGAAGTCTTTGCGCAACGCCGGAAAGATTGATGCAAATAACACGATCACACTTCGTTATTTAAAAGAAGTGAATGCAGGATTAAAGGAGAATACGCCGGGTAAGAAACAGAAGGAGGAACAGATTTCCTACCAGAGCGGCAATGAGACGATTATCCAGCCGAAGTATTTAAAGGACAATTCCGCAATGAGTACGATTCTTAATATGGTCATCGGTATTGCAATCGGTGCGGCAATTACCGGATTTCTGGTTGTACCGGGTGTGCGCCGTCAGGTGCAGAATGATGCCAAAGCGCAGGTGCTCGATGCGAATAACACTGTTTCGTCCAAGAATCAGGAGATCAGTACACTGCAGAAGCAGATTGATGATCTGACGAGCCAGATCACTGAGGTCAAGGACAGCGCAGAAGGTTCCGAGAATAAGATCAGCACATATGACCAGTTATTATCCGCATATGCATCCTATTCGGATGGAGATATTGAGACAGCAGGCAATGCGCTTGGCAATGTCAATGAGGAATACTTAAGTGACAGCGCAAAGAGTGTTTATGAGACGATTAATGCGCAGGTCAATGCTGATTATCTGGAGTCCTTATATAATCAGGGATACAGCGATTATAACAGTCAGAAATTTGAGGAATCCATCACCAGCTTGCAAAAAGTTGTGGACATGGAGGAAACCTACAAAGATGGATATGCACTGTACTATTTAGCACAGGCTTACCGTAAGAATAATGATCTTGAAACGGCAAAGACTTACTATCAGAAGATCGTAGAACTGTATCCGGGTACAGAGCGCGCGGCGAATGCACAGAATTACATCAATATTGAAGAGTAAAAATCATTATAAAAATTAAATAAAGATGATACAAAAGACGTCTAAGTGATATTAGACGTCTTTTTTTATTCATAGGGTATTGAAAGCAAAAGGTGACTTTTAAACCAATTAAAAAAGTAACAGGAAAGGAGCATTTATGGAAGAAAAGTATCAGTTAAAAGAAGGATGTCTGACGATACAGATGCCAAAAGAGTTAGATCATCATGAGGCGGGCAGGCTTAAGATGGAGGCAGATTTTCTGATCGGGGCATATCATGTCAGACGGCTTGTGTTTGATTTTCGGGAAACAGAGTTTATGGACAGTTCCGGGATCGGTGTGATCATTGGAAGATGCAAGAGCATGGGGTTTTCCGGCGGCGAAGTGGCAGCAGCCAATATGAATGAGCGCGTAAAAAAGATTTTTATGGTGTCAGGCCTGCAAAAGCTGATCCGGATCGATACGGTATAAAAATAGACACATGTAATTGACTTGGAAATGGGCCAGGCAGGGAATATCCGCCAGGAAAAGAGGAAATCAGCGAATTTACGCGAACAGTTGAAATAGACCAGACAAGGGAATGTCCGGTAAGAGAAATGGGATATGTGGGATTTTGGAAGAAAATAAGAATAAAAAGAGGAAATGGAGAATCGATATGCAGGCAGATCAGATTAATGAAAACGAAATGAAACTGGAATTTGATGCGCGGTCCGTGAATGAAGGATTTGCCAGAATGGCGGTGGCTGCGTTTGTGGCGGAATTAAACCCGACACTGGATGAGATTTCTGACATTAAGACAGCAGTTTCAGAGGCAGTAACAAATGCGATCATCCACGGGTATGACAGTCCGGAGGAGAAGGTGGAGGTGTCCTGTAAACTGTGCGGAAACCATGCAGAGATCACAGTGAAAGATCATGGTCACGGGATTGCGGATGTACAAAAAGCCATGGAACCTTTTTTTACGACGAGACCGGAACTGGAGCGTTCCGGCATGGGATTTGCTTTTATGGAAGCATTTATGGATGAAGTCGAGGTACATTCAGCACCCGGAAAAGGAACAACTGTTACGATGAAAAAAAAGATCGGTGCAGGGATGGGCGTCTGATATGGAGGGTTTTAAGGAACTGATGCAGCAGGCACATGGAGGAGATAAAGGTGCAAGGGATACGCTGATTGCAGGAAATCTGGGACTGGTACATACTATCGCAAACCGGTTTGAACACCGGGGACATGAGAGGGAAGAATTGTTTCAGATTGGATGTATTGGATTGATGAAGGCGGTTGATAAATTTGATCTCTCGTTAAATCTTGCATTTTCCACTTATGCAGTTCCGGTGATCATGGGGGAAATCCGCAGATTTTTAAGAGATGACGGTATGGTAAAGGTAAGCCGGACATTAAAAGAAAACGCTTATAAGGCAGGGAGAGCAAAGGAAGAACTGTGGGGGGAACTTGGAAGAGAACCGGGATTGCTTGAGATCGCAGAGCGGACAGGGTTGAGCAGCGGTGAGATCATTATGGCAATGGAGTCGGCAAGAGATGTGGAATCCATCTATCAGCCGGTCTATGAGAAAGACGGGGACGAGTTACTGATGGTCGATCAGTTGTGTGAAAAGGAAGAAAACGGAAGGGATGAACCGGAAAAAGAGGCAGTATTAAACCGGATGGTGATCGAGCAGCTCATGGAACTGCTGGATGAGCGGGAACAGAATCTCATCCGGTGCCGTTATTTTGAAAACAGGACACAGAGTGAAACGGCAAAAGAACTGGGAATGACACAGGTGCAGGTCAGCAGGCTTGAAAAAAAGATCCTGTTGTGTCTCAGAAAAAATTTAGGATCGTGTGATTCGTGATGTATCCGGTTGATTTTCCCAGATAAACATGTTAAATTTTATAAAATGCACAGGATTGTGTGCAGCAAAGCTGTGTAAAGTGGAAAACAGCATGAAAAAATAAGAATTTTGTGAAAAATAAGACTTTTGTACAAAAGAGAGGATTGACATGAAATACGAAAATTACATATTTGATTTATATGGAACTCTGGTGGATATCCACACAGATGAAGAAAAAACGGAACTCTGGGAGAAACTGGCGCAGTTTTACGGTTATTATGGTGCGGTTTATACTGCAGAGGAACTGAAAAACGCGTATGCGTGCCTCACGGGGCAGAAAGAGGATGCATTGCGGCAGGAGATGGGATCTGATGCAGCCATGAAAAAAGACGATGCACATGAAGCACATCCAGAGATCGAGATCGAGGAGGTTTTTCTTGCATTGTTTCAGAAAAAAGGGGTACAGGCAGACATAGAACTTGCCATTCATGCTGGACAGTTTTTCCGGATCCTTTCCACAGAATATATCAGACTTTATGACGGGGCAAAGGAACTTCTTGCGGCATTGCGTGAAACAGGAAAAAAAGTATATCTGCTTTCGAATGCACAGCGTATTTTTACGGCGTATGAATTGAAACTTCTGGGACTGGAGCCTTATTTTGATGATATCTTTCTGTCATCCTCGTGCAAAGTGAAAAAGCCGGATACGCGTTTCTTTCATCTTTTGCTGGATAAACATCACATTTTGCCGGAAGAGAGTATTATGATCGGAAACGATGCGGTCAGTGATATCAAAGGAGCAAAAGAGGTCGGACTGCATACATTCTACATTCATTCAAATATTTCACCGGACACAGAGAAGAAACCGGACGCAGATCATGTGCTGATGCAGATGGATCTGGCAAAAGTGCGGCAGATCCTGATTTCTGATTAATGTGACAGAAAAAAATGCCGATACATTTATATAGGAATCGATTTTCACGGATGCAATAAATGGGGAATGAGTTTATGAATTTATCGATCAATGCAAACGGTTTTTCAAATGTACAGAATACAGCGGCAGGGCACAAAGCAGAGCAGGCAAATAAACAGGGAAAAAGCGCATTTTTTGCGGGAAGTCCGGTACTGACAACAAAAAATCAGATCGAACAGCGAAAAAAGATGGCACAGAAAAGTGCCTTAAAACTGGTGAAAGATGCGTGGGATAACGACCAGGCTGTGGAAAAAACGGTCGCATCGCAAAGACAACACTATGCGGAATTAGACGCACAGCGGACGGAGGCAAAGAAGGCACTTGCCGGTTATGAAGACCAGGAAAAAACATTGAAGGAACAGTGCAACGTAGCAGATGATTCCAAAGAACAGCAGGATTTAAACCTGTTGGAAAAGAGACAGGAATACAGGCGCGGTGTGGGTGAGGAACTGACTAGGGATGAGTGGAAAAAGTTAAATGAGATCGATAAGCAGCCACTCACAGAGTACCAGAAACGGGCACTTGAGATCCATGCCCAGGCGGTAGAAGAAAAGGTTACGATCCGCGATACAACCAGTGGAATGCAGGCTGCCGTCGGCAATGTGAAGCGTATTATGATCGAAAAATTAAAGACGCATGGAATGGTGGATGCGAAAAATGCTGCCGATGATATCATGGATGCTGCAAACGATGAGGTGGTCTCCATGCTTGTCTCTGATGTGAAAGATGGCATTGATGAGAAGATGGAAGAGGCAAAAGAGGATGCAAAGGATGTCGCAGACGAAAAAGAAAAGCGTCAGGAACGTTTAGATACCTTAGAGGAAAAACGTGCGGTAGAAAAAGCTCTGATCGAGGGCACCAAAGAGGCTGTGGACCGTGCAAAGGAAAAACAGCAGAGACATGAGGCACCGGATATGAAGTTAGATGAGATGCTGACACTCACGACAGAACATAAGCAGATGAACGGTGTGGAGCAGGGACTTGATGACATTAAAAGCAGCATGAAGGTTTTAGAGGCAGATTTAAAAGGAATCAAGGTTGACAAGGAGGTCTAGTACCGGTTATGGCAAAATACGAAAAAACAGAACGTCTCGAAAAAGTACCGATGGAGTATTTGTGGGAGGGACTTGTTTTATCAGATAATCTTTACAATTATAATGGAAGCGTACTTTTAGTGCCAAGCGGAGAAGTTATCACGAAAAGCAAACTTGATAAACTGATCAATTTCAGTGATGGCAACAATTATATTACAACATTCCGCGGATCTTATGAGTATATCATGAAGGGAAAAGACCGTCCGGCTGAAATACAGCAGAAAATGTTGGAAAACAGGACCGGGTATACAGAACTGCGCAAAGGCATCGACCATGTGCTTCAGATGAGTAAAAATGCGATGTTTGTCAATCATGCTGAAGTGGAAGGCATGATGGAGAAAGTATATGGCAGAATGGTATCCGTGGATGCCGGGGAGATTTTCCAGTGTATTACCGTGCCAAGACCGGTTGACGAGGCATTACAGAGACATTCCCTAAACGTTGCACTTTTAAACGGGATCATGGGACAGTGGTTAGGACTCGATGAAAAAGATATCCGGAGTCTGATTTTAACAGGTGTGCTTCATGATATCGGAAAGACGAAGATCCCGGAAGAAATATTAAATGCACCGCGGAAACTGACACCGGAAGAATTTGAGGTTATGAAAAGACATCCGCTATATTCTTTTGAACTGCTTGGGGATGATATCAGCGAGGATGTACGCTATGCAGTACGCTGGCATCATGAAAAGCTGGATGGAAAAGGTTATCCGGACGGCTTAAAGGCAGAATCTATTTCTTATTTTGCAAGGATTACAACGATTTCTGATATTTATGATGCGATGCTTTCTGCACGCAGTTACAAAAAAGAGAAGATTCCGTTTGATGTACTGCAATGGTTTGTAACCGAGGGCAGCAAAGGAATTGACCAGAATCTTCTCAATATATTTATCAAAAATATGGTAAAAGTATACAGACAACAGCAGGTCATCATGTCAGACGGCAGGGAAGGGTGCGTGGAATATATCCCATTAAACGATATGGATCATCCGATCGTTTCTGTCGGAGAAGAAGTGAGACAGGTGGATGAAGACTGGTACTGCGTACATATGGTTTAAGATTCTAAAGGATCTTCGCAGAGGGTAAAATGATTGCGCTCCGTTGTAAGGAGACCCTCCCGCTGCATTTTTGAGAGTTCTGCAGAAAGTGCACTGCGGTCTACATTCAGGTAGTCTGCGAGCTGCTGTCTGTTAAACGGAATTGTAAAATCAAGACTATTTGCGGCAGCAGACTGCGCAGACAGATAAGAGAGCAGCCGCCCGCGGATTGACTTTGGTGTGGTGTGGAAGATTCTGCGCGAAAGCAGCAGATTTTTCCGTGCCGAAATAAAAAATAAATTGTGGATCAGGCGGTTGTGATGTGTGCAGCTGTTCGTGCAGGTGGTAAGCAGCCGTCCTATATTTAAAAATAACACTTCTGTCTTTGCAGCCGCAGAGACCACATTGACCATCAGAGGTTCTTTTGACAGACTCGCATAAGTTTCGGCGAAGAAAAAGCCGGGAGTTATGTCATCTAGTACACTGTGATTTCCCCAGACATCATCACTTTCAATCTGAACATTTCCGGAGAGCACCAGTCCCATCGAATGTACGCATTCTCCGGCATGATAGATGATCTCACCTTTTCCGTAGCTTCTTGTGACTGCACCGAGGCAGGAGAGCATTTCTTTGATTTCTTCCGGCGATTCGCCCGAAAACAGCATTGTCTGACTTAAAAACTGATAATCCATAAAAGAAAACCTTCTTTTTTCAAAAATTTTTAAAAATGTTGTTATGACAACATACTTTTGAAAAAAATTCTAGTATAGTGTACGAGTAATGTCAAGGGCACAGATGACAGGATGAGTAGCCTGAATCTGTGAACAGTAACCTGTGAACAGAACGAAAGAAAAAGAAAATGGAAGCGGAAAACAGGAGGAATTCATATGGTACGCAGAGTGATCCAGATAGACGAAGAAAAATGTAACGGTTGTGGAATTTGTGCGGAGGCATGCCACGAGGGCGCGATCGGCATCGTGGACGGAAAGGCAAAACTGCTCCGTGATGATTACTGTGACGGACTTGGCGACTGTCTGCCAAACTGTCCGGTCGGAGCGATCTCTTTTATCGAGCGTGAGGCAGCAGCTTATGATGAGGCAGCCGTACAGGAAAATAAAAAGAAAAAAATGCAGGCGATGGGACAGGCACCGGTTGGCGGATGCCCGGGTTCAAGAATGCGCCAGCTTGAAAGAAAACCTGCAGAAGAAAATCAGAATGCAGGTTCACCGGTCAGTTCCCAATTGCGTCAGTGGCCGGTACAGATCAAACTTGCACCGGTCAATGCGCCTTATTTTGACGGGGCAAAACTTCTGATCGCGGCAGACTGTACCGCATACGCATACGGCAGTTTCCACCAGGATTTTATCCGTGGAAAAGTGACACTGATCGGATGCCCGAAATTAGATGACGTGGATTACAGTGAGAAGCTGACGGAGATCATCAGAAATAATGATATCAAGAGCGTGACGGTCGTTCGAATGGAAGTGCCTTGCTGTGGCGGACTGGAACATGCAGCAGTGACCGCATTAAAGAACAGTGGAAAATTCATTCCATGGAATGTTGTAACGATCTCAATTGACGGAAAAATTTTAGATTAAAAAGAAGGATAGTAGAAGGGAGAATCATATGTTTTGTTTTCAGTGTGAGCAGACAGCGGGATGCAGTGGATGTACAGGGGCAGCCGGCGTGTGTGGAAAGAAAAGCGTGACAGCGGATTTACAGGATGAACTGACAGGAGCACTTGTGGGACTTGCACATGCCTGCATGAATAATCCAAAGACAGAGCAGACAGACCGCATTATAATAGAAGGTTTATTCACAACGATCACGAATGTGAATTTTAATGATGAGACACTGCGTGAGATGATCGCCCGTGTCCGGGAAGAAAAAGGAAGAGTGGTGCCGGGATGTGCAGCCTGCATGTCACCGTGCGGCAATACCAGCGATTATGATATGAAGCGGATGTGGGAGGCAGATGAGGATATCCGTTCCTTAAAATCCCTGATCTTATTCGGAATCCGCGGTATGGCAGCATACGCTTATCATGCCATGGTACTCGGCTATACAAATGAGGAAGTAAACGACTTTTTCTACCGTGCATTATTTGCAGTCGGAGAAGATTTCGAGATGGAAGATCTGCTTCCACTCGTGCTTGAGACAGGAAAAGTAAACCTTACCTGCATGGAAATGTTAGACCGTGCCAACACAGAAACTTTTGGAACCCCGGTACCGACGGAAGTTCCTCTGATGGTGGAAAAGGGACCGTTTATCGTCATTACCGGTCATGACCTTTATGACTTAAAACTGTTGTTAGAGCAGACAAAAGATAAGGGAATCAACATTTATACCCACGGCGAGATGCTGCCGGCACATGCCTACCCGGAATTAAAGAAATACCCACATTTAAAAGGCAACTTTGGTACCGCATGGCAGAATCAGCAGAAGGAGTTTGCAAATATCCCTGCACCGGTTCTTTATACGACAAACTGTCTGATGCCGGTCAAAGAGAGTTATGCGGACCGCGTGTTTACAACGGAGGTAGTATCTTATCCTGAAATGGTTCACATCGGAGAGGATAAGGATTTTACACCGGTCATCAAAAAAGCGTTAGAGCTTGGCGGTTACAAAGAGGATACTGCATTTACCGGAATCAACGGTGGAACAAAGGTTATGACAGGATTTGGACACGGAACGGTACTCGGCGTGGCAGATCAGGTGATCGCAGCCGTAAAATCCGGTGATATCCGCCATTTCTTCCTGGTAGGAGGCTGTGATGGCGCCCGTGTGGGAAGAAATTATTATACAGAGTTTGTAAAACAGACGCCAAAGGATACCATGATCTTAACACTTGCATGTGGAAAATACCGTTTCAATGATCTTGACCTTGGAACGATCGGTGGACTGCCGAGAATCCTTGATATGGGACAGTGCAACGATGCCTACAGTGCGATCCGTGTCGCAGTGGCACTTGCGGAGGCATTTGACTGTGGCGTGAATGAGCTGCCGCTTTCCATGGTGCTTTCCTGGTACGAACAGAAAGCAGTCTGCATTTTATTGACACTGCTCCACCTTGGTATCAAAAATATAAAGCTGGGACCGACACTGCCGGCATTTATTTCACCAAATATCCTGAATTATCTGGTAGATAATTATGGAATCGCACCGATTACGACACCGGAAGCAGATTTAGCAGAGATCCTTGGATAAATCAATAAAATGAATGTTTTGGGTTCCTTTCTGTCGCCCTGAATGAGAAAAGGGGGTGTGAAAAATGATTTTTTATTTTTCATACTTCCTTTTTCTGGTTAAAAGAAAAAATATACTGTATATTGTCGAATTTTGAGTTATAATAGATAACAAGTTTATATTTGTATTCAGGCTTGTCAGGAATGAGAATATTGTTTTTTTAAGCACGAAATGGGGAATGGTATGGAAAGAATCTGGAATTTTTTTGAAAATATGAATGAATATGTATATGTTGCAGATGCGGATACCCATGAACTGGTTTATATGAATAAAAAGATGAGAGATACTTATGGGATACATTCAAAAGAGGAACTTGCCGGCAAAAAATGTTATGAATTGCTTCAGAATTCAAGCCTGCCCTGTACGATCTGCAATAATGATGAACTGCAGGAAGGACAGTTTAAGGAGTGGCGGTATTTTAACCCGCTTTTAAATAAATACTTTAAAATTAAGGATACTGTTGTGGAGGACAATGGCAGACGATATAGAATAGAGATTGCTCTGAATATAAGTTCTCAGGAACATCAGAAAAATGTGGTACGCCGCTACGAAAAACTGGAAAAAATCGTTAATGAGGGACTGCGTCTTGCCCTTGGAACATCTTCTGCGGATAAATCGCTGGACATCATTCTGGAATATATAGGAAAGGCATTAGATGGAGAGAGAACATATATTTTTGAGCATAATGAGAATGGGTACGATGACAACACTTACGAGTGGGTTGCAAATGGAATCAAGCCGGAGAAAGATAATTTACAGAACCTTCCACCAGAATTATGTGCCAACTGGTATCGGAATTTTCAAGAAGATAAAAACATTGTAATTGAAAATCTGGAGAACATCAGAGAGGAAGATTCGGAACAGTATAAGAATCTGAAACGTCAGGATATCCATTCACTGGTGGTTGTTCCACTTTATTGGGAGAAAAAGATCATTGGATTTTACGGAGTGGATAATCCACCGGCAGAATCATTAGATTATGTTTCCGATATGCTTCATATCATGGGATCTTTTATTGTTTCCTCCATTCGGAGAAGAAATCTGCTCCGTCAGTTAGAACGCATGAGTTATCATGACCAGCTCACTCAGTTTGGCAATCGTTATGCGGTCGACTGGTTTGTGGAGCATGAGTGGAATGGGGAACAGATCGGTGTAGTGTACTGCGATATCACAGGGCTGAAAAAGGTCAATGATGAGCAGGGGCATGAAGCCGGAGATCGGTTGATCATCAGGGCATGTGAGTGCTTAGCGGGTGTATTTAAGGGGTATGGTCTGTATCGGATCGGCGGCGATGAACTTTTAGTACTCTGTCTTGGAATAGAGGAAAAAGACCTGAGGGAACACGTTGAGAAACTGCGCATGGATATGAAAGAACATCAGGTTACGATGGCGGTTGGCATGATATGGAAAGAACGCGGCCCTAAGGATATCGATCTGCTTTTAAACGAATCGGAGCGCCTGATGTATGAGGATAAAGACCGGTATTATAAGGAACACGGACTGAAACGGCGCAGATAAATCATTGTATTGCAGAATTAAGTGTTATATTTTCCTTCATGCTGGTCTCCTTCTGTTTATTCCCGGTAAATCTGTGCAAACCGGAAAT
>ERZ831979.1141-NODE-1141-length-25619-cov-6.772101_pt1 | contig 25619 bp, 15 predicted proteins | sample MGYA00519952_ERZ831979 | MGnify/ENA primary metagenome ERZ831979 (study PRJEB31850, sample SAMEA3708723) | human gut metagenome | biome: human gut; feature: human-associated habitat; material: faeces | place: China | collected 2014 ...
TCTACCTCGCCGCCGAAGTCGGCGTGGCCCGGGGTATCCACGATGTTGATCTTGGTGTCGCCGTACTGGATGGCGGTGTTCTTGGCCAGAATGGTGATGCCGCGCTCACGCTCCAGGTCGTTGGAGTCCATGACGCGCTCCACCGTCTCCTGGTTCTCGCGGTATACGCCGCCCTGCTTGAGCATCTGATCCACCAGGGTGGTCTTGCCGTGGTCGACGTGAGCAATAATGGCCACGTTTCTCAGTTTTTCGTTCTGCAAAGGTAAAAACCCCTTTCTCTCGGGTAAATTCACTAACCTTTGTATTATATGCCTGCAAAGGACCGATTGCAAGCCCTTTCGTCAACTTTTTCGCCGCGGCGCCGTTGACAAATGCCGCCGCCTACGGTACAATACCAGTTGCACACGCCTCCGTAGCTCAGTTGGATAGAGGGCCCGCCTCCTAAGGACAGGGACATCAATTACCAATGGCACCAATTCCCCTACAACTTCACAATATGCGTCTGTAGCTCAGTTGGATAGAGCGCGAGCCTCCTAAGCCCGAGGCCCCCGGTTCGAGCCCGGGCAGGCGTACCAAAAACGCTGTGATCTCAACGGATCGCGGCGTTTTTTCGCTTTTGAGTGCGTTGTTTCAATGGCAGCGGCAGCATCCGAAATTCAGCCGCTACATCTTGTTTGGCACCCCTTTTTTATACCGAACCGGTTTTTGTATTTTTCGCCGTTTGGCACCACCTTGGCACCATGGCACAAATCAGTCATTTGCAACCCTGGTTCGATATGAGCGATGTAAGCGCACTCAAGAGTTCGGGGGACTGCTGGAGTTGTACGATGATACTCTGCACATCCAAGGCAGGCTGTGGCTCAGCAGGGGCTTGCACACCGCGCAGATCGGGATTGGCATAGAAAGCACTTTCAAACCTCTGTGCATTGACCTTTCGATCTTCATCGAGGATATGTGCATAGACCTTTGTGACCATATCCGCCTGCGAGTGTCCGGTGTCGCCCTGTGTGGCTTTGATGTCGCCGTGATTAAGTTTCAGCTTATAAGTCGTGCTGGAATGACGGAGAGAATGAAACACCACATTAGGGAGCTTAGCATCCCGCTTCAATCTCCGGAAAGCATTGGAAATAACCGTTTCCTCACAGGGACGGCCATTTGGCAGTGCTACAACGAGATTGTAGTCGAGGTATTCATCGCCCAGAAACTCTTTTTGCTTATCCTGAGAGTCCTTCCACTCCCGCAAAATGTAAGCCACTGTTTTTGGCATCCACACCTTGCGAACGCTGCTTTCTGTCTTCGGCGTTTTCAGCACGATCACCGTGCTGGCATTTTCCAAGTACATGGTTCGAGGGAATTTTTTGATGATTTCTTCTTCGCCCAAAATAGCAAGGGAGGATTCCTTCACACGAGCCAGCTCTTTCTCCACACACAGATAGGCGTTATCGTTGGCAATATCCGCATCGGAAATGTGAATGTTGTCCCAGGTCAGGCCAACGATTTCTCCGATTCGCAATGAGCAGGCAAACGACAGGTTGATAGCAACATAAAGACGCCCATCTTTACATTCATCCAACGCCTTTCGAATCGTCGCCGCATCCCATATCTCACGGGGTTTGCGCTTGACCTTTGGCAGAGTTGTGTTATCAAACGGGTTCTTTGCGACGATGTCCCAGCGTACAGCCTGTTTGAAAGCGCATCGAAGGAGTTTATTGATACGCTCAATATTGGCAGGTGTCATGTATTCCGTTTTGCTGTATCGGTTCTTAAAAACAGGGCATTTCGTCCTTTGCAGTATTGTAATAAACCGATCCGCTGCGATGGTAGTTACGTCCTGCATCAGTGTGTCGCCAAGCAGCGGGGCAATATAGTTGCGGATCAACCCCGTATTGGCTTCATAGGTGCTGGGGCTCCATTTTTTCACCCCATACAAGCTCACAAAGTCATCGAGAAAGGCGGAAACGGTCGTCTTATTGGGTGATATAAAGGTGCGGTTGCCTTGTTTATATTCGATCTCTGCCTTGCGGTGTTTTGCTTCCGCTTCCGTATTAAAGGACTCCCATTTCTGTTTCTTTTCTCCGCATTCATTGAAATAGTAATAAACGACATGATATTTGCCTCTACGTCTTTTGATAGATGCCATAATAAACCTCCTACAGCGTCTGTTTATCCAGCCAATCATCAAAGGACACTTTGGAAACCCTGATGGAAGAACCGATCCGCACCATCTTGAACACGCCGGAGTGGACAAGGTTGTATGCAGCAGTTCTCCCGATACCAAGAATTTTTGCGATTTCCTCAACGGTGTATGTCCGCTTTCCGCCAAGGCTTTTGTTGGCGTCTCCGTGGTCAATACTCATAGCAGCCTCCCTTCTGTGACCACAGCACCATGCTTCAAAGGAATTGTAGCATGGTGCTGTGATACGCGCAAAAAATTGATATGGAATTATATCAGCAGAGGAAGCTCCTATCCTTAACAATGGATGGGGGCTTCCTCTACCGATACATCTTTAGATGCATCTATTTCAAATTCATCTAAGAAAAACTCTCAAGCAAAACAGGCGGCTGGTGGCTACCAACCTCACGGGAATCTCACCCCGGCCCATACTGATGGGTGCGCCGCACGATGCTTTGAGGGCGTCCAATGCGGGAGTATCTTTAAGGGTGCCGGTGGTCATGGCCAACAGAGTGCCGCCCTGTTTCTGAACAACGCCTGTTTCGCTCCCTCCGCGTAGGAGATCCTGGCGGGCGCTGTTCTCTGGCTCACACCGGCACGAACGTACCTGTCTGCTGTATGACGCGCAAAGTGCGCTTTTTCAAGAAACATGGGCATATAGGCCCGCAGCCGATGTCAATACTCTTGACAGCAGCTGCCAGTCTATATAAAACCCACAGCGGCAGCGCAAGGGGGATACGCCGCCGCTGTGGGCGGAGGGGGCTAAACCGTGTAGGACTTACTTGCGGAGGAAAGCGGCTACCATATCAATGAACTGCGCGTTCGTCGGTGGCTGCGACAACGGGTGGCCTGCAATACGCTCAAGTAAGCTGTGGTTAGGCTGTCTCCAACACGCTTGCACAAGGGTTCGGAGATTTCTTTCCACGCAGTTGGTGGTAGTATGAAAATATTGTGCCGTTTGGCTATAGAGTCTTTTCGTGATCAGCAGGACATACTCCGGCTTCTCCTGCACCTGTTCTAACATATACACGGCAAAGTGAAACCCAGACAGCTTTCCGGATACACCCAGAAGACGCAGCAAACGTTCAGCGTCCAAAGAAACGTTCTTTTCCAGTTCCGAAACGTAGCAAACTAAAGGCACTGATGTTCCCTCCTGTCTTGTGTATTTTGAAAGCCAGCACTTGTTAAATCGCGGTGGGCCTCTTGCCGGTGGACACACGCCGTTTTGTTCTTGATATGCTAATTTTACACGATTTTTGGGCATTTGTGTCATATAATCGTTCTACAATGGTCTACGCAAATGCGATGGTTTTTGTATGGAATTGTCGATTTTTTGAACTTCCATCACAAAAAACACCGCCAGCAAAGCAGCGTGATTGCCGCTTTGCTGGCGGTGTTTCTATACAGTTCTTTTGTTTAAGCCTTACTTCCCTATGCTGTGCGATGTGGCATCAGCTTCCGGTGGAGTAGCCTCCGCCTACATCATAGCCCAGATCGCAGGTGTAAACCCAGTTCACCACATCGCCGTTTTGCAGGGCATAGCGGGAACAGCCGTAGTTGGGGAACCATCCGTTGACGCTGTACATCCACCCGGACAGACTTCCCACGTCGAACTCATAGAGGTTGTTGATACCTTCCACATATGCGCTGTTGTACATGGGCGTCCAGTTGGACTCCATGTGGATGGCGTTGTCCCTGCAAACCCGCTGGAGCACATCGAATACGCTCTCGCCCTCGCTGAACTCCACCTCCGTGGCCGGGAAAATAATGCCATCCCCCGGTACGAGGAACTTTTTGTTCTCCACGCACTCGTCCATGTTGTCCAAGATTGTCTCGCAGGAGATGGATATGGTGCAGGTATACTTCTTGTTCGTATCCACATCGCTGTCCTGTGGCTCTACAGGTGCCGGTTTTCCCTCCGGTACAGGATCGGTCATGTATTGGTCCTTATCACCGGTGCCCTCCGGCTGCACCGTCTGCGTCTGGCCGCAGGCGGTGCAGGACAGCAGGAGCAGTGTCAGAAGCAATGCACACAGGGGTTTGAAGCGCCGCATATCACTTCACCTCAATATCCGTCATGTCAAATAGGCGTGTCTTCCCCTGCCGGAAGCGATCATAGGCGGCCAGTGCGTAGAAGCCCTGCTCAGTGGCCATGCCGTCCGGCTCAGCCTGATCGCTGCTGTGACGGAAACCGCCGCCCTCGCAGGCAAAAGCACACAGCGCATCCAACACCGTGCCGCCCTCCTTGATGAAACGTTCATCTGAGGTGGGGTCAATACCCAAGGCCGTCAGCGCCACGATCACCTGAGAACAGGACTCACTGTTGGGCTCTCCCCAACTGATGAAGCCTCCGTCCTCCTGTTGGGCATCGGACAGATATACCAGCGCCGCGTCGACTGCGGCCTTGACTTCATCATCTTCTTTATAGGCCGCCAGCGCCGTCAGAGCCATGGCGCTCATGTCCACATCGGCGGTATCACCCGCCAGCGTCCAGCCTCCGTCACTGCACTGGGAGGTCAGTATTTCCGCCACGAGGCCCGCGCGGGTGGTCTGCTCCCCGCCCTCTGCACATTGCGGAATATCATAGCCGTGGCAGTCCAGCGCGATCAACGCCCAGATAGGACCGTTGAGTCCCTGAATGCGGAGATAGTTCATATCGGACAGTCCAGATGTCAGATCAACGCCCGCCACATCGGCGGCATTGTATCCAGCAGCCGTCAGGCCGAGGATAGTGCGGGAGTTCTCCGTAGACTTCAAGCGGTCGAGCCGACCTGAATCGGCCTGTTTTACATAGTCCTCCGCCGCCTGCTCATAGCTCTGCGCCGCCTCATCACTGAGAAGTCCGGCACGGCTCAGGCCGATCACCGCCCACTCGCCGCCAACAGAGCCTGCGGAAAGCGTATCTTGCTCTTGTAGATATTTACCCGTTTCACGGTAGGCGGTCTGCCATGGTGCCTCCTCTGTCTTTGCGCCGCAGCCGGTCAGCAGCGCCAGCAGAAGCAGCAGCGCAATGGAACGTTTTTTCATAGGCGTCTTCTCCTTGCAGAAATGTTTTTTTGCCGTCAGTGCGGCTTACCCACCGTACAATGCGCACGGTGGGTAAGCTGGGGAGGTCATTTCATATCCGGGTTATTTTCGTGTACCACTATGATTTATTGTTCCACCGGGAACTTTGTAATGTTGCCCAGGTAATACTGGCAGACCATCATGGCGTCGGAGACATCCATGGTGCCGTCGCCGTTTACATCGGCGGCTTTTTTCTGTGTATCTGTCGGGGTAACATTGCCCAGATAGATTTGGCAGATCAGCATGGCATCGGAGACATCAATGATGCCATCTGCATTTACATCTCCATATTTGACTGCACTCTGATCTGCAATGGTCAGGGTCAGGGTGGTCATGGGCTTGTCACAATGGACGCCGTATTCCATCTCCAGGGTGTCGCTGTTTTCTCGGTTTTGGTACATGGCGTAGGGGAAGGTGATCTGGAAGTCGGTATCACTGGCCTTCAGCGGCTTATCGGACCAGGTGACATACTTTGTCACATCGCGGGTCATGCCGTTGGCGTAGTAGGCCGTTACCTGCATACCGGTGGGGTCGAAGGTGTCTTTTACATTGTAGGTCGTCTTGTCCGGCAGCTTCGTGACCTCGATGCGTTCAATGGTGCTGCCCACGGCCATCAGGTAGGCGGAGTCGTTTTTGAAGTAGATCGTGCCGTACTCATCCATGATGGGGCTGCAAATGGCATACTGGGCCTGTGCGCCGCTGGGCGTGAAGATGTTGTAGGGCGTCGTATAGGTCTCCGTCTGGCCGCTGGCCGTGTAGGTCTCCATGGTCTTCAGAGACACCTCGGTTTGGCCGGGCTTGTCCTCCAGCACCCGGAGCTTGCCGGGGGTGAAGTTATCGAAGAAGTACACATAGACGCAGCCTGTCTCCTCCATATAGGCCGTGGTCAGAACACCGCTGGTCTGGGGATAGCCGTGGGTGCGCACAGTGTAGGCGATCTCCCAGTTGGGGATGTCGATGACCGTAAGGTTATGGCCACTGTATGCGCCGAACTGTGCCGTGCCGGAGATGCCGATATAGGCCCGCCCATTGTAAATGGTGGGTGTGCAGGTGGACATGGCGGGATTGGCGGGATCGTCCGCATAGTTGTAGAGCTTCAAGGTGCGGACATCCTCAATGGTACCCTTTTCGTCCACAGTGGCCTCGTAGAAGTAGCCGCCCTTGCTGGTGAAGTAATACTTGCCGTTGTAATGGGTGATAGAGCTGCGGATGTCGCCGGTCACATTCATCTTGTAGGAGGACAGCAGTTCGCCGGTCTTGGGGTTAAAGGACAGCAGACTGGGCTTGCCGGTGGTGTAGCCGGAAGCGCCGTCATCCGTGCCGATCAGCAGGAAGTCGTCGCACACATAAGCGCCGGCCCAATAGAAGCCGCCCTTGCTGGTGTAGTACCATGTGGGTAGCTTTTCTTCCATCGTCTGCGCGGGGTCCTCGTCGGTGGCGCTCAGGCACACATAGTGGGCCTCGTTGATCTCGCCTACCCAGAAGCCGGTGTAGATATAGCCGTCATGATAGACGATGGAGCTGTTGGGCTGACCGCCGATGGAGTCCCGATAGATCCACAGGGAGTCCAGGGTATTGGCGTCGAACGCCTGGATCGTGCCGTCAGACAGGCCCACGAAAATCATGCCGTTGGCGTAGGTGGGCGGGTTGATGGCGAAGCTGGAGTTGTGATCCATGGGCTTATCAATGAGAATTTCGCCGGAGATAGCATCCACCTTGTAAATGCGGGAGCCGGAGTAGGTGTAGATGGCACCGTCCACCAAAATGGGGCAGCCGCAGGCGTTCACATCGTAGCCGGATCCAATGGAGGTAGCCCAGTACAGCTCGGCATCCTTGGCGTAGACCGGCGTCTTGTAGTCCACCACACCGTTATTCTCATTGTTTTGGCGTAAGTGGGGCCACGCAGAATCGAAATTGATGAGCTTGTCGTTGGCTGGAGCCTTCTTTAGCGTAATGGTCAGTGTACCGTCCTTGTCGGGGGCGGTATAGTGCTCCACCGTTTGACCGATGTATCCGGCGCAGGTGGTAGTGTAGGAATAGCTGGCACCGGGGGTCAGGCTGTAGGTGCCGTTTTTCTCCACGATGCGCTTGCCGTTCAGATCGTTGGTCAGGAACACCGTGGCATCCGCCGGGGTCGTTTGGATGGTCAGTTGGATGGGGTCACTTTTCTGAACATGGACGGTATAGGTCAGCTCAATGCTGCCGGTATCTGCGTGGCAGACCTGTACCGAAATATCCTCATTATAAAGGTCTGTGTTCAGGACCGCTTCCGCGCCGGCCAGCGTATCATAGCGTACGCCGTTGACCTTGGCATAGTACCCGCCACAGCAGGCGGTGTCTGTGCTGCTGTTGGGATAGGTGCCGGAGAGATAGAGAGCGGCGGTCTCCCGGTCTACCTTAACATAATAATCCGTGGTATCTCGATCAAAGCGGGCCGTTGCGCCCTTTGGAGTTACAAAGGGCAGTGTCTCATCCTTTGTGGCAATAGTCAGGCTGGACAGGTGCAGCTGCCGCAGCAGCTGAATATCGTAGTCCTGATAGTAGGTAGTGTCGTTTTCTGTCTTGGAAATGCGGATCGTCACCGTCTGGCCGTAACCGGCCTTGGCCACGGCGTAGGTCAGGCTCTGAGCAAGACCCGTTTTGCTGACAGGCGTTGTGATCGTCTCCATCCGTGCGAGATTATGAATCTCCGGCACGGTGCTTTGGGTCCGATACAGCGCCGTCACGGTTCCGGTTGCCGTGGCCTGCATGGCAACGGAGCTGCTGCAGTCGGACACCGTATAGTTGTAGGTGTGGTCTGCCGCCGTGAAGGTCTTGTCGGCGGCGTAGGCGATCCGGCTGGAAGCATAGGTGCCGTTGTAGAATGCCAGATCGGTCAGCCAGTCGGTGGTGACAGGCTCCGGGACGGACACATTCAGTCCGCTGGAGGCCGTGAAGGTGATCTGCGTATGATACCAGGTGTTCTTCGTGGCGATGCAGGTATAGCTCTCGCCGGGGACCAGGTGATAGATCCCGTCCACCGGGGCAATCTCGGAGCCTGCTCCATTGATCACCTGCACCGTTGTTCCGGAAGGCACAGCCAGCGTCACCGGTACGGAAGCTACCTTCTGAATGTGGAGGGTATAGGTGCTCTGCTCCCCGTTGGGCGCTGCTACCTGAATCATGTGATCCTGCGTGTCTCCGGTCAGTTGCACCGCCCCGGTTCCGGTGACGGTATAATCCTCACCAAATGGTGCGGCGTCAATATCCACAGTGGAGGACACGGTTTTTAGGCTGTACTCCCGGGTGTTGGGCGCAAACTCCAGGGGCAGCTTGGTCCCCTCCGCCGTGGCTGCCAGAGCCTTCAGCGTGGGCACACGGGTCACGGTGACATCGTAGGACTGAATCTGCGTGTAGCCGTCCGAGCCTGTATACTGTGCTTCCAGCGCGAAGGTCTTGCCCTCCATGCCAGAGGTCAGCAGATAAGTAAGGGATGTGGCTGTGCTGTTCCAGCTGCGGGATGTGCCCGACATATCCTTGCCGTTGGTGCCGGTATAAATGGTGCGGAGCCTGGTGGTCTTGGTATTCGGAACATTGCCCATCACAACATTCAGGTACACGCTGCTCAGAGCATTGGCTGTATCCTCGATCCAATACTGCGCCGTGTGGTTCGCGCGGTTTTGTGCAGCGCGGTAGGGTTCTTGATCGACATCCAGCAGCCGGATATTGCCGAACCACTCGCCGTAGGGCAGGGTCGCAGAGACCTGGGCGTCGGCGGAGACCGTCAGTGTTCCCTCTGTGCGGTTATATCCGCCGTCGGACACACAGAACTTATAGTCGCCGGCGATGACTTGGACGCTGCCGGTGCCGGTGGTAACATTGCCATAGACATCCGTAAGGGAGAGGATCGGTGCCTCCACCGCATTGCCGTTTTGGGTTGCTGTGGCGGAGACGGTGTATTTGGTCCCGTCCAGAAGGGCCGCATATTCGGCAATGGCGTCTTTCAGGTTTTTCAGCAATGGTCCTGCCGAGTCGGCAGTTGCCGTCCGCAGGCCCTTCAGCGCCGCTGCGTAGGCACTGGCCGCTGCCGGATAATTCTGCACATGGTTGGTCATGTCCAGGTAATCCGCCATTTGGATAATCAGCTGGATAGCTGCGTCCGAATAAGTCGAAGATACATGGAAGCAAAGGGCCTTGACGGAAGAAGCCGGAGCGTCCAGCTTATAGCCACCCTTGTCATAATAGAGCAGGTAATTGGCGGAAACGCCGTTGATCTCATAGACGAATCCGTTTTCCAGGCCGACAAAGTCAATATCTGAATCCGCCAGCGCCTGTTGAATGGTTTGCCCAGATTTATACTGGATACGGGTCGGCTCCACGATGGTGCTGTTGGCGTTCATAGCCACAAGCACAAAGCTACCGGCGTACTCCTCTGCGGCCATCGCCGTGACCGGCATGGCGGCAGAGAGCAGAATCACCAGACTCAGCAGCAGAGCCATTACTCTTTTGTGCATTTTCCTTCCTCCTTGGTTTCAATACAGGCAGTTCCATAGCCGGTACCGTATTTTCTCCCAGGTCGTCCAGCTGCCCTTGCAGGCATCCAGTACACGCACGGCAAATGAGTCAACCTGCTTGCGCTGCTCCGGGGTCATCTCCTGGGTGCTGAACAGCGCCTTTTGATTCAGTTCTGCGGCCTCCGCAGCATCCTCCGGGAACTGCACCGTACTGTGGCGCAGCAGGCAAACGGCATAGCCATAGCGCATGGCAATGGCCTCCCGGTCGTTTGCGGCGTCGATAGCGGCCATCTTCTTCCGAAACACCCTGCGGCGATGGAAAATGCACCCGGCCAGCAGCAAGATCAGCAGCAAGGGAAGAAGCAGTAGGTAGTGGGCATTCAGTGAGAAGGTAAATCGGTCCTGCTTGTGCTCGTTGATCTCCTCTGGCTGCTCCACCTCTACAAATTGCTGGGTGTTGTTCTCATAGGTATTCTCATCCGGGCTGTCGCCGCCCAGGGACAGTTCCTCGTCGTCTATGTAGCCGGGAGTCACCTCGAACGGCACAAAGCCGACACCGCTGACATAGTATTCCGCCCAGGCGTGGGCGTTTTCTTCCGTCAGGGTAATGGTCTCACCGGCCTTGTAGCGGGCGGCATCCTCTGCCGAGAGGTAATACCCCTCCACATAGCGGGCCGGAACGCCCATGTAGCGCAGCATCAGCACCGCTGCCGTGGCGTAATGGACGCTGTAGCCGTGTCCGCTGCGCTCCAGCGTATATTGCAGGAAGTCGCCGCTGCCGTTCATGGTCCGGGCAGTCTCATCGTAGGTCATGGCTTCCCGTAGATAGTCAAAGATGATGGTGCGGATGTCGCTGATGGTCCGGGCCTGGGTGTCCAGCTTCAATTGCCGCTGGAGGACGGCCCAGCTATCCTGGGTCATTTGCAGGTCCACGGCCCGGAGATAGTCGGCATAGGCCTGCTCCTTGGATAGATAGGTCTCGATGTTTTCCCGGCCCTGGGCTGTGGAGAGGTTCCGCTGGATCTGATACCAGTCCGGGACGCTGCCTTTCAGATAATACAGGCTCTCTGCCGGGGGCAGATTCGTGTCCCCGATGCGGTCCGCTGCCAGCGTTTCGCTGCCGTAGACGGCGTAGGGGTAGTAGCCGTGGGCGGAACAGGCGGAGAGATTTCGTATAGTCATGGACAGCGGTGTGGCCGTCTCCGTATAGCCATCCGCCAGTGCAATTTGACTCTGGCCGTAGAAACCCGCCTCATGGAGCCAATAGAAAAGGTCCTCATATTGGGCGGTTTCTTCGGTATCGGCTGCTTTCCAGCCGGTGCCGGTGTAGGTGTCGTAGACCTGCCCACGCAGATACACCTTTTCCGGCTGCTCCATTGTGACTTCCAGCGCCGGGGTGTCGCTTTTATTCCAGGCGGGTAAGTTCTTGAGGTTTCCTTCCGGCATGGAATTGGTATCGCTGTCGTAGTGCCGCTGGTGAAGCTGGGTTTGCATCGTCTCGACGATGTCTGTATTCAGCTTGTCTTGGCAGGACAGGCCAATCAGCAGACACAGCGCTGCACACAGGACCGGCAAGATCAGCTGCGCCGGAACGCCTGCAAGGGCTTCTCCCTCTGCCGTGTGCTGCACCATCAGCAGCACCGTGCCAATAATCAGCAGCCCACCGCCGATGCCTATAGGAAACAAGCCCAGCAACAGGGCTGCATAGCAGGGCAGCAGAATCGGCAAGGCCAGCAGCATCCGTCCGCTCCATGCGCTGCGGCTGAGAAGCAGCGACACCGCCAGTAGCAGAACCGTTACCGCCAGAGGCAGAAATTGGGCATCCGCTGCCGCAAGGTCCAGGTAGATCTTCCCGGTCTTTTTCGTCAGCAGGGTCATGAAATCATTTGCCAGTGTTCCAAAACCGGGTAGGACAAACTTGTTCAGTGCCAAGCTCAGAAGAAGCAACACGCCGATGCCCGCTGGAACGAGCCAGTTCCCGATTCTGGTTTGGTATACTATCAGCAACGCCGCCTGCACCAAAATCGCAGCTGCTGTCATGGCCCACCATGGGTAGGGAACAGAGGGAAATGCAGCGGTTAAAAGCAAGCAGAAGCCCACCGTCAGAACGGCACAGACCACCCAAGCGCCCCAGGGAAAGTGCAGCTTTTTCTGTGCCGTTTCGGTGACAATCCACTGGAGTCCGTTTTCATTTTTTCGCATGATGGGTTAAACCTCCAGTCGCTGCATGGCCTCGGAATAATTCTGCGGGGCAAAGGTGGTCGCACCGGGGTACTGTTCTTCGGTACAGAGGATGAAATGCACCCGTCCGTCCGTGAGCAGCTGTTCTTCCGGCGCTGTGCCGAAACAGAGAATTCGGCTGTAACCGTCAGTTTTGGGCAGGCGGCACTCAGCGCTGCCCCTGGTCTTTACCAGAGCCGGGATAGCCTGCAAAAGCTGGTTTTCCTCTGAAATGTCCTGGACCTGCAGATCGTCCCGGTCCGTCCAGCACAGGGTATAGGGTACGCCACTTTGCAGCAGTGCCATGCCTGCGGAGGACACGACCTCCGCCAGTGCGTCCATCTGCTGGGGGTTACCGCCGGTGCGCTTATCCCAGAATACCAAAAGGGAACGGCTCTCCGGCTGGCTGGCCTCTTTCAGAATCAGCTCATCTAACTTGGAGGACAGCTTCCAGTGAATTTGCCGGATGTCATCGCCGGGGCGATACTCCCGGAGCTGGTACACCTCGCTGCGGTCCTCACCCCGTCGATTGGAAGCGCCGTCGTCGGCATAGGCCGGTCGGGCGGTCATGTCCGCCTCCATTGGATACAGGTCCGGGAGGATGGTCAGACGGGCATCCGCTTTCACGAGGGCCTTCATGGGAAGCAGGCCCAGATAGTCCAGCAGGGTAAACCGGCTGATCTGCACATACACTCTGCCGCAGAAGCTGCTTTGCAGCAGGATGGTTTGGCTGCTTTCGCCCTTGGCTCCGATGCTGCCGGTCAGCGTCACTGTCTGATCTTCCTCAGTGAGATCATTGCGGATAGAGACCTGACAGCCATAGCGCATTACGGGCAGAAACGCTCCGTTGCGGATACGCACCCGACAGCTGACTGCCGTGCGTTTTGCCGCTGTGGCCGGGGTCAGAATGTCCGCCTGCAGGTGCCTGCGGACATAGAAATTGACCGCCCAGGAGGCCAGGGGCAGCAGGAGCAGCAAGCAGAGTCCGGCCAGCGCCCAGAAGGAGCCGCTTGTAAGAAGCAGCGCCGCCAACGCCAGCAGCAGGATCAGATAACACAGGGCGCTGCCTAAGATCGTTTTTCTCATTTGCTGGAAAATTCCCGGACATCCGGCTTCTGGACGGAGGTAAGTACATTTTGCAGGATCAGTGCCGCTGTATAGTCCTGGAGCCGCGCCTTGGAGTTGAGGATCAGACGGTGGATACACACATCCGGGAACACGGCGCACACATCGTCAGGGATCACATAGTCCCGGCCCTCTAAGTAGGCGTTGGCCTTGGCCGCACGGGTCACAGCCAAAGCGCCACGGGGACTGACACCCAGGGTCACATAGGCGTTGAAGCGGGTCAGATCCACCAGCTCTGCAATATAGTCATAAATTCGGTCTGCCACATGGATATTGCTGACCTCTGCAATGAGCTTTTCCAGCTCGGCAGGGGAAGTCACTGTCTGGCAGGCAGAGAGCGGGTCCACATGATGGCGATCCTTCAGCAGTGCCGCCGTGCTGGCCCGATTGGGATAGCCCATGCTCAGTTGGAGCATGAAACGGTCCAGCTGGGATGCGGGCAGCATCTGCGTACCCGCAGAACCCACCGGGTTTTCCGTTGCCAGCACGATAAAGGGCTTCGGCAGGGACCGGGTCACGCCGTCCACGGTGACCTGCAACTCCTCCATAGCCTCCAGCAGAGCGGATTGGGTCTTGCTGGAGGTACGGTTGATCTCGTCCGCCAGCAGCAGATTGGTCATAATGGCTCCGGACTGATATTTCAGCTTGCCGTCTGCCTTATCGAATACGGAAAACCCGATAATATCCGATGGCAGGGTGTCGGAGGTGAACTGGACACGCTTGGAGTCCAGACCTAGCGTTTTGGAAAATGCCTTGGCCAGCGTCGTCTTGCCTACGCCGGGGACATCCTCCAGCAGCACATGGCCCTGTGCCAGGATGGCCAGCAGCACCTTGCGGACGATGTCCTCCTTGCCCAAAACGACCTTGTTGACCTCTGCTTGAATTTGATCTGTCAGCTTGTTCATGCCTTTTTCCTCTTTCTGCCGATGATATAGATCGCACCGGCGGCGATTACGACTACCGCACCGATCACGGCGCAGATGATGATTCCATTTGTGCCGAATGCCTCACGGGGCGCTTGAGTGCCGTCAAAATGCAGCACCCACGGCTGCCCGGACCGCACACGCTGCACAGCCACTAAGGCCAGGACGGATTGGGCCGTTGCCAGGCCGTCGCCGGCCCCCTCCAGCACATGGCGGTAGGTGCCGTCCGCTTCCCGGAACTGGGAAAGCTCCGTCAGCAGGGTGTGCTCGCCCTTGACAAAACGGCTATCCGTCTCCGGGTCAATGCCCAGCGCACACAGGGCCAGGATGACCTGGGCGGTGCTTTCCGCGTTTTCATCGCCGTAGGCGATATACCCGCAGGTGTCCGTCAGCTGGCCGGAAAGATAGGAAAGTGCTGCGTCGATCTCGGTCTCCATCTGGTCCCGATAGGGAGCTAGGGCCTGCACCGCCATAGCGGTGATGTCCACATCCGATTTTCCGGGGATCAGGCCGAAGCCGCCGTCCGGCTCCTGAGCAACGGAAATGGCATTTACCATGTCCTCCCGGGAATACAGGGCGTCTGCCGGGACCTCTGTGTCCCCGGCATCCAAGGTCAGCAGCGCCCATATCCAGCCATTTAAGCCCTGAGCGCCCGGATCACGGGCATAGTTGTAAGTACCCTCTGCGATCAGGTCAATGGCCGAGCCGTCGGGCTTCGTGCCGAAGTTGGTGGGGTTGCCCCCCAGTGCCAGCACCGTTAAAGAAATCCGGTGGTATTCCGTGGCCTTGTTGCGGTCCAGGCATCCGTTTTTGGCGTATGCGTCCTCCACATGGGCCTTCAGTTCCGCCAAATAGTCGGAATAGCTCTCCCTTGTGCCGGACAGTGCCATAGCTATGGCCAGCCAATCGCAGACGGAATCGCCTGCAGGGAACAGTTCCCGGTCTTTCAGCAATTCACCCTTCTTGCCGCCCAGAGCGGACATTCCCTCCGCACTCTGTGCGATCTGTTTTTCCAAAGAAGGCTGCGCTTCCGCAAAGACCACCGTTGGGAGCAGAAGCAGCACGCAAAGAAGTGCCGCTAATATTCGTGTTGCTCTTTTCATGCAGTATCCTCCATCGTTCGTTTCAACGCCCTTCTACTTTACCGTTCCCGTGTCCCGTTAGAGCGTTTCCCATCCTCCGCCGCATCAGCCGGTCCTATTCGGAAGTTGGCTCTGTGGGCGTAGGGTCACTGGGGTCCGAGGGACTTGGTTCGGTGGGGTCCGTAACGACCGGGTCGCTGGGTTCCGTGGGCGTCGGTTCCGTGGGGACCGGCTCCGTAGGGGCAGGCTCTATTGGCTCCGTTCCGCCGCCGGTGGCCGGGAGAATATCTGTTTTCTCCTCATGGCACTTGGAGCAGCGATAGTGGATGTAACCATCCTCTGTTTCGGTGGGTTCCAAACGGTCCGTCTCCTCGAAGTCGTGGCCCAGGGCTTGGTAGCCGCCGTTGATCCACAGGCCGCAGTAGCTGCTCAGTGAACCGTAGCCGCCTCCGGTGGAATCGTAGCCGCCGATGTCCTTGCCGTAGGACAGGGTGAAGCGCACATAAATGGTAATGCCGTTGCGGACCTTGTAGCCACTCATGCCGGTACCCTCATACTGGGTGCCGTTGATGGAGTACATCCAGCCCGAGCCTTGGGTATAGTCAAACTCCCCGATGCTGTCCCGGTCATAGTTGTCATTGGTGGTGATGCCGTCCCGCAGGATCAGCTCCCAAAGATGCTCCGGGACATTGGCACGGTAGGCAATGTCGCCCCGGCTAATCCGGCGCAGATAGAAGTTCATAGTGGTGGACCCCTGGTAATCCGGCTCATAACCGCGCTCCTGCAGGAAGCGCAGCAGCACGGATGCCGCCGTTTCGCCCTCCACGATGTCCAGCGTACCGGTATCCAGAATGCCCAGGCCGATGGTGGTCGCATCCAGCACCACATCCACCGAGCCTGCCGGGTCGCCCTCACTGATCTGGTGATAGGTGACGGTGTAGACCTTCGTGGTGGAGTTTCCGTTACCATCCCAGGCCAGCACCCGGACGATGTGGGTTTCTTCATCGCCCAACTGAGGGGGATCGAAATACAACTCGTAGGTGGGTTGAGAATCGCCGTAGCTCTTTTCCACGGTTTTGCCGTCCAGCGTGACCCGAATTTGATTGGAATAGATCACACCGGCTCCCAGCTCTGCGTTGGCACGGGCAATCACCGTCAAGGGGAAGTTTTGGGAGCTCATGTCCAGGCTGGCCCCGTCCAGATTGGTAACGATGGAGGGCGGATAGTCCCCCACCGTCGGGTGGGTATCGTCCGCAAGATTCGCGTAATAACCCACCCGGTACTGAACAAGTCCCAGAAAGGTCTCCCCATCATAAAGAGACAGCACAAAGAGGTTATCTGCGTTGAAATCCAACTGTGCCTCGTAGTCCTGGTTATTCTGAGAAGTAAGCAGCAATCCGTTTCCGGAATTGCTCTCATTTTTCAGCCGGACACGGATATGCAGATCGCCCTTACCCAGGGGATAGGCCACAAAGGTCAGCTTGCTGTCGGGCAGCTCTGCCTTGGTAAGCTGCTGGGTTTTCAGTGTCGTATAAATGCGGGGGGTATCATCCTCCTCACCGCCGCTGCCGTGGTCACCTCCGCTGCCGCCGTGGTCCCCGTCGTCTCCGCCGGTGCCATCACCATGGTCACCGGAATCCTCGGAGCCGCCTTTGTTATCGTCTGACTTGGAGCCGCCCTGGTCGCCCTTGCCGGGGTTATCCGTGGGGTCTGTGGGGCCCGATGGATCCGGCTTGGTGTCATCGGGTTTCTGTGGCTCATCGGGCTTCTGTGGCTCATCGGGCTTCTGTGGCTCATCGGGCTTCTGCGGCTCTGATGGATCCTGGGCAGTATCCGTGTTCTCTGTATTATCCTTGCCGGAGCTTTGTCCGCCGGTGCTGCCGGAGCCTTGCAGCGACTCTGCCTGGAGCCGATCCGGCTGAGTGCTGATGGGATTCTCCGGCCTTGTCCGACCGGAGGAAAGAAGTGAGATGCTGATCCCTGCCACCAGCACAATGACCAGCAAAATACTCACGGCGCTATATAGGCCGCTATGTTTTTTCATACGGGTATCCTCCAAATGCTTGTTTTGGATTCTTACCATCGTCTCCTAAAACAGGAGGCAATGGTAAAGCCCCAAAATATGGCGAATTGCCTCCCCTCCCAAAAGGGAGGGGAAGCTATGGATTCGCCTTGGTTTACTTGGAATTTTTGACGACCGCAACGGCGTCGGTGGAGTTGACGGCCTTGTCAAGGTTCACATCCGCGCGCAGGAACTTCCGCACAGAGACTTTCTCGAAGTCGGTGTACTTGCCGCTGTAGATGTCATAGGTGAGTTGCGCATCGTTGATGTCCACAACGCCTGTCTCGTTGACATCATAGCTCTGCTTCACTTCCTCGGCTGTGGCGCTGGCCTGGGTGATATTGGCCTCAGCCGTAGCCACAGTGAATGCCCCATTCTTGTCCACAATCACCAGCCAGCTATAGACGTTCGCGCCGTAGGCGGTAGTCTTATACATGACATTATCGCCGTAGGCAAAAGCCTTGCCTTCTTCGGGCGTGCCGGTCACGGTCACCAGAAACACGGTCTTGTTATCCATCTGCACATACTCGGAAACAGCTACCTCCATGGTCAGAGTGGATTTCTTCTCGATGGTGATGACCAGATCGCCGGTGACATTGGCGATAGTGTAGGTGTTGTCGGCTCCCTCGGTGATAGCCACATCCTTGCCGCTCATAGTGGCAGTGATGGTGTACTTAAAGTTCTCCTGCTTGGCCACGGTGAAGGTGTAGTTAGCATTTTCCTGAACGGTATTTCCACCGACAGAATCACCTGCGCCGTTGCCTGCAAAGGTGACCTTGTAGGTGTCCGGCAGCTTGACCTGCTTATTGCTGTTGATGACGATGTTGCCGGTCACAGCCGCACCGGGGATGGTGTAGGTGGTGGTGCCGTCGTCATTTACCTGGTGCGTAAAGCCGGTGTATGCATTGCCGCCGATGGTCACAGCCATATTGTAGACATAGCCATCCGCAGGGGTCAGCTCGAAGGTGTAGTTAGTCTGGTAAGTAGCAATCGCAGCACCGGTGGTATCCGCGCCCAGAGTGACGTTGAAACTCTTGGGGGTCTTGGTACTGGTGACGACCACATTGCCGTTGACATTGGGCACGGTGTAGATGCCATCCTCGTCCGGGCTAACTGTCGTTGCCTCACCGCCGCCGACGGTGACGGTGACAGTATAGTCATAGTTGGGGTCTGCGGGCTTGAAGGTCAGAGTGCCGCCTGCTGCGATCACGGAGCCCTCCGCGTCGGTACGGGTGAAGCCATCCGGCAGAGTCACGGTGTAGCCGCTGACGGTAATAACGGCGGTGTCATCCAAAATGGCAGCCGCAGGTGCGTCAAACTTAATGGCGTTTGCATTGGTATCCACACACGCTTTCGTTACTTTCACATCAGATTTACCCTGGCCGGCTGTCACAAAGCTCAGAGTCAGTGCATCGCCCAGCTCGGCGGCTTTGCCGTAACGCACGATTCGCACGGTGCCGCTGTCGGGGATCACGCGATAACCCTCGGTGCTGGTGGCTTCCATGTTCAGCGTCAGAATGGCGGGGTCAAAAGAGAAGGTCATGTCGTAGGCGTTGTAGGTGGTCTTGCCGTCGTTGTTGCCGATGGCCACAGGGATCTCCACGATTTGGCCGGAGGCTACCTGCTTGTCCGCACCCAAGGACACGGTGTAGCCCTTGGCAGCAGCAGTCTCGACTGGAATGGTCAGCTCACTGCCGGCCACATTGTGAGGGACTTGAACCTGAGATGCACCGTCATCACTGTATGTCAGAAGGTTATCGACTTTCATCGTAAATTTTGCATTGGAAGTATCTGCACCCTTTTTTGCGGTGAAGGTAAAAGATGCCCAATCACCTGCTGCAAAACTGGTATGAGAAGGATCATCCTTATCAAAGACCGTTTGCAAATAGAAGAATTTTACTGCGCCCTGATTATTGGCGGCATCAATATTCGTAAAGCCGAGACGGGCAGGTCTACTTCCAAGATTTTTCCGTCCGGTGAGCGTGTAGGCATTTGTGTCAAAACTAATGGCAATGCCAACGGCGTCCGCAACAAGTTCCTTATCCAGGCTCAAAGTCAGCGTCACGGTCTCACCGGGGGCGACAGAGGTCTTATCTGCGCTCATAGTGATGGTCGGTTCGTCTGCTGCAAAGGCGGCAGGTACCAGGCTCAGCACCATCGCCAATGTCAGCAGAATAGAAACGATTTTTTTCATGTGTTCTCAATTCCTCCTATCAAGATTTTTTCTCAGCAGGGAATTCCGTAATATTTCCCAGGTAGAACTGGCAGATCATCAAGGCATCCGAAACATCTACTGCACCGTCTCCGCTCACATCGGCAGCTGCATTCTGCGCATCCGTCGGTGCTACATTGCCCAGATAGAACTGGCAGACCAGCAGCGCATCCGAAACATCAATGGTATTGTCTCCATTCACATTCCCATACATCACATCCGGTTCTGTCTTGGCATACTCAAATGTGAACAGCGCGATAGGCGCGGAGCTCTTGTCACTGGTGGCCTGCAGCGTGATCGCCTTGCCGCTGCCGTCCGCGTTGCGGACATACCCCGTCACGGGCATGATCACGGTCTGCGTACCGTCCGTGTTGCAGGTATAGCTGTTCTCCAGCGTGATGGGCTTGAGGGTATATCCGCTTGCCTGCGCCGCAGCACGGTTCACGGCTGTCGCCGCGAACTCCACCTCATAGGCGTAGACCGTGGCGCCGTCGTGGCTGATGTCCACGTCCTTGTTGTAGGTCACGGCCACCGTTCCCGCCCCCGCCGGCACGGTCACATGGTACTTGGGAACTTCCGTGTAGGTCGTCTGGCCGTCCGCGCTGGTCAGCGTGGTGATGCCCTCGTAGCTGGTATTCTTTGCTGCCAGCTTTTCATCATTCACGGCAGCGTCCTGGAAGGGGCGCTCCAACTCGGCGTCCGCCGCCACATTCAGGATGGCTGTGGCCGGTGCGATCTTGGCATAGTTCGTGCCGCCGCTGTCGTCCTTGGGGATCGTCCGGTTGGGGTCCATGCCCACGAGGTAGTAGGTGCCCTCCTCTGTGGGGGCGGTGAAGGAGAAAGTGCTCTTTCCGTCAGCCGCTTCCTTGTACTGATCGACTTCCTCCCACTTGTCGTTATACAGGAACACATCCAGGTTTGAGAAGGGATAGAAGTCGCTGCCCTCAAAGGTCGTGCCGTAAGCCTGCGTGTTCACCGTCAGCTCCATACCGGGGCGGGCGTTGTACGCGTCCTTGTCAAAGCAGGTAAACGCGCCGCCGCTGCTGTAAAAGCTCCAGTTCGAGAACATGGCCACATCCCAGGTATCCCCGTCCGACAGCACGATGTAGTCGGAGGTGGAGCCCCAGCCGGGGCTCATGTAGGGGAAACAGTGGTTGCGGTAGTACATCAAGTTCTCGTCATGGCCCCAAAAATTTGCCATGTAGAGGCTGGTGGGCGAGCCGGTGATAGTCAGAGCGGCAAAGCTGTCTGCCGTATAGGCCGGTGTTTCATCCATGTAACAAACATCTTCACCCAGCTTAAAGCTCGCCAGCGCGTCACGAGGATAGGCACCCTTGCAGCATTGCTCCTCCGGCAGGCCGATGAAGTAGCGCTCCAGCAGATAGAGATACAGGTGCAGGCCGGTGGGCCGCTCCACGATGTTCTCGTCGATGTATTTGCCTTCTCCGTTTTCCGTGTGATAGCGGTAGTATTCGCTCAAGTTGTACCGGCCCAAGTCAAAGTAGGGGACGGTGATGGCCTTGTGGCACAGCACCGTACCGTCGCGGCCTCGGATGGGTACGCCGTCGTTGGAGATGGTCACATACACCGTGACCTCCTTGGCGGGGGTCTCATCGTAGTTATACTGTGCGTCCAATCCGTGGGGAGCTTCCTTGACCGTGATGGTAAAGGTCGCTGTAAGCTCTTTGCCGTCCGAGCAGGTCGCCTTGACCTTCGGCGTATAGGTGCCGGGGTCTTTCTCTGATACATAGAGTGAGCCGTCCTTGACCTTGGTTTGGGCGCTGAACTGCGCTGCGTTGGTCAGCGTGTAGGTCAGCGTATGGCCGTCTGTATCTTCAAAGACATCTGTCAGCTTGATCTCCAGCAGGCTGCCGGCCACAACCTCACCGGTGGTGACGGCATCCGCCTTCACGGAAACGCAGGAATCCGCAGCCAGCGCCGGTATGACGCCGAATACGCCTGCCGATAGAACCAAAGTCAGTGCCAGCAGCAGAGATAGTATGCGTTTTCTCATATTTGTTTACCTCATTTATGCGTAGGTTACATCCAGCGTGCGTAGAGCGTCATGTTGCTGCGCACCGGGTCTTTCTGTGTATCCCAGGGCTTGGTGAGCGCCTGATCTGCATACCAGCCGCCGAACACTGCACCGGGCTTCGTGGGCGTCATGACTTCGCCAATGACGCTGCCCCGCTTCACGGAAACGGCCTCCAGCTCTGTGCCGCCGCTGGTCTCAAAGCGAACCTTCTTCTTGCCCAGCAGAGCCAGCAGAATCAGCAGCAGAGCCAGCAGGCCCACGCCACCGATGATCCACCAGGTGACGCTTCCTGCGGCGGCACCCTCGGCCCAGTTGGCGTAGAGGGTCATGTTGCCCTTAACGGTGTCCTTGTGGAAGTCCCACTTTTGGGTGCGGTCCAGGTCTCTGTACCACCCCTCCAGGTGGTAGCCCTCCCGGATGGGGTCCTCGGGCTTTTTCACCTTTTCACCGTACTGGACGGTCTGGGAGGGGACCTCCGTGCCGCCGTTGCTTTCAAAGGTAACGGTGCAATCCGTGGTGACGATGACGGACACGCTATTATCCTTCACGGTGTATCCGGCCATGCCGTCCTGGGTGGAAACCAGGGTGTTGGTGGGGATAAGCTGCGACACACCCTTCGTGCCGATGACCTTCATCTGAAAGCTGCCGACTACCACCTCCGGCTCCCAAGCCTCGCCGCCCTTAAAGGACACGAAGTTCAGATAGAAGGCCCGCCCGCCGGTGCGGCGGCCTAAGTCGCTCCAGCGGATGCCGGGGGCGGTCATGACGCTGCCGTCCACCAGCTGGAGGAAGGTGTCGTCGTACTCGATTTCCGTCTGCATACCGTACATATCGGCGCTTTCCTGGGCGTCGGTGCGCTTGAGCACCAGGGTCACGGTGATGGTCTCGCCAGTGGTGGCCCGCACCTCAGATGCACCGCCTGCGGACAGGTCAAAATTGTAGCTGCGGCTCTCGTCTGTTTTGCTGCCTGTCTGCGAGGCAAAGGCTGCGGTGGGCAGCAGACACAGCAGCAGACACAGGGCTGCCAATAGTGTAAAAATGCGTTTTCTCATGCTGATCTCCTTCTCTCTCCGACCGGTTGGGCCGTTTTTTGCCCGGCCTGGCCGGTGCGAAGCCCCCAACGGGGGATAGCCTCCCCTCCCGCCGGGGAAGGGAGGCTGGTAGGACCTTACTTGAACTGATTCACGATAGCCACGCCGTCGGTGTGGTCCACCGTCTTAGTGGCGTTTACATCGGCCCGCAGGAACTTCTCCATGGAAACCTGGGTGAAGTCACTGTATGCGCCGTTATACATGTCGTAGACCAGCTGCGCATCGTTGACATCCACCTTCCCGGTCATGTTCACATCGAAGCCCAGGGTGATGGTGACCACATTGTCTGCGGCAGAGATGGCGACCTTGGCGGCGGCCTCCTCCTGGGTCAGGGTCTGACCCTTGTCCACGATCACCAGCCATGCATACCGGTCCGTGCCGTAGCCCTCGACCTTATACATGGTGTTGCCGTCATAGGTGAAGGCACTGCCGCCCTCGGGGGTGCCCTTGACCGTGACCAGCATCATGGTCTTGTCGTTCAGCTCCAGATATTTGGACACGGTCACTTCCTCCGCGCTGTGGGAGACCTTTTCCACATTCACCACCAAGTTCCAGTGATCGGCGCTACGCAGATAGACATTATAATCCACGGCCTCGACCACATATTTCCCATTGCCAAGGCTGCGCACGGTGGCGGGCCTCTTAGAAGCTGTGGGAGTGGCGAGGGGCTGATAGTAAGCCGTGACGGTGTAGTCGCAGCTCTCGCGCTGGTTCAGCGTGAAGTAGTAGGGCATATTCTTGCCCATAGAGCTTGCATTCCCGGAGGCTGCGTCCTCAACGCCGTTGCCGGTGAACACGACCGGAATACCAGATTCTGTGTTGGGGTCGATCCATATTTCCACACCTCCAACGATTTCTTTTCCAGGGATCGTGTAGGTGAGGGTGCCATCGTCATTGGCAGTGGGGACCGCTATGACTGTATGGACAAAGGGATCCCCGTTGTCTACACTGTAAATTACACGGTAGGAGTAGCCGGCCCTCGGGGTGACGACGAAGGAGTAGTCATTCAGATAGGTGACTGTCTCCGGGCCCTTGGTCACATCCTGCTCCACATCTTCGTCAATCTTGTATTTCACATCGTACTGCTTGGGGGTCTTGCCGGTGTAGGTGACCTCCACATTGCCGGAGATATTCTCGATGGTGTAGGTGTCATTTGCGCCGAAGGTCAAGCCCTCGGTGGCGCTGTCGCCCATCTTCACGGTGAAGGTGTAGGTATAGTGGCTGTCCACGGGCTTGAAGGTGAAGCTGCCGCCCTTGGGGACCAGGCGGGTCTCGTCAGAGGTGAACGCATCCGGCAGGGTCACGGTGAAGTTATTGGCGTTGACCACGGTGTCGGCGTCGGAAATGGCGGCATCCGGGGCGTCGAAGTTGATGGAGTTGGCGTCGATGTCAAACTTGGCGGCGGTCAGCGTCACGGTGGAGGTGGCGGCCTTTTTGGCGGTGAAGTCCAGAGCCAGTGCCTCGCCCAAAGCCTGAGTAGCGCCGTAGCGGCGGACCCGAACGGTACCGTCGTTGTCCTCCACCGTCAGATTGGCGGCGTCACCGGTCTTGGTGTTCAGGGTCAAGGCCGTCGGGTCGTAGGTAAAGGTCATGTCATAGGCGTTGAAGCCGGTGATGCCCTTTTCCCCGGAGGCGACGGTCACAGGGATACGCACTTGCTGGCCCGCAGCAACCTGCTGGTCAGCACCCATGGAAACAGTATAGCCGGTAGCTGTGGGGATAGGGCCAGCCCCATCAGGTGTAATAGTCACCTTAATCGGGTCGCTCTCGCCATGGTTAAACGCACCATCTTTGACATAAAGTGTTTCTTCATCCACCTCAATGCTTGAACGCGATATTCCTGTCGTACCGTTGAAAAAAAATGCCGTTTGGGCACCACTAATATTATCTAAAGAAGCAAAGGTAACGGAACAGATTTTACCCGCAACAATAGTTTCTTCATTGTCAACATTGTACTGTCTTATTCTAACAAGGGCTTGACTGTCGGCTCCATATGCGCCATTTTGAGTGGGGTTATCAAACCAAACGCTACCATCTATATCCGTACTTACGAATTGAAAGAGAGTAGCATCATACCTTAGAACAATATCAAGCGCTGTCATGTAATCCAAATCATGCGCAAGTGTATATGTTATAGTGAGTTTTTCTCCAGGTTTCACATTTGTCTTGTCGGCTGTGGATACAACAATAGGGCTGTCGCCCTCCGCCGCAAAAGCGGCGGAGGGGAGAAGCCCTATTACAAGAACCACTGCCATAAATAATGCCAGTATTCTTTTCATAGATTAACCTCTCATCAGCCAACAGGAAATACGGTAATTGTGCCTGCAACATACTGCTCCAAGAGATCAAGATCCGCCTGATTTACTACAGTGTCGCCATTCACATTTGCCTGCACCAGTTGGTCATCGTTCAGTGTAATTGTGTTCGCCAAATATTTCCGTAGCAGTTCTACATCTTTGCTGTCCACATATCCGAAAGGATCCATATCGACATTGCCAACCTTTGGCGTTTTCAACCCCTTCAGATTCGTCTGCCAACTTAGGGCAGGACTATATCGACTGGAAACAAATGCGTCAGTAGTCAAGCCAGTATTTATTGTCTTGACAAAACTACTCTTTGCCATTTCCGTTTTGGTCTTAGCAGTGGCCGTCTGAGCGGTGCTCTTGGCGCTGCCGATACCCTGGGCACAGGTGAAGTCCAAATAGTACAGATGCTCCATCGCAGCGGAGGCGTTGTTGGTCATACCGACCACAGCGCCCACATTGCTGCCGGTGCTCTCCACATAAGCCCGGTTGTAGCAGTTCTTGACAGAAGCGGACGTGCCGGAAGCAAAGGCCACGATACCTGCCACATAGTTGCCGGCACCGGTAATGCTGCCGGTGTTGTAGCAAGCGGTGACGCCCTTGGTGGTCTGACCCACGATGCCGGCCACATAGCCGTTGCCGGTGATCTCACCGCCGTTGTAGCAGCCGGTAATGGTACCGGTAGCGTAGCCGGTGATACCGCCCACATAGTCCTTGCCTTCCACGCTGCCGCTGACGAAGCAGCCCTGAACAAGCGCCCAAGGGGAGTTGGGGGCAGAATTTGCCACATATCCGACACCCATGATGCCGCCCGCATAGTTGCCGGTGGCGATG
>ERZ831979.1143-NODE-1143-length-25599-cov-10.825438_pt1 | contig 25599 bp, 24 predicted proteins | sample MGYA00519952_ERZ831979 | MGnify/ENA primary metagenome ERZ831979 (study PRJEB31850, sample SAMEA3708723) | human gut metagenome | biome: human gut; feature: human-associated habitat; material: faeces | place: China | collected 2014 ...
GAGCTTGCCGGCCAGACGCCGCATGAGAGCGGCATAGCCGCCGAACTCCTCTCCGTGCGTGTGCGGGAGCGCGTCCTGCCAGCAGGTGCGGCCGAGCTTGACGACGTGCCTGAAGGCCTCAGCCTTCGCGGCGAAGACGTCGCCGGGCACCTCGACGCCTTCAATGATGCGGTCGAGCTCAGACGCTACGGCAAGGTGCGTGGCGGACGGAATGGTGTCGTTCGTCGACTGGGCCTTGTTCACATGGGTGTTCGGGTGCACGGCGTCCTGACCTTGCGACCCGTGAGGATTTCGTTGGCGGCATTGCCGATCACTTCGTTCACGTTCATGTTGACGCAGGTGTAGCCGCCGGCCTGCCACATGTCGAGCTGAAATTCCTTGTCGAATTCGCCCGCGAGCGCGCGGTCGCACGCCTCAACGACAGCTCGCGAAATCTCGGGCTTCAGGGCACCGATTTCGGCGTTGGCGAGCGCGCAGGCCTTCTTGATGCGAAAGAGCGCACGGTGCATGCCGGGATAAAAGATGACGGGAAGATGGGCGCACCCTGAGACCTTCACCATCCGACTGGTCTGAATGCCGTAGTAGCGGTCGTCGGGAATTTCCATGGTGCCGAGGCAGTCGCGTTGATGCGGGTCGTGGTCATGGCCTGGTTTCCTTCATTGAAGATTGGGTTGAGGATTCGACGGGCGCGCTTCATGTCCGCACGTCTGATGAAGAAATCAGGAATCCAAAGGCCCTCACAGACTAGAATGAACACGATTTCTACCGCTCAAACACAGTTTCAGCCTCAAACAAAACGCCTCCGCGTCGGGTGACGTCGGAGGCGTTCATACAGGTCCGTGAGGACTGCGGAAATGACGTTCGGAATTACTTCCTGAGCGTGCGCATCTGGTCGACGAGGTAGTCGATCACGGCGGGCGTGCCCTGACGGGAGCCGGCGAGGTGCGGGCCGGTCGTGAACTTGCCGCCGACGCCGACCATCGGCGTGGAGTCGATCTGATAGGCGTTCCAGAGCATCGTGGCGTTGCGGGACTTGTTCTTCACGCCGAAGCTGTTGAACGTGGCGTCCCACTTGGCGCCGTCGACGCCGGCTTCGACCATGAAGTCATGGATGTCGCGGGTGGCGCTGTCGAAGTTGTAGGAGCGCGTCTGGTAGATGATGCTTTCGAAGAACGGCATGCTGAGGCTGTCAAGCAGACCAAGGGCCTCGAGCGCGAAGTAGGTGTCCGTGAACGGAAGGTACTTCGGCTGCCAGGCGACGGGGCAGATGCGGATGCTGACGTCCTCGGGGGCCTTCTGCGCCCACTCATGGAAGACCGGGTGGAACTGCAGGCAGTGCGGGCAGGTGTAGGCGAAGAATTCAACGACTTCGATCTTGTCCGCCGGCGTGGGGGCCATCGGGTGAACGGTCAGATACTCCTTGCCGGCCTTGAAGGCGGGAGCGGCAAAGGAATACGTCGAAAGCGGAGCGAGCGCGCCGGCGCAGAGAAGATCACGACGGGAGATCATGGCGGGTTGTCCTTTTTTACAGAAGGTGCCGTATGAAAAATTTGAACAGACCTGAGTTTAGCGGAAAACCCTTGGGCGAGGCTTAAAAAGCTTAATCAGGATCAAATCCGTCGGGTGCCTGAGACAATTCGGCACAAAAATGCGCCTTCGCGTCACGGATGTACGACGAAGGCTCCAGTTCAGAATGTCAGGCTCAAGCCTGGGCCCCGTCAGGGGACGGGCCTGGGCGCGGGATTCGGCGACGCCTCTTTGCGCGTCGCAGGCGAAGGCAAGCGTCACGAGGACACTGCGTGCGTTCTCATAGCGCTTGTCATGATGAACGGAGGTGAGGTCGCCCTTGTTCGACTCGGGAAGGCTCTCGACCGTCTCGACGCGCACAAGCCCGTCGCCCTTGTCGGCAAGACGCCACAAGCTCTCGACCATCGGCTCGGGATCGGGCGAGGGCATGGACTGCCAGAGGGCGGTCGGTTTGGGTGCGAGATCGGCGCCGCAGCCGGCGAGCGCCAGTGCGGCAAGAGTCGGAAGAAGAAGCTTGACGGCGGATTTCATGGCGACCTCAGGAAAAAGGTCGGGATGAGGGATTTCTCAATCCGTCCGCCGCGTCTACGCGACAGGAGGCACGACGCGGTCTCGCGCACAAAGGTCAAAAGGTAGCGACTTGTTACACCAGGGGCTCGCACGTCATGCCGAAGCGTTCCCGAGCCAACGCAAGGTCGCGTAAAGACGGCGTTTTCATTGCAAAAAATCAGACAGGTCTAAGGAAAAGTGCCTAAAATGTCGGGGCCCACTCAAGCAGAACAGCTTTTTGACAACCTCACCATGACATTCGAACAGAAGACCCGAACCCTGGCTGCCGCCGCAGGTTGCCTCGCCGTCCTCGGCTCCGCCGTCTGCGAAGCCGCAGAGGAGGGGCGGGAAGCGACTCAGGAAAAGGCGCAGCAGGACGTGCAGGTGAAGGTTTGCCCGAGCTCTCCCCGTCAGGAGGCGCCCGCAATGCCGTCTCTTGAGAGCGTGCTCGCCGTCTGGGGCTTTCCGATGAAGATGCTCGGCGACGGCTATGTCGAATATGACGGCTGGGTCGGCCGTCAGGAATTCGGGACCGTCATGGCCTTCTGGAAGGCCGACAGCAGGACGAGCGCCTGGTACGGCCTCATGAACTACCCCGAGGACCTCACAGAGCTGAGCCTCAGGTTCAAGTACATCCGCACGACCGCGACCCGATTCGTGGTCGACTGCGAAGGCAGAAGACTTCGCGCCGTCGAGCGCGTGCGCACCGCCGCCCCCTTCATGAAGGGCGAGGTGTTCGGCAGGCGTCCCCTCTCGCGCAAGTGGGTCAACATCCTCGACGGGCACATCGACCCGAAGGCGTCCACCCAGATCGAGGACCGCGAAGGCGAGATCTTTGAGCGCAGCTTCGCCATGGCGTGCAGCAGGCCCGAATAATCAACCGACGAAAGGTCGTCCCGAAGGACGGCCTTTTTCGCTCAGGAAACGGCCGTCAGTCAACTCCTCGCATACCTGTCAGACATACGATCTCCGAGAAACACTCGGATTGCCCGATCCGCCATTGTTTTTCGACCTGAACATGCATTGCCGGCCTTCCTTTTTGAAGTGCAGACCGATTTTTCGGACGTGGAAAGGGCGACGCTCACCGCATTGTCCGAAGAGCACCCGGTTGAGTGCCTGCCGAAGATCACGAGAGCCTTTGAGGATGCACGGCCGGGGCAAGGCCTTTGGACGATGCGCTGGTGTTCACAAATGTCCATGAAGCCTTTGTTGAGGTCTGTTGCGACTGGCACGCGCAGCCCGTCCTCTCCGTTCCCTTTCTGTGCGACCTTCACGAAACGGTCACCCATGGGCTGCCCGGCAACGTTCGAACGGGACCCGAGTCCGTGACGGGCAGCACCCGTGGTCCGCTTTACGTGCTGGCCGAGGAGGCGCAGGAAATCGAGAACGCCTTCGAAAGAACCGCAATTGTCCACCTGAATCTCGCGCGCCTGCAGCACTTTCCTGACGACAACTGACGGACTGCCCGCCTGAAGCAGGCCGTGCTCGCGAATGCCTGACTCATGCCGCTTCTGCCGAGAGTCGAAGACGTCGTCCCATGTCAGCAATGCATCCTTGCCCATTGCGAAACAGGCGACCATTCGAGTCATGCGCAGCTCTTGAATTTTTGAGAGGCCGGACCGAAGCTCAACTGAAGGCCCGGGAGAAGGCCGGGAAGGCCATTGCCGCATGCCGAAGAAGAACGATGAATCAATAGAGTTCCCGCGAGGGCTCTTTATTCTTCGTGAACTAAAGAAAGGCCGGCGGATCGTCTGCTGCCGGCCTCTTCAAATGAGTTCAGGCTGAACGCGCTCAGGCGTCCTGTGCCTCGATGCGGATGCCGTGCTCGCGCAGGTCGCGGACCATGGAGGCGGGCAGGGGCTTCGTGGCGGAGAGCACGATGACGGGATTGACCCAGGAGAGGCTTTCAGGCACGTAGTCGTGCACGGCGAAGATTTCCGTGACGGCGGTGAAGTCGGCGGGGCTTCGCAGACGCAGGGTGACGGTACCGGAGACGGCTTCGCCCGCCTCCTGGCTCTGAGCCTCGAAGCGGCGGGCCGCGGCCATCATCGTGCGGTAGACGGGCAGGGCGACGCCCTCGACGTCAGACCCCGCCATCGAGCGCAGCTTGTAGAGAAGGGACGCCTCGCGCACGGCGTCGTAGACGGGAAGGCCCTGAAGGCGCTTGACCTCGGCGATGCGCCTGACGGCGCCAAGGCGCGTGCGAAGTGCGCCGACGATGGCTTCGTCGCTGCGGTCGATGTCGGCGCGAAGGCTTTCAAGCTCCGCGGGCTTCTTGGTCGTGCTGTCGGTCATGGATGCTCCGTCTGGTCTTTGTTCTGAAGGCATGGAGAAGGGGATGCCGGCCGGTCGGCCCTGGCGTTGAGGCGGTCCCCTGCGGTCCGCATTTCACATCATGCCTGATTCCGCGCCTTGTTGGTGAAATCCCCTCCGGCCTGTTGATTCGATTCCGCCCTTGGAAAAGGGCCGGAAGGCTGCACTCAATCGAAAAGGCCCGCGCGGATCTCATGCCATCGCAGGCCTTTGAAGGCTCGTCGAGCACTGCGCCGTGCGCCGCAATCGACGAAGAGGAATCTGGCAGGGAGTTGTTGTGCCGCCCATTCTCGGAACGGGTCGCGCCTCCCTTGAGACACATGGTGCCTTATCGCTCAGCGCTTCGCAAGGGCTCGGGCACAGTCGTTTCAGGCTTTCTCGCTGTTCTTCGACGCCCGTCAAGGCGCCTCGGGTGCTCTCCCTAGGCGATACCGCCCAATCGGCGGAAACGGTCGGGAACTGACTGTCTTTTGTCGACAAGATCCCCTCGCAGGCGCCCTCCATGCACGAGCCTGAAGACGCCGACGCGGAAGATGCGGATGATGACGATGAGGGCCTGCAGTCGGAGGCGTCGGCACGGCGTTCCCGGACGCGCGGCTCAAAACAACCATCGGACTGAGTCGGTCAGGTCAAAAAGGCGAGGGTTAACCCGGTGATCGCGTCGAAGCTTTGATTGATATCATCATTACGCACCGCGCAAGGTCTCCGCGTTCAAGCGCCGCCTTGCCGGCCTGCGCGCCGCCCAATTTTGAGAAGCCCATTGACCCGGACTTCAGGCAGCGCGCGCAACTCAAGAGGAGAAAACACCATGAAACTCACCACGATCGCCGCGGCCGCCTCGCTTGCCGTCGCCTCGATGTCCGCTTCCGCCGCCACCTACGTGCCCGGCACCTACACCTACAAGGTGAACGCGCACAATGCCGCCATGACGGTCGCCGTCACGGTTTCGAAGCACAAAATCGAGAAGATCGACTGGTCGAAGAACCTTGAGACGATCGGCGTCGGCCAGCTCGCCCTTGAAAAGGTGGGCGGCAGGATTCTCGAAAAGCAGAGTCTCGGCGTTGACGGCGTCACGGGCGCCACGATCAGCTCGATGGCGCTCAAGTACGCCGTGGGCGAATGCCTCAAGCAGGCCAAGGTTTCCGCCGAGGACCTCAAGGACCTAAAGAAGAATGTTGAAGAGTACAAGGCGCTCCCCAACACGATGAAGACGCAGGTCGTCATCATCGGCGGCGGCGGTTCCGGCCTTGCCGCTGCGGTTGCCGCCTCCCAGGCCGGCGCCGACGTGATCGTGCTCGAAAAGCTCGGCCTTCTCGGCGGCTCGACGAACGTCTCCGAAGGCGCGCTCAATGCGGCCGACCCGATCCGCCAGCCCAAGCTCGGCATCGAGGACTCCGTTGCGAAGCACATCGACCAGACGCTAAAGGGCGGCCACAACGTGGGCAACCCAGAGCTCGTCAAGCACCTCTGCGAAGGCGCCTATCCCGCCGTCGAATGGCTCGAATCGATCGGCGTGAAGTTCAAGGACGAGGTCGGCACGGCCACGGGTGCGCTCTGGCAGCGCTCCCACTATCCCGCCACTCCGTCGGGCAACTCCTACATCCGCGTCTTCGAGAAGTACATCGCCGAGCATCCCAACGTGCAGGTCATCACCGACATTGAAGCCAAAGACGTGCTCAAGGACGCCGACGGCCGCGTGACGGGCGTGCTTGCCAAGCACAACAAGACCGGCCGCTACACGCTCTTCAAGGCTGAAAAGGGCGTGATCATTGCAACCGGCGGCTTCGGCGCCAACGTGAAGCTCCGTCAGGAAGTCAACACGGGCGTCTTCAAAGACTACGACCTCGGCAAGAGCATCGGCTGCACGAACTTCCAGAAGTCCGCCCAGGGCTCCGGCATCCTGATGGGCAAGGAAGTCGGCGCGAACGTGATCGGCATGGCCGACATTCAGGTTCATCCCTGCGGCACGCCGGGCACGGGCCTCATGGAAATGATCCGCACGTCGGGCCGCAACCGCGTCTTCATCAACACGGACGGCAACCGCTTCGTCAATGAAGGCGCAGCCCGCGACGTCCTCGCCAAGGCCATCTTCGCACAGAAGGACTCGACCTACTACGTGCTCGTCAACCATCTGCGCTATCCGAGCCTCACGTGGGTTGACCGCAACGGCGCCAAGGTGGGCGACATGATCGATCTCGGCCGCGTCGTCGCAGCCGACACGCTCGAGGAGCTTGCCGCCAAGCTCAAGATGCCGGTCGAAAACCTCAAGGGTTCGATCGACACCTACAACGCCGTCGTACGCGGTGAAAAGAAGGATCCGCTCGGCTTCGTCGCCAACAACAAGGCCGACAAGGTCATGACCGAAGGCCCCTGGTACGCCTGCCAGAAGGTCCCGACCGTCCACCACACGATGGGCGGCCTGCAGATCAACGCCGACGCACAGGTGCTTGACATCAACGGCAAGGTGATTCCGGGCCTCTACGCCGCCGGTGAAACGACGGGCGGCATCCACGGCTCCAACCGCCTCGGCGGCAACGCCATCGCCGACTGCATGGTCTTCGGCCGAACCGCCGGCACGAACGCCGCTCAGGGCAAATAATCCGTGACGGCGCAGGCCTGAGCATGCCGGAAGGCTCTCCTTCGGGCTCCCGTCCATCCGGGAGCCCGTCTGAAGGAGGGCCTTTATCGTTGTTGAGCATGACGACACGGCGCCACGACGACCCATGGCCGCTCGTTGTTTCAGAGTTTTTCGGCGCTCGCCCGAATGCGGGCAATACGACTATTCTTGGCAGGATGCGCCTGCAGCACGACGGGTGAATCGACCCGAGTCCCGGTGCGCACGAACGTTCATCAAGGAGAGAGAGACCATGAACACAAGGATTTCCGCACTTGCCGCCGCGCTTCTCATTGCGCTCGCCGCGCCCGCCATGTCCGCCGACGTGCCGCAGGGCACGATCAAGGGGAAGGCCTGGGTGCAGACCGACCGCACGATGGCCGAGGCCATGGCGCAGTCCTGGACGGTGCTGCCCGCATCCGTGACGGGCGACAAGACATACGAAGGCACCAACATCCGCGCGCCCGAAACGAAGGGAAAGGCGCCCGCCGTGATTTTCGTGCACGGCTCGGGCGGCATCAATCCGCAGATCAAGGCCTTCCAGAAGCGTCTCGCGGACGAGCTCGGCATCGCAAGCTTCACGGCCGACTCCTTCCAGCTCCCCGACCGCATGACCTACACCTCGCCCATCGACCCGATGGACTATGAGAAGATCCACGCGCTTCGTGCGAGCGAACTCACGGCGGCCGTCGAATTCCTGGCGAAACAGCCCTGGTTCAACGGCAGGTTCGTGATCGCAGGCACGAGCGAAGGCGCAGTCGCCGTGGCCCGCTACGTGCGCGCCGAAGCCGCACCCGCCGAAGCGGGCCGCATCATCTTCTCCTGGTCGTGCGAAAACAACTACCACGTCGTCCAGCACAAGACGAGAATTCCCGACGGCATGCCCGTCCTCAACATCATGAGCTCGAAGGACAAGTACTTCTCGCAGGCCAATCCCTATCTCGGCAACCACGAGGCCGTCGGCAACTGCAGCAAGGCGCTCCAGGGCAATCCCAACGCCCGCATCGTCCTCATCAAGGACGCGCCGCACACGCTCATGAACGAGCCTGAGGCTCGCGAGGCCGAGGACAAGTTCCTCAAGGACGTCCTCCTCAAGTAGTCGACGCCCGGATTCCACCCAATCCGTCATGCGCACGGCCCGCCGCAGGCTTCATGCCTCCAGCGGGCCTTTTCGTCCTGCGGTTCGTTGACTTTCGTTCGCCCTCGAACTAACATCGCCTCATGAAGGAAAACACCCGCATCCCCTTTCTTGCAGGCCGCCTCTCGGAGGCCACCTCAACATTCATTCTCGAGTCGCTCAAGCGCGAAGGCATGGGCGAACTGCTCCCGTGCCACGGCGACATCCTGCACGTGCTGACCGAACAGGAAACCGCCACGGTGATGGAGCTCTCACGCCTCACGCACCGCTCGAAGTCCACCGTTTCAGCCCTCGTCACGAAGCTCGTAGATCTGGGCTACGTCGCGCGCGAGCGCTCGGCCGAGGACTCACGTGTCATCAACCTGAGGCTTACCGAAAAGGGCAGGGCGTTCATCCCCGTGTCCAAACGCATCTCCTCCGAACTCGACGCCCTCGTGACGCGCTCGCTCACGCCCGACGAGGCCCGATTCGCCGAAGCGCTCCTCGCGAGAATCCTCAACGGCTTTTCCTCCGACAAGTCCGCCTGAGGCCCTCCGGACACTTCCGACGAGCTTTCCGCCCTGATCTCAACCACAGCCCGGCCCTCATCTTTGCTAAGATCGACGGACGACCTCCGCGCTTTGATCTGCTTCGGGCGCAGAGACGCAAACCATTGCAAAACAGCGTGTGATGGAGTAGGATCCAATTTCCTACCAACTCACTCAGGAATTATGCGAACGCCTGCAGGACGGGTGTTCTCGGGCGCCGGACGGCGTTCTTCCCGGGAGAGTGGAGCAGGCGGGCATCCGTCGGGAAGACACCTTCGGACGCCGGACGGAGATCCCGCAGCACAACGACAACTCCAAACACGCACAGGAGAAACATCATGATTCATCAGTCGAGCCTTGAACTTGTCGGCGGCACGCCGCTTCTGCAGCTCAACAACTGGATGAGGCTCCACGGCCTCAAGGCGAACGTCATCGCCAAGATCGAGGCCCTCAATCCCGCCGGGAGCGTCAAGGACCGCGCCGCGCGCCAGATGATCCTCGAAGCGGAAAAGACAGGCCTCATCGGTCCGGGCGCCGTCATCATCGAGCCCACCTCGGGCAACACGGGCATCGGGCTCGCGAGCATTGCCGCCGCCCGCGGCTATCGCGCCATCTTCACGATGCCTGAGACGATGAGCGTCGAGCGCCGCATGCTGCTCAAGGCCTACGGCGCAGAAGTGGTCCTCACGCCCGGCGCCGCCGGCATGAAGGGCGCCATCGAGAAGGCCGAGGAACTCGCCCGCGAGATTCCCGGCAGCTTCATTCCGCAGCAGTTCGAAAACCCCGCCAATCCGCTCGCCCACTACCTCACGACCGGTCCCGAGATCTGGGCCGACACGGACGGACATGTCGACATGTTTGTCGCGGGCGTGGGCACGTCGGGCACGGTGACGGGCAACGGGCGCTATCTCAAGAAGAAGAATCCCGCCGTCAAGGTGGTGGCGGTCGAGCCTGATGCAAGTCCCGTGCTCTCGGGCGGCAAGGCCGGTCCACACGCCATCCAGGGCATCGGCGCGAACTTCGTGCCGGGCAACTACGACGCCTCGGTGGTCGACGAGGTCTTCCGCGTGCCGAACGACGCCGCGATCGCAGCTGCGCGCGCCCTCCCGAAAGCCGAAGGCATCCTCATCGGCATATCGGGCGGCGCCGCCCTCCATGCCGCGACGGAACTCGCGAAGCGCCCCGAAAACGAAGGTAGGAACATCGTCGTGATCTTCCCCGACAACGGCGAGCGCTATCTCTCCACGGTTCTCTACGCCGAATAAGACGCATCAGCCTCACGGAGTCACAAAAATCATGAAGGATCTTGAGCACGAAGCCAGCGGGAACGTCTTTCCCGGAGACCTCAGGGAGCGCGTGAGCCGCCAGATGATTCTGCGCGAGCTCGGAGAGAAGGGGCAGGCCGCCATCAGCAGCGCGCACTTTCTTGTGATCGGAGCAGGGGGCCTTGGCTCTCCCGCCATCCTCTACCTCGCCGCTGCAGGCGCGGGCACGATCACGGTGGTCGACGCCGACACGGTTTCGGTCTCGAACCTCTCGCGCCAGATCCTTCACACGACGTCGACGGTCAACGTCAACAAGGCCAAGAGCGCCGTCATCGCGGTCGAGAGGCTCAATCCCCATTGCCGCATCATCCCCGTGCCCGAATTCGCGGACGCCGTGAAGCTCAAGGCCCTCGTGAAGAATGCGGACGTGATCCTCGACTGCACGGACAACCTCGCAACCCGCATCGCGGTCTCGAGGGCCGCGCATGATGCAGGGAAGCCCCTCGTCTTTGCGTCCGCCGTGCGATTTTCGGGCCAGCTCACCGTCTTCGATCCTTCCGTGCCCGAATCTCCCTGCTTCGAGTGCATCTTCGAGGAGGACGATCCGGGCAACGACGTCAAGGCCGCAGCCGTCGGCGTCTTTTCGTCGGTCACGGGCATCGTGGGGACCCTTCAGGCCACCGAGGCCCTGAAGATCGCCGCAGGCATCGGCTCGACGCTCTGCGGCAGGATGCTCTTCATCGACGCGCTCAACATGCAGTTCGACACCATCAGGGTGAAGCGCAGGAAGCGCTGCCCCGTCTGCGGCGAAAGGCACTGAAAGAGAAGAGAGCGCTCAAGCCAAACAAAAGGAACGGCCCCGAGACGAAAGTCCGGGGTCGTTCTGTCGGAAACGATCCAAAGAAAAGGGCGTCCGGCTCCTCCTGAAGGTACCGGGCGCCCTGCCTTTGACGTCAGGCTGCGGAGCATTTGCCCCGCAGGCGCATCATCTCAGGATCAGAAGGCGTACTTGACGCCGACCTTGCCGCCGATGGAGGACGTGCCGGCTTCGCCGCCACCCAACATCATGTCGACATTGAACATGAGATTGCCGTTGACGGCGCGCAGACCGAAGTCGGCCTGGACCGGACTCATGTCAAGGACGTCCTGGCTGTAGCCGAGGACCTTGACTTCCTTGTCGCCGAAGGTCGGGACATAGGCGACCTTGAAGCTCGGAGCAAGGGTCCAGCCCGCGGCGTCGGCCTCGAAGCCCGAGATGCGGAGCGAAATCGGCATCTGGACATAGGTGAGGTCGCCTTCGTCAACCTTGATGGAACCGACGGTCATGTCGTCCGTTTCAAGGCGGGAGACGCGCAGACCGATGCTCGGCACGAACTTGAAGGAGCCCGCGACGAGTTCGTACTGGGCGCGCACGCCGGCGGACCAGATGTTCGCGTCAAGCTTCTGGTTGAGCGCGGTCTGGTGGGCCGTGATGTCGTTTTCGGACTTGAGCCAGGCAAGTTCGCCGACGACCTTCGCGGCGCCGAACGACTTGCCGGCGTAGGCCGTAAGACCGTAGCTGGTGATGTCGTTCTTGATGCCGGAGACGTCGCTGCGGAGCGATGCGTCGCCATACTGGAGGGCGAGACCGGCGGTCAGGCCTTCGAGGACTTCGACGTCGCCGCCGAACGTGGCGTAGGCCGCATCGGCGCGGAAGCTGCCGTTGTTGTCAAGCTTGTCGGCTTCATAGCGTTCGCCCGAGACGTCTGCCCAGAGGTTGACGCCGGCGTGCATCGGCTGATCGAGCGAGGTGCGGTTGGCAACCGTCTCCGTCATGACGAAGTCGGCGCGACGGGCCATGGCCTGAACGCCGGTGGAGGCGATGGCGCCGAGACCGGATTCAGAGTCGAAGGTCGTGGTGACCGTATTGGCCTTTTCGCCGGTGCCGAAGGAGCCCGAGATGAACGGATTGTCCGTGACAACTTCAACGGTGGTGTCCTGATCAACAGCGTTGACCGTCAGGTCCGAAGCCAGCTTGAAGGTGCCTTCCGTAGCATTCACGATGCCGAGCGTGGAGGCGGCGCTCATAGCAAGCTTGCCGTCAATGGCCGTACCGGAGCCGACACCTGCCTGGTTGACGATGAGCATGCTGCCTGCATTCATCTTGATGCCGGAAAGACTCGTCAGATCGCCGGCGTCAACAAGCTTTTCAAGGCTGCCGTCGACCAGAATGCCGGCGTCCTTCAGGACATCGGCGCTGAGCGTCTTGCCGACATAGAGGGCGGCCGTGACACCGTCTTCACCCCAGCTCTTGCCGAGCCTGTTGAAGGCGTCGACCGTCTCGGCCTTCGTGCCGCCGAGAGCCAGCGTGGAGTTCTGACCCACAACGATGCGACCCGTGAGGACAGAATCCTTGAGGTTGGTGACGGCAAGGAAGGAACCCTTGTCGATGGTGTCGTCGCCTGTCCAGCTGGGATCGAGGAAGATCGTGCCGCCGTTGAGGGCGAGCGTATCGAGATGGACGGTGCCGGCGTCGACATCATCACCCACGTTGATCACCTTGTCGGCGGTACCGGTGAGCTTGTCTGCGGGAAGCGTACCCGTCACGTCGCCTTCAGCAACCTTAAGTTCGGCGGCCGTGAAGTTGCCGGAGACGTCGAGCGATTCGACTTCGGCGTTGACGGCGTCGAACGTGCCAACGACTTCGAGGTTCTTGACCTTCAGGGTCTCGACGTTCACGCTGCCCTTGCTTTCTTCAGACTGACCAAGCGCGACGGAGCTATTGGAGGCGTCGACGGTCTTGACCGTGTCGGAGAGGTTGGCGAAGACGTCGCCGCCGTTGCCTTCGATCGTGAGGGTGGCAGTACCCGTGGTGATGGCGACGCTTTCAGCGTTCTCCGCTTCCTTGAAGTCGATGCTGCCGACGGTCGTGGCGTTCGAGACAACGAAGTTGCCCGATGCGTTGGCGGAAACAGTCTGGTCAGCGGCAATGAGACCATCAACAGTCGTGTCGGTCAGAGGCTTATCGGTCGTGAGCGTGCCGTGGAGCACGAGCTGGACCTCACTGCCGGAACCGCCGTTAAGGGCGTCCTGGGCTGCACGAAGCTGTTCAATCGTGTAGTCATAGCCGGTGTCCGTCAGTTCGACCTTGCCGTTCGTCTTGTTGAGTGCAGTCCACCCGTCGGTGAGGGTCGTGCCGTACTTGCCGTCGTCGCCCTTCTTGAAGACGTTGGCACCGGCGGTAGTGATCATGCCGCCCTTGAGCGTCGTGGAGCCGGAGGCCGTCCAGGCACCGTCGACGGCGAGCGTGCCGCCTTCAACGGAGACTTTGCCGCCGAAGAACTTCGCGCCAGAGATCTGAGTAAGACCATCAGTGATCGTGAAGTCACCCGCAAATGCGGCAGCGTCTGCAATGCTCACCTTGGCCGCTGACGAATTGATGGAAGTGCCCGCAAGACCTGCGATGGACCCGCCGAAGCTGATCGTGCCGAGACCGGTCAGATTGACTTCAGCGGCCTTGTAGTTGGCCTTGTCGGTGTCGACGCGGGTGTGCTTGCCGAGGTAAAGGTCGCTGCCGCCATTTGCGGCTGTGGCCGTATTGTTCGTGAAGGAGATCACGTCGGAGGCGGAGGTCGCATCAAAGGTGAGGCTGTTTGCATCCGTGTAGACGGCGCCGCCGTACTGGGCGGTGTTGCCGGCAAAGGTCGTGGTGCCACGGACGGTGAGGTTGCCCTGATTGTAGAGAGCGCCGCCGCCGTAACTGGCCTTGTTCCCCGTGAAGGTGGAGTCCTCGATGTAGTTGCCGTGGTAGACGCCGTTCAAGGTGGATCCGCGGAACCCGGTCGCAATGGCGCCGCCGAAACCATTCAACATGCCGTAATCACCCCAGGGGATCGTGTTGTTCAGCTCATCCTTGACGGTGGCAACGTTGTTCGTGAAGGTGCTGTTGCTGATCTGGAGCCAATGACCGTCGCCTTTGGTATTCGTGGCGTTCCCGAGATCCAGACCGTTGGCGGGACGCGTGGAGATGGCACCACCGAGATTAGCCGTGTTGCCGTCGAAGGTGGTTCCGGTAATGCTGACCTTGGCGTGACCGCCAAGAGTGATGGCACCGCCGCCGTCGTCAATGCCGGTCGTAGTGTTGCCAGTGAACTTGCTGTCGGTCACCTCAAGGCCAAAATAGATGGCCATCGCACCACCAAGGTAACCCTTATTTTCCGTGAACGTGCTTCGCACAATCTTGACGGTGTTGGCCACGTCGAAGACGGTCGCAATGGCGCCGCCAGACGCGCCCGACGTATTGCCTGTGAATTCGGAATCGTAGATCTCAAACTGACCGTTGCCGTGGAAAAGGGCACCGCCGTATTGGGACGCAGTATTCTTCGAGAAAAGCGAGTTCCGGACGATCACGAGCGACCCATCCTCATTGAGGATCGCGCCACCGCGGTGCGCAGAGTTTTCTTCAAAGCGGCCGTTCTCAACGAGAACCGAGCCGTTGTGGCCGACATAGATGGCACCCCCCTTGCCGGAAGCGTCTGCGGCCTTGTTCTTCACAAAGACGTCATTCTGCGAGGTTAAGACAGAGCCCTCGACATAAACGGCGCCGCCGTTGGTCACGGCGGTGTTTCCAGTGTAGACATTCCCTTCGGAAAGGGTGGCGCCATCCTTCTTGTCAAAGGCCATCTGATTCAGGAGAGCAACCGCGCCACCGAGATTTGCGGAGTTTCCCGAGAACGTGGAGCCGGAGATGCTGTGAGCAAGTGCCGTACTATCTTTGGAACCATCCTGCCAGAGCGTCACGGCGCCGCCAGCGTTTGTACTCGTGTTATTTGTGAAGGTGCTTTCGGAGATTTTGACGCCCGTCTTGGCGAGGATGTCAGAGCCACCTGTGGCGTCGGAGTTATAAATGTTGGTCAAAACGCCATAGCCGGGAACGCCTTCAGCGCCCGTCTTCTGGCCCGTAGCCGTGATGGTGAGAACACCGTCTTTGGTACTGTAGACCAGACCTTCGCCTGCTGCCTGGCCGACGAGTTCGGTCCCGTTCCAGCTCAGGAGCGCACCCGGCTTCGCCGTATCGGCGGCCATGGCGCCGCCCGCCACGAGCGAGGCGACCGCAACGGCGATCACCGTCTTCGTGCCCTTGGCCTGCACGGAGGACGTCAGTTCGTTGACGACCATCAGGGCGCCACGCGCCTTGCTGAACACAACTTTGAAACTCTTGTTCATGTTTTTTCTCACTATGATGAAACTCCGCTGCCGAAAGAGGCGGCGGGCACAAAGGAGAATAAAGGTGCATAGAACGGAGGGGGGGTAATCCCTTATTCGACTAACTTGAACCTTGAATGAATCACGCACAATGGAGGGAAAACTGCGCAAAGCCAAAATCCGTCGGGACCAGGATATTTCCTGGAAAGGGACAGAGACCGGATCCCGCAAGGGAACGCCATGAAGAGAGACGCCCGCATGAATCCTTGCAGCAAAGGGAAAGTGCAAATGCAAATGTTGAAAGACATCGGAGGAAGAATCACTGCGGGAGGAAACGGAATTCCCACGCAAGACATGCCCGCGTCCGCAGCATCAATCACATCATGGGTGAATGAAAACCAGACCGCTCCGGCTTCCAAACCGATTGAGCTGTTGCAAAATTGCAACACTGCTATCAAGCACGACCCAAAACATCGCTCTGTTCGTGCCGTTTCTATCGGCGTTCAGGCCTATCAGTGACGTGTAACCAGGCTCTGCTTGACAGCCTGCCGGCAAAAAATGGACATGATGACAAACCGTTTATCACCCTCTATGATGAAAACTAAGGAGCAGGTGCATCGCAAAACAATCAAATCAGCTCATGAAAAGATGCGGGGGCGACGCAGATCTCGGTGTGGTGATGAGGGCTTGGTTCCTGCGAATCTTTCAAGATGCGACTTCGGGCCGCAGGGGTTTTCGCGTGCTTTGCTCTCATCTTTTTCATGATGCGATTATTCCCAGAAAGGTGCGTCAGGCCTTTTCATCGATCTCCGAGGCGATCGCATCAAGAGGTACGAGCCCGTCATGGCGTGCATCGATGAGCTTGGGAACCGTGACGCGACCGTCGAGGAGATCCTGAAGCGTGACGCTCTGCAGGTACTTGTCAACCACGTCGGAGAGACCCTTCCAGAGGAAGGTGGCGGCGCAGCCTGCGCGCCGGCTGCAGTCGTCCTCGGGATCGAAGCACTTCATGGGCGCTTCGTCAGATTCGACGACGGCAAGAATCTCAGCGACGGTGAGTGTTGCGGGATTTCGCAACAGCCTGTAGCCGCCGAGCGGCCCGCGTCCCGTCTCGACCATGCCGGCCTCGGCGAGTGCGGGCGCGATCTGCTCGAGGTAGCGCCAGGAGATGTCCTGGGAACTCGCGACGGTTCGAAGCTTGACATAGCCTCGCCTGCGGGTCTCGTCGGACCTTGCGGCGCGTTCGACTTCGGCAAGCTCGATCATGAAGCGCAGGGCGTAGCGCGAGCGCGTGCCGATCTTGAGAAAGCTCATTGGCGGGGCGTCCTGATGACGGGATCGGGAAGATCCGCAACGGTGGAGCGGAAGGGGCTGATGTCGATGCCGCCGCGACGAGTGAAGCAGCAGTTGACCGACAGGGCCTCGGGGGCGAGCACGCGCATGATGTCGGCGTGGATCTGTTCGCAGCACTGCTCGTGGAAGCCCTGGTGGCGTCGGAAGGAGACGATGTAGGCAAGGAGCGCGCGTCGGTCGATGCGGCGGCCGCGGTAGCTGATTACGATAGAGGCATGGTCGGGCTGGCCCGTGACGGGGCAGCGCGAGCGAAGGAGGTTGGAGGAGAGGGTCTCCTCGACGACTTCGTCGGAGGCGGCCTTGAGGAGCGAGGCGTCGGGTTCGTAAACGCTGCACTCGAGGTCGCCGCACTCGGCTTCGAGCACGATGCCGGAGACGCGGGTGACGGGCATCTCCCAGCGGGCGAGGTCGTCAATGAGGACCTCGACGGGTGCGCCCACGCACGCGGAGACGTCGCGGGCGATGAGGCGGGCGGCCTCTTCAACGGAGGCGATCTTCGTCTGGGTGAGCGAGCCGATGTAGAGCTTCAGGGACTTGGATTCTACAATGCAGGGGCTCGTCGCGGGCACGCGGATTTCGCCGGCGGCGGCGACGGGAAGGCCGCGCTCGTTGATCCAGGTGATTTCATAGAGGCGCCAGACGTCGGTGCCGCGGAAGTCGTGCACGCCGATCGCGTCGCGTCCGAGCGAGCGCGGAATGGGCGTGAGGAGGTCGGGACGATAGGTGTCGACGTATTCGGTCGTCTGGCCGAGCAGGGTGCCGGCGGGCGCACAGGCGGACATGGCTTCTCCTGAAATGGATTCCTGAGAGTGAATGCTGTTCTCGTCCGCAGATTATAGCGGGACGAAGGTGAGGAACCAAAATGCAAAGAGGAGCCTGCGGGCTCCTCTTTGCTTGCATGATCGGACGGATCAGCGGATTACTTCACGGCTTCCTTGAAGTTGGCGGAGGCGGAGAAGCGGACGACGCGGCCGGCCGGGATCTGGATTTCCTGACCCGTGTGCGGGTTGCGGCCGACGCGGGCGGCGCGTTCGGAGGTGCCAAACGTGCCGAAGCCGATGAGGCGAACGTCTTCGCCCTTGGAAACGGCTTCAATGACGACTTCACCGTAGGCGTTGACGAGCTTCGTCACGTCGGCCTTGGCGAGACCGGTCTTGGCCTGGAGGGCGGTGATAAATTCGGACTTGTTCATTTCAATGACTCCTGAAGGGACCGTGAGTCCCGATAGTGCGGCCCGTCCTCCTGACGGACAGGGCCCGAATACCGAGTCGAACACGGAAAGGGACCCGAGCTCGACTTGGGCACAATCATAGCAAAGTCTTCTCGCCGCAGCGATTGCCCTCCAACGGATCCGAAGGGCTTCGGGGCCTGCGAACGATGCCCGCCCCCTCTTGCAATTTTTCCGAAAAAAGGGCAGGCATTTTCGCCCGAAAGCGTGGTCAGGAGCCGATTTCGAGCATTTCTTCCGCATTTCTGCGTAGATTTGCGAGGGTTTTCCGCCATTACGGAACCGTCGGACCGGCCGAGACACCTTTGCGACCCTGCAGAAAGACCCAAGAATTTACAAGCTGCTACCAATTTAAGGCCTGAAACAACCTTCCGGAATTCTGCAATTCATTTGACGCGCATCAAGTTTTCCCCAAAAAAAGAGCCCTGCGGCGGCTCGAACGTGCGTCCCGCAGGGCTTCAGAGACTTCCTTGGGCTCAGCAGATTCGCGGAAGCTGCTCGCCCGCGAGCCAGTCGACGGTCCGGCGTCCGCCCATGAGGGTCACCATCTCGACCATGCCGACTGGGACGTCAGAGTCGTCCGTCACGCGACCGATCCTTGCGGCGTTCTCGCCATAGGGCGAGGCGCGCATGGCGGCGAGCGCCGCGTCGGCCTCGTCTTCGGGGACGATCACGATCATCTTGCCTTCGTTGGCGACGTATAGCGGATCGAGTCCGAGGAATTCGCAGGCGCTCCGGACTTCGGGGCGCACGGGCACGGTGCTCTCCTCAAGAAGGATCCCAACGTTGCTCTGGGAGGCGATTTCGTTGAGTGTGGCGGCAAGGCCTCCGCGGGTCGGATCGCGCAGCACGTGGACGTGCGGGGCGGCGGAAAGGACCGCCTCGACCATTTCGTTCAATGGTGCGCAGTCGCTCTCGACGGTCGTGCCGAAGCTCATGCCTTCGCGGAAGGAGAGGATGGCGGTGCCGTGGTCGCCCATGGTGCCCGAGATGAGCACGGCGTCGCCGGGACGTGCGGCGCGCCCCGAGATCGTGCCCTCAGAGATCTTTTCGCCGATGCCGGAGATCGCGATGTAGACGCCGTCTCCGTGGCCTCGCTCGACCACCTTGGTGTCGCCCGTCACGATGGCGACGCCCGCCTCTTCGCAGGTTTTCGCCATGGAGGCGACGACGGCGTCGAGGTCCTTCAGGGGAAAGCCCTCTTCAAGAATGAAGCTGGCGGTGAGATAGAGGGGCCGCGCACCGCACATGGCGACGTCGTTGACGGTGCCTGCGACGGAGAGCCGCCCGATGTCGCCGCCCGGGAAGAAGAGGGGACGCACGACGTGGCCGTCGCAGGAGACGGCCACGGGGCGGTTCATGGGCGGAAGGAGCGCGCCGTCGTGCCCTTCGTCGAGCCAGGCGTTCGTGAAGTGCCGTCCGAAGACGTCGTGAATGAGCTGCGCGGTGGCGCGGCCGCCCGCGCCGTGGGTGAGGTCGACGGCGCCGTTCTTCATATCGAGGGGGCGCATGTAAAAGTCGGTCATGGTTCTTCCTTCTTCCTTTATCGCTGATCGTCAGAAGTCTTCGCCTTCTCGGGCGCTGCGGCGCGGCGTCGGCCGTAGCTCCAGGCGGCCGCACAGGCGCCTTCCGAGGAGACCATGCAGGCCCCGATCGGGTTGGCGGGATTGCAGGCGCGGCCAAAGAGCGGGCATTGTTCGGGCGTCTTTTCGCCCCTGAGGATCGCACCGCAGGCGCAGGCCTTGTTGTCCGTGACGGCGCGCTCGGTCATGGCAAAGCGCTTTTCCGCGTCGAAGTCCGCCCATTCGGGGCGAAGCTTCAGGGCGGACTTAGGGAGGCGTCCGAGTCCGCGCCACTCGAACGAATCGCGAAGCTCGAAGACCTCGTCCATGAGGCGGATGGCGGCGACGTTCCCATCACGGGTGACGGCGCGGGTGAATTCGTTTTCGACCTCGTGGCGGCCGTCGTTCACCTGCCTCACCATCATCAGGATGGCGTAGAGCATGTCGAGGGGCTCGAACCCCGTCACAACGACGGGAAGGCGGTTGTCGCGCGCGAAGACCTCGTAGGGTCCCGAACCGATGATGGTTGAGACGTGGGCGGGGCCCACGAGACCGTCGAGGACGGGCACTTCGGGGCGCTCCTCGCTCATCTTCAGGATGTGGGTCATAGCGGCGGGCGTGAGCACGTGGTTGCAGAAAACCGAGAAGTTCTTCACGCCCGCGGCCTTTGCGGTCTTGAGGACAACGGCCGTGGGCGGCGTGGTCGTCTCGAACCCGATCGCGAAGAAGACGACCTCGCGCTCTGGATTGGCTTTCGCCAGCTCAAGCGCATCCATGGGCGAGTAGATCATGCGGATGTCCGCGCCCTGAGCCTTGGCCTTGAAGAGCGACATGCCCTTGCCCGCCGGGACGCGCATGGTGTCGGCATAGGTGCAGAGGATCACGTTCCTTTCGAGCGCGAGCTGCATCGCCATGTCGATGCGCGCGACGGGCAGCACGCAGACGGGACAGCCCGGTCCGTGGATCATGCGCACGTTGGGCGGCAGGATGTCGGTGAGCCCCCAGCGGGCGAGCACGTGGGTGTGGCCGCCGCAGAACTCCATGAAGCGGTAGATCCTTTTCGGATCGGCCTCATGCCTGATCTCGGCAGCAATGCGCCGTGCGGCATCGCCCTCACGGTATTCGTCGACGTACTTCATGATGCGTGCTCCTCGTCGTGCAGCCCCGCGGCCTTGAGCGCCGCGAGGGTCCTCTGGGCCTCCTCGGGGTCGATGCGGTTGAGCGCGAAGCCCACGTGCACGATGACCCAGTCTCCCGGAACGGGGCGCTCGATGAGCGAGACGTTAACCGTCTTTTCAATGCCGCCGATGTCGCAGACGGCCTCGCCGTCGCCGGCGAGCCTGATGATCTGTCCTGGAATGGCGAGACACATGTCATGATTCTCCTTGTGGTTGCACTCGTCCGAGAACGGAGGAGGCGTCGAGCGGCGCGTACTCAGTCGCGCCTGCGGCCAGTGCCGAGCGGGCCCACCAGGCCTCACCGAGCGAAAGTCCGCCGTCTCCCGCGGGGACGTGCAGCGGCAGCGCTCCGGCGAGGCCCCTCGAAGTGAGCGCCTCGACGAGCCCCTTCGAGAGGGCCGCGTTGTTCATGGTACCGCCCGTGAGGGCGACAAGCATGTTTTCATTGTCGTCCGAGGCAAGAAGCCCCGGACCGAATTCTTCGACGAGCTTCGTCGCGTGGAAGGCGATCCAGTCGGCGAGCGCGGCGATGACGGCATTTTCCACGAGAGCCGCGAGACACTCGACGGATGTGCCAGAAAGCCTTTCGTCGACGACGCGGCGAACGAGCGGCACGAGCGAGAGCGTGCCGTCGGCAAGAATCATCCGGTCGCCCGCCTCGACGTCGAGCGTGCCGCAGGCGGGATTGTCGCGTCCGCGCACCGCAGCGCCCTCAAGACGCATGGCGGCCGTTGCCTCGTCGTGCTGATGGGTGCAGAGGCCGAGAATGGCGCTCATGCCGTCGAACCAACGTCCGAAGGAAGTGGTCGTACCGAGCAGGGCCGCCTTCTCCGGATCCCCCGCGAGGAGCTTTCTGAGCATCGACACCGACGCAATGCCGGGGAAGAGCTCTTCTGCAAAGTCCCCTGCGCCCGCCATCGCCACCAGGGCGACGCCCATGCGCCAGGGTTCCGTGGCGGCCCTGTCGACGCCCGGCATCGGCATGGACTCGAGGTGAGAGAGCCTCGCCCAGGAGGCTGGCCCGCAGAGAAGAAGTTCGCCGCCCCAGGGGAGACGGTCCGCCCCCATGCCGACGCCGTCGAGCGCAAGGCCGAGCAGGGGCTTCACAACGCCGCGCTCCGCCGCCACGACGCCAACGTGGGCCGCATGATGGTGGACGGGAATGCAGGGAATGCCGTGCCGGTCCGCATATTCAAGGGCAAGTCTCGTCGAGGGAAAGTCCGGATGCGCGTCGCAGGCGACGACCTCGGGACTCAGTTCAAAAAGGGCGCTCATGTGTGAGACCGAGCGCGAGAGAAGCTCGACCGTCGGTCGGTTCGAGAGGGATCCCACGTGCTGCGTGAGGAAGGCTTCGCGATCACGAAGAAAGCACGCCGTGTTCTTGAGATAGGGCCCGAAGGCGAGGGCGACGGGCTTTTTCGCCGCGCCCGCAGATTCGGGGAGCATGACCGCCTCGGGCGCATAACCCCTCGAGCGGCGCACGAAGAACGTGCCTTCAACGCCCGCCCTCACGACCGAGTCGTCGCAGGGTGTGACGATGTCTCGATTGGAGAGAAGGAAGAGGTCTGCAACCCCGGAGAGGCGCTCGAGCGCCTCCTCGTTTTCGGTGCAGAGCGGCAGTCCGCTCATGTTGGCGCTCGTCATCACGAGCGTGACGGGAAGGACGTCGTTCATCCAGCCGCGTCCCTCGGGCTCGCCCGCAAAGCTGTGGAAGATGAGGGCGTGAAGAGGCGTATAGGGGAGCATGACCCCGATCGCCTCGAGTCCGTCGGCAACGCCTGCAAGCGCAGGCACGTTTTCCCCCGTCCTTCTCTTCAGAAGCACGATCGGATGCGCGGGGCCCGTGAGAAGGACCTTCTCATCGTCGGTGACGTGTGCGAAGCGCTCGGCCGAAGCAAGGCCCGCGACCATGACGGCAAGGGGCTTTTCATCGCGCTGCTTGCGGCTGCGGAGCGCAGCGACGGCTTCCGGATTCTCGGCGTCACACGCAAGGTGAAAGCCGCCGAGCCCCTTGATCGCAACGATCCGGCCGGCCCCGAGGGCCTTCACCGTCTCACGGATGGCGTCGCCCTCGACCGCCGTACCGTCGGGCGTCACGAGCGTGAGCTTCGGTCCGCAGACGGGGCAGGCGATCGGCTGGGCGTGGAAGCGTCTGTTGAGCGGATCCTCGTACTCGGCCCTGCAGTCGGGGCACATCGGAAAGCCCGCCATGGCCGTCTGAGGACGGTCGTAGGGAAGGTGGCGCGTGATGGTGAAGCGCGGACCGCAATGGGTGCAGTTTGCAAAAGGATAGCGCCAGCGGCGGTCATTTGGATTGAAGATGTCGTCGAGGCAGGCGTCACACACACAGGCGTCGGCAGTGACGGCAGTGGTCACGCGGCCGCCGGAGGGCGTGGCGGAAATGGAGAAGCCCTCCATGCCCTGAAGTTCGCCCGCCGCGGGCTCGACGGCGTCGATGCGCGCGAGCGGGGGCTTGCCTGCGAGAAGCGCCTCGGGGAAACGTTCGAGCACCTCGGACTCGCCCTCAAGGTGCACGACGACCCCTTCGGCATCGTTCCAAACGGTGCCCGAGAGACCGAGCTCAAGCGCGATCCTGTAGACCGTGGGCCTGAAGCCCACGCCCTGCACGAGTCCGCGCACGCGAAAGTCCGTTGCGGCCTTCGTCATGGCCGGACCTCACAGTCCCGAGAGCATCAGTTCGGCGGCAAGCCAGGCGAGCCACTTCTCCATGCCTTCGCCCGACACGGCCGAGACACGCATCGTGCGGATCTTCGGGTTCACGCGTCTGGCGTTCTCCTCGGCCCTCTCTGCGTCAAACGGGACGTAGGGCAGAAGATCCGTCTTCGTGAGGATCATCAGGTCGGCCGCGCGGAACATGTCGGGATACTTGAGCGGCTTGTCCTCGCCCTCGGTGACGGAGAGGAGCACGACCTTGTGAGCCTCGCCGAGGTCGAACTCGGCCGGGCAGACGAGGTTGCCTACGTTCTCGATGAAGAGCACGGACTCGTCTTCGGGCACGAGGTGCTCGAGCGCGTGGCTCACCATCGCGGCGTCGAGATGGCAGCCCTTGCCCGTGTTGATCTGCAGGGCTCGCACGCCCGTGGCGCGTATGCGCTCGGCGTCGTTCGCGGTCTGCTGGTCGCCCTCGATCACGGCCGTGCGAAAGCCCGAGGCCCTCTTGAGCGTCTGAGCGAGAAGCTCGGTCTTGCCCGAACCGGGCGACGAGACAAGATTGAGCGCGAGCACGCGGTGTTCGCGGAAGAACTTCCTGTTGACGGCCGCAATCGCGTTGTTTCGCCCGAGGATGTCCTCCTCGATCGAGATGGCGCGCGAGGCGGACGTCGTCGGGGCGTGGCTGTGAGCGGGACCGTGGTCCTGGTCATGATGGTGCCCGTTGGCATGGTCATGACGATGCTCATGATCGTGATCGTGGGCGACATGAGTCGTTACATTGCCGTTCTCGTCCACATGGGCGTGCATGTGGGTGTGGTTGTGTTCGCCGCAGCCGCAGGTTGTGCACATCTTTCGGTCTCCTTCGCGCGCATCCCGAATTGGAGAGGCGCACAAAAACTTTGTCTATGCCTTCATTCTAGGCGTCTCGCGGATACCCCGACCTCAACCACAAGGACCGTTGCAATTGAGCATTGGTACTAGAAGAACGTCACCCAAAGGGATAAGATTGCAGGATACATACCGTTTTTGGAGACCAGCGTCATGGCCGGAAAACCGAACAAGGCCGGAAAGTCCGGCAAGCCCAGTCCCGCAGGGAAGCGCGGCGGCCGCAGGCCCGCATCCGCCCAGCAGCACCCCGGAGAAGTCCTTCGCGAAATCCTCGCAGATACCCCGCCCGCACTCGCGGCGAAGTGGTTCGGCCTCTCGGCGACCGAACTCGAGGCCTTCTACCACGGCGAACTACCGCTCACGCCCGCCATGGCCGAAACCGCAGGCTCGATATTCGGCACGGGCGCAGCCCCCTGGCTCGACATGATGGCCGCTTGGGACGAGGCTCACGCGACCGAGAAGGCCGCCCTTTGATGCGCAAACCCAAGCATTTCCTCCACAGTCACTGAATACAAGAAGGCCGCGGGCTCTGACACCTGCGGCCTTTTCACACACGGGAGCGAAGATCTGACGCCGATTATTCGGTCCTGCCGTCCTTTTTGCGAGGTTCGGCGACGTTGGCTTCGGGTTGAACATCGTCGGCATTGGCGGCCTTCTCGGCCTCCTCCTTCGTCATGAAGCCGGCGGGAGCCTTCCAGTCCTCGCCGTAGTAGAGGCGAATGACCTTCCAGTTGACAACAAACATGAGCGCGACAATGGCGAGGATCTGGCACGCGAGGCCGAGGTAGTAGAGCAGGGTGGCATCAGAAGCCGCGCCGTAGTAGGCGTTGAAGAATTCCTGAAGTCCGAGGCCGGTTTCAGCGGCATGCCCGCCGATGAGTACGAGCGAGGCCGCGTAGAAGGCGAGCGCCACGCGCATGAAGAGCCTCTGGGCAGGCCAGCGGTAGCCGATTTTGCGGGCGATCATGAGAATGAAAATGGGAAGAAGCAGGGGAAACGCCATGAAGAGCGTCCCGATGAGCCAGTTGAGCATGGTTTTCGAAGCGGTCGGGTGTGGGTGGAATGTGCCGTGATGTTACCACGAGCTCCACAAAGTGGATCGATAATGCCCAACTGCAGACCGGAATGATTGCCCTGCGTCTCTGGAGAGGAACCTCCTTAACGCAGCACCCGAAATGCAACTCTTGTTCAGAAACAAAGGGCGGATTGGTGACAGTCAGACGTTCGAAAAAAAATGCAGCTCCATAACCAGCATTATTGCCAGCGCGGTTCAGGCGTAAATCTGAACACTCTGATTCGGGTTTGTGCGGAGATGCGCTCCAAGTGAGTGCAGATTGCTGAGCATATCCGCTGTCAGCGGTCAGGGAGTCCTCCGGCAGCAAGAGGAGGAAAGCCCAACCGAAAGAGAGGATGGGCGTGGAGGATTCCCACTGCTATAGCCTGAACTTGCCATCGGGTTTGACACTCAATCGTTCATTTGCCTAGAAAGGGACATGCCCGCATTGCGGTGCTCACCATGACCGGGATATCAATGTCTCCCTGAACATCAAGCAGGAAGGCATCCGGATGTTGAAGGCGGCTGGGCTGACCGTCTTGCGCT
>ERZ831979.1144-NODE-1144-length-25593-cov-3.431514_pt1 | contig 25593 bp, 26 predicted proteins | sample MGYA00519952_ERZ831979 | MGnify/ENA primary metagenome ERZ831979 (study PRJEB31850, sample SAMEA3708723) | human gut metagenome | biome: human gut; feature: human-associated habitat; material: faeces | place: China | collected 2014 ...
AAGACAATTTCATTTCGAAAATTGCCTATATACAATAAAAAGCCTATGTCCTTACGAAAAGGTATAGGCTTTTGTCAACAATCTGGATGGACCCAGTAAGTTGGGTCCATTTTTATAAAAAGTGGTTAATTCCTTAAGGGACTTTAACCACTTAATTTTGTTTAGACTTTCTTTTTGATGCACACGGAATTAGTAACTGTTCACGATATTTTGTGACGGTTCTTCTTGAAATATGGATATTTTTTTTAGCTAATGCTTTTTTGATGCTTTCATCACTGAGTGGTTTCGTTTTGTTTTCGTTGTGAATCAAATTCATAATTCTATCTTTGATTTGTTCAGATGTGATTTCTTTAAATCCTGTATGACAGAATAAATGCTTGATTGGATAGTATTTATTGTTGAATTCAAAACCTTTTTGATTGATAGCTCTCGATATAGTAGAGGCATGTAATCCACATTCTTTGGCTACCATTTCTAGAGTACAATAATTCAATGGACTATTTGAAATGAAGAAATCTTTTTGAATATGACACAGCGTATCCATGATTTGCAGTAGTGTCATATTTCTTTTTTGAACTGTATTAAGCAGTTGCTTAGCCTCGTTTCTTAGTTTTCTTAAATCTTTAGTAAGATGATTCATATCATCAAATTGAATGGAATAGTTCTGGTTGATCCAATCAAAATGAAATTCATCATCATATATAACTTTGATTTCTGCTTGTAAGACGGGCGCATCTGTAGAATAGTTTGCCGCAGGCTTAGGGTTAAGGGTTTGAATGAAATGAAATCCTTCTTCAAGCTCATCCAGTGGGAGCTCAGTTTTATGTATAATTTCATCATAATTGTGGGATGCAAGCTCTTCAAGAAAATCACATAAAATAGTCCCTGTTTCACTAGCGGGGTTTTCACTAAGTTCACATTGTACTTTTAATGATTCTTTTAAATTTCTACAAAAACATCCATATGGCTCTGTTCTTTGAAGAATGTAGATGGCCTGTTGTAGTTGTTTTTCGGAATAGCTAGCAAGGAATGGAGTCGTTTTGAAGTAACCGTTGGAATCTAATTGGCTAATTAAATATTGGTATAAATCTTCAGGGATTGTTTGATTTGTACTTTTAAGTTCAGCTTCAATTTTGTCATATAAACTTTGTGTAGAATGATCATACTCAAGGAATGCACCTGCCTCAGCCGTATATGTTAGAAATGGGTTTATCTGTGCTTGCTTGAATAAGTATTCCTTTAAGTTTTTAGCATTATAGGATAGTATTTTAAGACTTTGTTCCTTTTGAGAATTAAAAGATTGTTTAATTTTAAGTTCTGGTTTGATTGTGATATTTTGCTTCATGGATAAACTATATCATTCTTTTGAAAAAGTTGATAGAATTAAAGATAATAGTAATGAAAGGACGGATATTGATATGCGTGCAAAAATTGAATTGATTCGTGTGGATAATCGCTTGGTTCATGGTCAAGTTGGGGTAACTTGGGTCAATGCGTTAAATATAGATACAATTGTAGTTGTGGATGATGAAACAGCTATCAATGTATTTTCACAAAAAATGATGAAGACGATTGCGAAAGCTAGCAATGTGGATATTCGTTTTTATTCGATTGCAGACTTCATGCAGGTCTTGCGACATAATGAGAGCAGCCAAAGATTGTTTGTGGTCGTAAGAGATATTCAAACGGTTTATGAAATGTTTAAAAATGGGTTAACTCCACAAACTGTAAATATAGGTAATATTCATTATGGAAGAGGAAGAGTGCCCTTTAACAAGAAAATGTATGTGTCCGAAGTGGATGTAGATGAAATCAATGAATTAATAGATAAAGGTTTTAATCTTTATTATCAAGATGTGCCGGGAACTTTAGATGAAGTGATTGATAAGATTGATTTTGAACGATTGAAAAAGGTGAGAAAATGACGAGTAAACAACTGGTGTACGAGGAAATTAAGCAGCGTACTTTAGAAAATAATATTGAGGAAAATGAAATATTTACGGCGAACGATTTAGCAAATTCTTTGGATTTGAGCCGAAATACAGTTTCACAATATTTAAACGAAGGATTAAAAGATGAATCTATTGTAAAGGTGAATTCACGTCCCGTATACTTCTTTGATAAATCAACTTTGATCAAGAAATGGAATGTTCGTTTTATGGGAAATGAATTTGCGTCTTTTGATTTATTGATGGCACAAAAGGAACATGATTTTGATCAATTGATTGGATATAATGGTTCCTTATCTTCGATTGTTGAACAGTGTAAAGCAGCCATGTGTTATCCGGATAATGGTTTACCTATCATGATTTATGGTCCTACTGGAACAGGTAAGACTTTGTTGGCAAATACGATGTACGACTATGCCTTGCATCAAGGTGTGATTGAATCAAATTCACGCTTTGTTTCGGTAAATTGCTCAGAATATGCGAATAACCCAGAATTATTAACTTCTAATCTTTTTGGACATGTTAAGGGTGCCTATACTTCGGCTGAAGAAGATCAAGATGGATTAATCAGTCTTGCGAATGGTGGTGTACTTTTTTTGGATGAGGTTCATTGCTTAAAGGCGGAATGCCAGGAAAAGTTGTTTCAATTCATGGATAAGGGGATTTATCATAAAGTAGGGGATAATGATAAGTGGTATAAGTCAAAGTGTCGTTTGATTTTTGCGACAACAGAAAAATCCTCAGGATGCCTGTTAAAGACATTGCTTCGAAGAATTCCAATCACAGTGAGTGTGCCTTCATTAAAGGATCGCCCATTATTGGAAAAAAGAGAGTTGATTTATCGCTTACTTGAACAGGAAGAGTCAAAGCTTGGAAAAGATATGTATATTTCAAATCTAGCTTATTCAACTTTTCTTGATTATGAGTTTAAGGGAAATATTGGTGAACTAAAAAACACCATTAAGGCGACTTGTGCAAAGGGATTGTTGAATCAGTCCTCTGATACTTTACAGATTCATTTGTTGGATCTTCCATCCTATTTTTTTGAAACAATCAAATCAATGCAGTTAAAGACGCATTCACGAGATAATGAGACTTTATTTTCTATACATGATTTAAAAGGAGAGTTAAAGCCGGTCATTCCTCTATTACAGTTTTATGCGAAATTATTGAATGCATTTGAAGGTGAAGAGGATTTTTCTAGGGTTGTTGATCAAAGTAAAGTATTGATTCAAAATTTTATTGATTATTTGTTCTTTAAACAAAAATACACGTTGGGAACAACGAACGAAGTATATTTATTGAAAATTGTGGATAAAATCTATTCAATTGTGATGAATAAATATGCGTTTGTAGTGCCGAATAGTAAGATCAAAATGTATTCTAAATTATTTATGGAGTATGGTAAAGATATAACGGATACGAAAATTTGGATTGCTTCACATTATGATTCGATTATGGCGTTTTCAACGCAAGTTCGACGCCAATTTCCTAGGGCTTACAGCATCGCTCAGGAAATTATTGAAAATATTGCTCTGAATTTAGATATTCAAATGGATGAATTCATGCAGGTTGTGATTACTTTGACAGTCGCAAACGACGATAAGATTGAACATAATGGAACGGTAGGATTGATTCTTTGTCACGGATATTCAACGGCATCAAGCATAGCGGACACGGTAAATCATATTTTGAATCAGCATGTGTTTGATGGAATGGATATGGAAGTGCAGATTTCCATCGATAAGATGTGTTTGATGGTGGATGACTATTTAAGGCGTAAAGCACCTGTAAAAGAATTGATGCTTCTTGTAGATATGGGAAGTTTAGAAGATATTTATGAAAGAATAAACCCTTTGTCTGATTGCAATATTGGAATAATAAATAATGTTTCTACAGCTTCTGCTTTAGAAGTGGGTAACTTGATGAAGCAACATATGCATGCTCGTCAAATTATTAAAACCATCAAAGAAAATTATGAGATGAGTTATCAATTTATTGAAAGTAAACAGAAGACTGAGGCTATATTGACAGTCTGTGCTACGGGATTTGGTTCAGCAAAGAAAATTGGAGAATTGTTAAAGAATTCTTTACCTAAATCAATACCTTTAGAAATTATTCCTTATGATTATCAATCGTTAGTTACACATGGTATAGAGGATAATATATTTTCAGAATATGATGTGAAAATGTTGATTGGTACATTGGATCCGAAGGTTCCTGGTGTTAAATATATGCCGATGGAAAATATTGTGACAAATGATGAAGTTCATTATTTACATGAATTAATTGGCAAATATTTATCAGATGACGAACTAAAAATGTTCAATGAAAATGTTGCCAAAAACTTTACTTTGGATAATATAGTAAATCATTTAACGATATTAAATCCTCAAAAAGTTATGGAGGATGTGGAAGAAATTGTATCTGAATTAGAAAAATTATTTAAGTGTTCATTGGATATTACGACAAAAGTAGGTGTGTATGTGCATTTGAGTTGTTTGATTGAAAGGTTAATTTTACGTCAAGGAATTACGGAATCAGAAGGGATGGAGGATTTTGCAAAGAAATATCCGGATTTGATTGAGAATATAAAGAATATTTTTAGTGGCGTGGAATATAGATATAGTGTCGAAATTCCAATTCCTGAAATTCGATATTTACTGAATTATTTTAATTTTGATGAATAAATCAATGAAAAGCGTGTTCGACAATAGTTGGCATGCTTTTTGCTGTTAAAAGAGTGAGAGGAGGCTGATATATATGCCGAATATACTTTTAACAAGAATCGATAATCGATTGGTTCATGGACAAGTAGGAGTTACATGGACAAAGACAATTGGAGCTAATCTTCTTCTTGTTGCGAACGATGAAACTAGCCAAGACAAGATTCAGCAGCAACTTATGAGTGTTACTGCAAAATCATCTGGTGTAGGAATTCGTTTTTTCTCACTTGAGAAAACAGCTGCGATAATTGGTCGTGCAGCACCGAATCAAAAAATATTTATTGTTGCAAAAACACCACAGGATGTAAGAACTCTAATTGATAAGGGTGTTCCTATTAAAGAAGTAAATGTTGGCAACATGCACTTTTCAGAAGGAAAACATCAGTTAACTAAAAAGGTATATGTGGATGACCAAGATATGGAAGATTTGAAATACATTTCTTCAAAAGGCGTGCATGTATATATTCAGGACGTTCCTGGAGACGTAAAAACAGAAATTTAGAAATTAGTAGAGGAGAGATATTATGCAGATTACATTAATGCAAGGTATCCTTTTAGCAATCATGACAATTATTGTTGGTCTTGATTTCTTCGTGGAAGCCTTCTTCGTGTTTAGACCTTTAATGGTATCTACATTTACAGGTATCATTTTAGGTGATGTTGTTTTAGGATTAAAAGTTGGTGCTTTGATTGAACTTGCCTTTGCGGGATTAACTCCTGCCGGAGGAACTCAGCCACCTAACCCTGTATTTGCCGGGTTGATGGGAACTGTATTGGCGTATACTACAGGTTGTCAACCATCAGCTGCTCTTGGCTTATGTTTACCATTCTCATTCTTAGGACAATATTTAATTTTGTTCTATTATTCAGCTTTTTCATTCTTCATGGGAAAAGCAGACAAGGCTGCTTCTGAAGCAGATATGGGTGCGATTGCGAAAATTAACTTAACGACAATGGCAATCGTTTCTATTTCTTATGGTGTTGTAGCTTTCTTGTGTACATATGTTGCCCAAGAACCAATGAAGATGTTTGTTAATTCTTTACCAGAAGTCATTACTCACGGTTTAGAAGTTGCTGGTGGTATTTTACCAGCCGTTGGATTTGGTATGTTGTTACGTGTAATGATGAAAACAAAATACACACCATACTTTATTGCTGGTTTCTTAATGGCAAGCTTCTGCGATATGCCTAACCTATTGCCAGTTGCTTTATTAGGTACAGTTTTTGCATTAATTGATTTCTTTGGTGCAAAACAACGCAAACAAGATATAGAAGAAGCTTTACAAAATGCTTCAATTGACAGCTTTGGAGGTGACGATAATGTCGGAATCTAAAAAATTAACTAAACACGATATTACCATGCTAGGTATTCGTTCTTCATTCTTACAAGCTTCATTTAACTATGAACGTATGCAAGCTTGTGGGTTCTTATGGTCAATGTTACCGGTATTGAAAAAGATTCATGGAGACGATAAAGAAGCGTTGTCATTAGCAATGACAGATAACTTGGAATTCATTAATACACACCCTAACTTAGTTGGATTCTTAATGGGATTGATGATGTCATTAGAAGAAGGTGGTGCAGATCACGATACTATTAAAGGTTTGAAATTAGCGTTATTCGGACCAATCGCTGGTATCGGGGATGCGATTTTCTGGTTTACAATTTTACCAATCGTTGCCGGAATCTCTTGTTCATTTGCTTCTCAAGGATCAATTCTTGGACCAATCATTTTCTTCTTAGTATATTTAGCAATTTGGATCTTACGTATTGTGTGGACACACTTAGGATATAACTTAGGTACAAAATCAATTGATATTATTACTGAAAACTCAGATACAATTGCCAATGCAGCAACTATCTTAGGTATTACAGTAATTGGAGCTTTGATTGCTTCTTATGTATCCATTAACTTATTGCCAGTTATCGAAGTTGATGGTGGAATCAAAGTTGCAGTACAAACTGAATTCTTTGATAAAATTTTCCCTAACTTCTTGCCAATGTGTGTAACATTATTGTGCTTCTGGTTGTTGAAGAAAAAACAAGTCAGTCCAATCGTATTAATTGTAGCAATCATCGTATTGTCAATTGTAGCGTCAGCTGTTGGATTACTATAATAAAGAAAAAAACTCTTAGTTTTCGCTAAGAGTTTTCTTTATGTTTTCTACATCTTCTTTTGTGGCAAGACCAACTTGGAAGGCACTTGCACTACCACAACACAAACCATTGATGAATGCTTTATCATAGTCGGTTGTTTCTAAATATCCTGCAAGGAAACCTGCAACCATCGAATCACCAGCACCAACAGAATTCACTACTTCTCCTTTTGGTGCTTTACTTTGAATCACTTCATTATTATCACTTACAAGCACTGCACCTTGTCCTGCCATAGAAATCAATACGTTTTGAGCACCCATTTCCTGTAGCTTTTTGGCGTAAGGAATGACTTCATCTCGAGTGTTTAATTCGACATTAAAGATTTCACCTAATTCATGATTGTTGGGTTTTATTAAGAAAGGTTTATATTTTAATACTTTTAATAATAGGTTGTTTGTCGCATCGACAACAACTTTTATTTTCTTTTTCTGAACACGTTCCATGATCTGTTCATACATTGTATCTGGTAAAGTACTTGGAATGCTTCCTGAAATGACGAGAATATCTTTTTCTGTTAGATCATCTAATTGATTGAATAATTCTTGAATGTCTTCTGGCTGAATATCAGGCCCCATACCATTGATTTCTGTTTCTTCATCTGATTTCATTTTTACGTTGATTCTAGATAATCCTTTCTTTACATGAATGAAATCTGTTTTAGCTCCATAACTCTCTAATCGATGTTCAATTTCTTCCCCTGTAAAACCTGCCATAAAACCTAGGGCTGTACTTTCGTGTCCAAGATTGGATAGGACAATTGAAACGTTAATGCCTTTTCCTCCGGGAAGGATTTCTTCTAATTTTGTTTTATTAATGATACCAGGCTTAAAATGATCGACTTGAATAACGTAGTCTAATGAGGGGTTAAAAGTAATTGTATAAATCATAATGATCTCCTAAATATAAAACAAAGCCTACTATGAATGCAGGCTTTTTAAAGAATTGTTTGTGCGACTAATATAAACAATGGCATTATAACGATTGACAAAATCGTTGATAACATCACTATTTCAACAGCATATGTATAACTTTGTTTGAACTTTTGCGCAAACATCGCAACATTAGATCCTACAGGTGCAGATAATACTATCAATAAAGCCAATTTAATAGATGTAGTCCCAACAGGAATGAGTTTAAATATAAACAAACTAATTAACGGAATAATCACAAGACGTATTGCACTACATATATATGTTTTTCTTTTGCAAAAAATATTTTTAATAGATACTTCTGTTAAATATACTCCGATGATAATCATTGCAAGTGGTGAATTTATAGCAGCAATAGACTGAGCTACGTTCTTTAAATATGGGATATTATTCAATTCAAGCATATATAATAAAAAGCTTAAACAGAATGATATTAGAACTGCATTTGTCAAAATATTATGAATTGATATATTCTTTTTATCGCCACTCATAATATATGCACCATAAATCCATTGAAATATATTCAAAAACGCAACATAACAAGCAATGTAAAAAACCATTTCACTACCCAGAGTAGCTTGAACAAGTGGAATTCCAATAAAGCCAGCATTACTAAATGCAGCTGAAAAATTTTCTATTCTATGTTTCGTCCCATAAAACATGTATGAAAATCCCATAGATAAAATAAATGATATTAAGCTTAACAACATTGCGCAAAATAATCCAATGGTTTTTTCGTTTGTTTTTTCAACCAAGAATGAGTTTAATATCACAAATGGAATTACCACCAATAACAATAAGTTTACTAATTCCTTACACCCATCCATCGTAATTAACTTTTTCTTTGCTAGCGCATAACCAATCAGCAAAAAGCAAAGCATTATTATTAACTGATTTAATAATAAAAGTGATAATTTCATCTATTCGTCTTCATCTAAATCATCGCAGTTACATACCAATTGAATTTGTGTTTTAGAATTTTCGATGATTTCTGTCAATTTTTCATTTGATAATTTTGTTTCTTGTGGTAATAACAAAATTTCTAATGCCAACGGTAAGTTAAATCCTGCAATTAAAAATACATGATCATTTCTGTATGGAATAAATTGCTGATTCACACTACCTGAAAGCATATCTGTTAAAATAACAACTTCATCTTCTTCTGAAAAAGTACTTAATAAATTTTGAATTTTTTTACCCAAATCTTCATTATCAGTATATGCACTAATCTCAAATATTTCATAACTATTGTTAGTTATAAAATCAAGTGTACACTTTGTACCAAATGCCATTTTTTCATGTGATGCTAATACTAATCTTCGCATATAAAATTCCCCAATTCTTCAATAATTTGTTCTGTTTGGCCTTTAGGAATCAATGTCGCAGTTGATTCATAACATTTGCCAAATTGCTCTTTTTCAATAAAATACCCATGATGATCATTACAACATGTAATGATTATTGTATATGGTTTCTTTGATTTAGATTTAAGCTGTTTACCAAATATAGATGTTAATTCCCCAGGAAATGTAATGATCTCTAGTGTTGGAAAATCAATAACCTTACATTCAATATCTTTACTAACTATATCAATTTTCAATTTACTTTCGTATTTATCTTTTGATGAAGTCAATAATTTCACTTTAGTTTTATCATCCGTTCCATCCAATTCATTCTGAATACGATTTAATTCTTCACGATAATAATCGTAATTCACTTTATTATCATATTCTAAATGATATTTAAATGTTTTTACATCAACCATATCCAATATGATTTCATCATATTGTTTATTCTTAATTAAAATATCAGCAATACCCTTAGAAACACGGCTTAATTCATCAAAATCGTCACCTTGTCTAAAATGTCTATTACTAATATCTGCGCTTGTTCCAATACATACATAAGGTCTTGTGCCATATTCCTTATATAGATTTTCCCTAATCGTTCCAATTAAATCATAAGATATTTCCATATTAAATGGACCTAGAACAGTAGAATGAACATTTAAATTCACGAATGATGCAACAAGCTGATTTTGATCATTTAAAAATTGTAATGTATAAGCTTCATCATCAAAATATAGATTTGCATCGTTTCGGTTATCATAGAAACCTTTTACATTCACTTTTCCTATAACACTTCTAGCTTCTTGCGTATTCGTAAATAAATGATTCAAACCAGATACAATTCTATCTACTACACTATTTCTAAACTCTTCATTATTTTCATATTCCTTACCCATTGCATCTACACTAAATCCACTAGGTCCAGAATGAGTATGAATTGCATTTACAAAAATTGAATCATAGTCTATATCATATTGATTTTGGATACGCTCTTTTAAATCTCTTAGGCGCTCTTTTGTTACACTTAATACATCCATGGAAATAAACAATAGTTTTTTATCTTGTATTTCCATATATAACGCAATAGCGTAAATTGGTGCGTGCGCTACGCTTGTTCTTTGCGTATTTCTTACATCATTGATATATCCACACAACTTAACTTCGTTGTGTGGAGTAATATCAATTGACACTGTTGAAACTTTCATTATGCTAAAATTCCAAATGCGGCACAAATCCAAGAGAATACAATAATAATCAAAATTAACCAAGTTAATTTCACTTTCTTACCTAATAATTTATATGCAATGAAAGTAAATAATGCTGGAATCATTGCAGGCATAATCGTATCTAAAATTGTTTGCAATTCCTGAGTTACTTCTCCCATTGTAAATTTTAATGGTGTTGTTACCTTAACCAATGATGGAATCAAAGCACCTACAACTGTTAATCCCATAACAGAAATTGCATTTGTAAATACAGACAATTGTTTACCAAATTCATTAACAATTTTTAATCCACCTTGATAACCCCAAGTAACAGCTTTAATACGTACTAATGCAATAGCAATACCATAAACACACCATGCTAACATACCTACAGGACTACCTTCTTGTGCCATGTAAGCTGAAATTGAACCTAAAATAGTTGGAATCAATATAAAGAAGATACTATCTCCAATACCTGATAAAGGACCCATTAAACTTACTTTTAAATCCTGAACTGTATCTTTTGCATTCAAACCCTCGTTATCTTCCAACGCCAAAGTTGCACCCCAAATCAAGTTTGACATCCATGGTTGACAGTTGAAATATTTAAAATGATTATCTAATGCCTCTAAGAATTCTCCATCATCTTTATAGATTTTTCTTAGCGCTGGTAACATTGCGAAAGCAGCAGATCCAGCAAGTTGAGTTTCGTAGTTGAATGTTTCAACTGACATAAACCATCTTCTACCTACACGATTTAAATCCCTATTTGTTAAAACACCTTTATTTTGATTATTCGTCATCGTATTGTTCCCCCTGTCCAACTGCACCGGCAGCTCCTAAAACTAATGATTTATTTTCATCTTTATATAATTTAAATGCTAATGCTGCACCAACAATTGCAACCCCTAAAACTGGAACATTCAAATATGCAGAGAATACAAATCCTATTAATAAATATTCAATATTTTGTTTAACAGGCATATAACGTAACAATACTGCAAAACCAACAACTGGTAAAATTTTTCCTGCTAATGATAAACCACTTGTGAACCAAACTGGCATAGCATTAATAATTGTTGTAACAAGTACATCCCCAAATGCAACAGCCAAGAATGTAGGTAATCCAGTTGTTAATCCAGTAACAACAATACACAAAATATACATTAAATTAAATAAATTCCATTTTTGTTCTTTAGCATACTGTTGTGCATTACGAATAAATACACCATGAATAATGTTACCCAATACATCTAATTGAACTGCTAACATAGCAACTGGTAATCCAACTGTAATACCTGCTTCTACACCTTTTCCTGTACTAACAGCAATCGCAATCGCGATAATTGCACCAATCTGATAATCTGGTACAGATGTACCACCAATAGCAGCAACTCCTAATGACATCAACTGGAATGTTGCACCAATTGTTAAACCAGTTGTAACATCTCCCATAATTAAGCCAGCTAAAGCTCCCCAAAATACAGTATTATAAATAAAGACCTGTGGTCCTTTTTGATCAATCTTTTTTAATGCTGCAAGAAGAGTGATCAAAATAATCTGAAGTACATTCATATTAATCTCCTTTTCGTTATTTTATCCTAAAAATTTTTCAATAGGTGTAATCTTATCACTAGGAACATACTGAATCTGTACAGTTGCACCTAAGTCTTTTAACTTTTTGTAATCCTCTAAATCTTTTTCTGAGGCCATGGCACGACTCGATAACTCAATACCATTTTCAATTTTTACAGTTCCTCCAATATTTACCTTTGAAATAGTTTCAAAGTTGAATACTTTTAAAAGAGTAGAGGGACTTTTGGTTACAATAAACACTTTTTGTCCATCATATTTATGATTTTCAAAATTCTTTAACGCTGTTTCTTCATTAATGATTGACAAATTAACTCCACTTGGTCTACCGAATTTCATCATTTCCTTTTTTTGTGGATCATTAGCCACATCATCATCAATTACCATCAATCGATTACATCCTGTTTCAGGTGACCATTGAGTGGCTACAACTCCATGTAATAATCTATTATCAATTCTTGCTAATACTACTGACATTTTTCTAATCTCCTTTTATTCATCAACATATGTATTTTTATCTTCAACATTCAACATATTTATATAATCATATATATATCCAATTTCACTTGTAGGTATCTCAATACTGTAGTGACTCTGCAATTCATCAAATGAATTTAAAACATTTTCAATGAAATCACTTTGTTCTTTTTCGAACTCAATTAAGTTTGGATAACTCTTAATTGGTTCATGCTTCACCATTCTTTCAACAAAACAGCAAACATGAACATATAAACCAATCAAAATTCTTGGATGGATCAAACGTTGTTGTTCTCTCTCCAATTTGTGTATTGATTTTTCAACAATATTTAATAAAGGTTTTGGATTCAGAATTGTTACTGACTCTATAACATTCGTTAAAGAGAAATTTTTAATTAAGTCATCAGTGAAACGTTTTATCTCTTCTTCGCTCATATATAAGCCAAATATATCTTCAATCTTGTTAATTGAACTTAAATCAATGATTTCACTTAAGCTTATAAATTGAACACCATCAAGTTTAGGATCCATTGTTCCAGCTACAAATAACACATCATAATTGTTAATCAAATCTTCTTGTATATCCTCTTGTAAAATATGGTAGTAATCATACGATAACAGTTGAATTGGAATTGTTTTTGGAATACTATCTGTAAACAATTTTTTTATTTTTTCTGCTATACTCATACCACTTTCACTTGTGAATACAATTGCCTTTTCTTTAGCCTTTTTAGGAAAATAATCATAATGACATACAATTTCTTGACTTACTTTTGACAGAATTTCTTCTGTATCCATCTTTTGTAATATACACTGCCCCACTTCTAGAGCCATTGCTGTTGTTGTATTGTTCAAAATTCCAATATTTACATCATTGAATTTTTTTATACGATTACCAATCTGTTCTAATGACCCCATATCTACTAGTACAATCAAGTCATCTAAATATCGTTTTTCGTCTAAATAAGATTGTATTTTATAAACAATCTCATCGATTTGAACATCCAATGGCATATCAAATGCAGTAAAGACTTGTTCTCCTAATAAGGTATTCGCAGCGCTAGCAATACTACTTGCTGTCGAATATCCATGACAAATCAATATTCCGGTTGAATATTCATTTTGAACATTTAAATTGTCATATTTTAAATTCAATATAGAAATCATCTTTACCAAAGCATTAAAATCTACTGAATATGTTTTCTCCAATAATAATCCTGCTTCATCTACGATTGAATATGCTAATTCTTCAGCTCTTCGCAACATTTCTAATATTTTTTCAATATAATCTTGATTCTCTTTTAAAAACTCATTAAATATCTTCGATTCAATTGACTGACAATACAGGGAATATGTTAACAACTGTTGAGCATTTGATGACAACGAAACTCTATATCTAGATAAAGTCATCTCAGCCACATTTTTTATCATCGCTGAGTATTGATTAATTGTATTTTCAAACTTTGGAAGTTTAAACATAATGTAATCATTAAACTTTTCAACAGACGAATATAAACTACGATTATCTCCACAATGAAGATAATACTCTTGCGCATTTTGAAGAACACTTTCAAACAAATCTATAGTTATCTTATGATAAATTGAATTATAATCTTTCAATTCACAACTCTTTTCTTTATCATAAAAATAAACATTTGTTTTTAATTCCGTTGGAATGCATGATAAATCCAATACAATCTTGTCTTTCTTCTTTTCGTATGATGTTGCAAAAGACTTGATTACAATATTGCGTAAATTTTCTATGCTATTATCAAATTCTTTTGCTATCATCACTTCCATATAATAATCCGTAATCCAAATTGGTTCTTTAACTTTCTTTGCCTGTTCTTCCACAAAATGAATTATAAACAATTCTTTTTCATGAATTGTTCTCTCTTTTAAAGACGGTATAGAAATCATTGACAAAAGGCGAGATCTTAGTGATGGACTCAACTGCTTTTCATCCCAATTTTGATTTAAAAACATCCAACGAATTTTTGGCTTAATATCCATGTACTCAACTAGTTTATTCTGAATTTCAAACGATGTATTCTGTATATCTTCAAAAACAACAAAACCTGTTTTATCATCATTCAATATCCCGGATTCACTAAACAATTCTTGAAAAATCATGTCATCATTTTTTATTCCACATTGAATAAGTGAATACGAACTATTCGTCTCTAATAATGACTGACTTTTACAATACGTATACACACATTGACTTATAAACTTTCTACCAGATCCCGATTTACCGATTAAAACTATAGGCAAACCATTATCTGGGTAATGCAATGCTTTTTTAATATTTACTAAACTATTACGTAGACTGTAATCACTTCCTATCACATTAGTAAAAGTAGAAATTCCCGTATGTAATATTTTATAAATATCATCTATCGAATCATACTCGTCACGAAGTTTTGTGTTTTTCGTATTCTTTTGAATTGTTTTTCTATGAAAATACAATACTGGTCTCTCATTTACCTTAATAAGCTCTTTTTCTTTAAACAATTCATTTAAATAGTGAGACGCTAAACTACGACTTATAATAAATTTCTCACAAATATAATTCGCTGTATAAACATTTAAATTACGTTCCTGAAGGTTTCCGGTTTCCTCCACCAGATAATCGAATATCATCTGTTTTGTTTTAGTATACATACGACTTAATTCCTCCTCATAAGAATTCCTAGGTAACTTATGCAAATCTATAATAGTAAAATAATATCGAAAAAACTTAAATTTTCAAAATATTAACCGCTTTCAAACCTTTTTTGTCACTTTTTTTATTCTTTTGACACTCTTTTCACACATATTTTAAAAATAATTAATTCTATATATATGATATTATCACTTACTTCGTAAAGTTCTTTTATTTTCAAACAGTAAAACATAATGAGGAGTTATAACGAAATAATCTTATATCGTTATAACTCCTTTTCTTCTTGAACCAATTCAATGATTTGTGATTCAAATACATGATGGAATAGGGCTATTACTCTACCTACTCCTAACACTGCAATTACAGTTCCAATTCCTATTTCTAATATTGCATGTGCAAATATTAAACCAATACATAGAGTGATACAAACACTTACACAATCAAACATGTTTTTTGTAAGACCAACACTTTTATCAAACTTTCCCGCCAATGCTTGCACAATTCCATCTCCTGGATTTGGGACAAACTGCATATTTAATGACATGGCAGCACCTACTCCTGTACAAATGATGGCCATAGCTAAGATTAGTAATTGGATTCCAAATTGATTGGATGTGGGAATATAAGTCGAAAAGATATTTAATAATCTTGTAAATATTAAACTTAGTGGTAACTGTAATAAATCAGATAAAATTCTTTTTTTATTTTTTCACTTATATGAATCCAGATTTGTATAAACACAAACACTACATATTCAATAAATGTTAAATCTCCAAAATTCAATCCTGTTATCTGTGAAATACTATAAGGTACTGAAATAATAGGAGATACACCAAGATTCGCTTTTGTATTTAGTGTTAATTCTAAAGCTAAAATAAACAATCCAACAAAGTATATTAATAAACGCTTCATTTTATTATTCAAAATCATTTTCCTTTCTTTAAAAAACTAGGCAAATCGCCTAGTTTTGTCTTTATTTAAAATATGAAATTTTAAAACCTTCTTCCAAATACTCAACATTAAGATCAGGAAGTTTATCATAAAAATAATTCACCATGTTTTTTAAACCACCAATCTCACAACCCGCATGATTCACTACAATCATTGGTAAATCATTATCTATCGCAAATTGAGCATCCTTATAATTTGTAATTCCATCATCCGCCACAATAACTACATCAGGATTGAATTCTAACATTTCAAAAATATTCGTTGCTGCACCAGTCCCCATAGCCAAATGTGATACTTCTTTATTTACATCTCCAAATACATAAACGCCCTCTTCGCCATCAGCTTTTAAAGCATTAGCCACATGTTTTGCTAATTGTGAAACAGTTTGTTTAGGAATATTTGCAGATTGATAATATGAGTTAATCACTCTATCCCTAAAATCAAAACCAAGCTTTTTAGCCCATACATCACTCACACCATATTCAGGAATAGAATCCCAAACATCATGACAACGATATACGCAAATATTTCCTTTTTTCAGCAATTCTTTTTTATGATCAACAGACTCAAGTGATTTTGTTTCTAGATAAGTTCCAGTCGTATAGAATAAATTCTCATGAGAAATAATAAAATTAATTCCCTTTTCCAATGCCTGTTCAATCACCTTATTTGTTGCCACCCAACAAACACCAATCTTCTTTACTTCCTGATTCTCATTTCCAAACAAAACACGATCACGAGTACAACGATTCCAACGTACCCAAGTACCTTCTTGTTTTAAAATTTCAATTACATCTCTAATCTTCATCATTTTACCTACTCCAAATAAAATATACTCATCAATAGGACTAACGCATCTCATTGATTTTTTTATGAATACAGCTAATCATATACTCACTCTGCCCTTTCTTAAAAGGACTGCTCAATGCTTCATACACATTATTATCATATCCATTTTCATCACTAAAATACCCAAAATAACCATTTGAATATGACGCAAAGTATATATTCTCCTGGTTTTTAATCGTATTTGATAGTTCCGAAAATAATTCTCCTGGCACACAAACAATAAACATATCAAAAATTTTCCATATTTGTATATTTACAGATATTGCACAAATTTCCTCAGGAAAATACTTAGAAAAATAATAACTTGCCGTTGCACCTTCATACCTTGACTCATATAAACGTAAATATTCTAGATTCGAATTGTTTTGTTTATATTGCTCTAATTCTCTCAACGCCATTATCAATTCTTTTTCTGCAACTTTAGGATTTTTCTTCACCTTTGTGCTTAAATCAACAGTAAAATTATTGACTTGAACATCAAACACATTTACCGCATATAACGAACAAGATTCAATCTGTGTAAAAATCAAATCTCCAATACGATTTAATTCTTCAGTGCCATTCTTTTTACGGGTGAAACGCGTAGAAATATCTCCTGCACTTCCATTGATAAACATTGCAAAATAATAACCTTTTGAACTAAATTTTTGATTAACTACTCCAGGAAAATCAGCACTAATCTCAACATTTATTTGATTTAAAATAGTCGGATGACACGCAAAATTATAAATCAATATTTTCTTTCCTTGTTTCTGTTTAACTTCTAAAACAAATATACTCGGATCTCCTTTAAATGAAGGATTATTTCTATTTGAACAAACCTCTGTAATTGTTCCAAAAGCTCTCTTAACTTCCACATCTTTTATATCATCAAACGCCTCTTCTACAGCCAATACAGTATCATTTAGTATGGATTTCATTATTTGAATATTTGTTCTACAAAACAAATATTCATATCCATTAAAGATACCTTCATTGGTTTTTAGACAACCACCAACGCTAGAATGCGTATGAGTTGCTGAAACAAAAATTCTTTCCTTCGGAATATTAATTTTCTTATACAATTCATTTAATAAAAGATCATCCACCGCAATTAAATCATAATTGATCCATAAATACTGTTCTTGATTAATATCCCAAACAATAACACGAATTTCAATCGGATCTTTAATTCTTGATGCAACGCGATTTCCTGCAAATCCCGAAAGATTTACAGGAAAATCAATAGTTATATGACTTTTACTAAATCCAGCTTTACATAAGGTCATCCATATCCTCTTCTTCAGATTCATCTAATAACGGAGCAATGACAGAATCCTTACCTACATTCACTATATAATCTACGCAGTCTGAAAGACTTAGATTTTCTCTTTGCATCAAAAGTTCTAAAATCATACCTAGATTCATTCCTGCAACCACTCGAACATTTGAATATTTTTCAGACAATAACATACCTTGATTAAAAGGCGTTCCACCTAGAATATCAGTAATAATAATATTGTCTAGATTTGAATCTAATAACGATTCAATTCTTTCACCGAAGACTTCCGCAATATCTTCTGCTCTTAAACAAACGCTATGAAAACATTCTGGCTTTCCATATAACATAGACACGGAATCAGCCATACCCTCAGCTAAAGAACCATGACTTGCCAAGATAATATTAATCATTTTATAAAACCCCAATTACTGATCCTAAAATAGCAATTCCAATAACAGCGAATAATACAACAGTTGAAGACATACCCTTTTTAATTGCCTTATAAACACCTAAAGTCAATAATAGTGGTACTAATCCAGGCATAATTCCATCGAAAATCTGTTGCAAAGACATAGCTTGCTCACCTGTTCCGACTACAAATCCTAAAGGAACAGAAACCATTGTTGCTGTCATAACACCTAAAACCATAAGTCCAACTAGTGTAGTACCTTCAGTAATTCTTTGCATGATGTTTCCACCTTCTAATTTACTAATGAAATCACCACCAAATTTATATCCATATTGCAAACCAAAATAACGTGTACCAATGTTAAAAATATTAAATAACAACAAGAACACTAATGGCCCTAAAATGTTTCCACCTGTCGACAAAGAAACACCAATACCTGCACAAATTGGGAACAATGTAAACCAGAAGAAACTATCTCCAATACCTGCTAAAGGTCCCATCAACGCTACTTTTACAGAACTGATTGCATTTCCATCTACTTCTTCACCATCAGAAGCAGCTTCTTCCATAGCCAAAGAAATACCCATAATCGGCATTGCCATATAAGGATGAGTATTGAAGAATTCCAAATTTCTTGTTACAGCTGATTTTAATCCCTGCGAATCATCTTTATAAATTTTTTTCAACACTGGTAAAATTGTCCAGCAATATCCCAAAGCCTGCATACGTTCATAATTCCATGAGAACTGCATGAAAATTCCACGCCAGAAAACTTTATTTAAATCCTGTTTTGTAATTACTTTACTCATAATATTATCTCCTAATCTTCCATTAAGCTATCTAATGCATCCATATTTGTACTTGCCGTTTCCACTGTTGTTTGATTCTTTTTATAGTAATCAATGATCAATGCAACACAAACTGCAACCATTGTTACACCAACTGTAGAGAAACCACCAAAAATAGCTAATGCAAAACCAATAAAGAAGAATGGAAATAAATGAGGAATATTTAACATTGTCAATAACATTCCAAATCCGACTGCTGGTAGCATTCCACCTGATACTTCTAATCCATGTAATACAGATTGAGGAATAACACTAATAAACGCTTGAACAGCATCTACACCAAAATAAATAGCTGGGAAAACAATAACAGCTACTCGAACAAAATGAACTAATAAACCTAAATAGTGTGCCATTGATAGTTTTCCATACTGCTCTTTTTCAGCATAACCATCTGCCATGTGAATAAAAATTGTACAGAAAGTTCTACCTAAAATATCCAATGACTGCGCTGCAACAGCTACTGGAATAGCTAATGTAAGAGCAATCTCAGCTCCTTGTCCACTTAAAATTGCTAATGCTGTCGCAATTAATGAACCAATTGTTTGATCAGGAGGTACAGCGGCCCCAACACTACCAATGCCCATAAAAATCAACTGTAAACTAGCTCCAACAATAATACCTTGTTGAATATCACCTAAAATCAATCCAGTTAACATACCTGTTACTAATGGTCTACTCAAGCCAAAGTGACCATTCATATATTCTATTGATAATAAACTCGCTAAAATACTTAGCGAAATTGCTTGTACTAACATTTTATTTCTCTCCTATTTTTACAATAATGTTAAAACATCTACTTTTTGATCCGATACCAATTGTCTGTGTTCTACCTCAACACCTAAATCATGTAATTCTTTAATAACTCTCTCCTCATCTTCAGAAACAGATAAAGCTTTGGAAATTTGACGTCTACCTTCTTTAAAGCGCATTCCACCAAGATTAACTGATTTTAAATCAATCCCTTTTTTCACTAATTCTAATGGTGTATGTACATTTTCAAAAACTAACATTACACAATAAGGATCTAAAATCCCTTGATTATATTTTTCAACAAACTTATCTACACTCTGAACATATAGTTTTACTCCAGCAGGTGCTGAAACCTTTAAAATCGAAATTTGCGTTTTGTTTGCTGCAATCTTATCGTCAACCAACACAACGACTTGAATATTTTGTCCACGAATCCAACTTGTAGCAACTTGACCATGAATCAACCGATCATCTACTCGACCTACTATTATTGACATATTCTTTCTCCTCTTTAAATTAATCCTTATTTTAATTACTGACAAACTTTATATTTTAACATTTTGGCATTAGTGTAATCTTTATTGTTATTTCAAAAATAATGTACATATATTCCAATTTTATTCCATATAGCAGCAAGAATTTTCAAATTTATTATTATGCAATTATTAGAATGTCTTTTAAGATTATTTGATTAAATTTGCAGTATAAAATCTATATTCTTAAACAAAATAATGAAACATTTTATTGAAATAACCAATTATCCGACTCCCTTCATCCTTGTAATTTAAGTATATCACATGTATATACATGTTGTCTATATGTATTTAAAATTTGTAAAGATAACTTGTATATATATGTAAAAATCATTTATACTATAGACAATAATACAAAAGGAGAATCCAATGAAAAGTAAGAATGAACTTGTTAAACAATATATAATGGATCAACTTCACAAACGTATTTATTTACCAGGACAACTAATTGAATCTGAAGGGCAACTATGCGAAAAGTTAAATACATCAAGAATGACTGTGCGAGGTGCACTAGCTGATCTTGAAGCTGAAGGTATTGTCTACAAAGAAAAAGGTCGAGGAACATTTATTGCTCCTAGACCTAAATACTCTGAATTTAAATGCGGAATAAGTTTTTCTAAAGAAGTATCAAAAAGAGGTATGGTGCCATCTACTAAAGATGCTACCTTAGAATGTATATTTGCAACAGAAGAAATCGCAAAGTCGCTTCATATTGAAGTAGGTGAAAAGGTTTGGAAAGTTACACGTGTACGTTGTGCTGATGGAATTCCAGTAATTTTTGCAGAAGAATATTATATTTACAGCCTATGTCCAAATTTAACACTTGATATTGTTAATCAATCAACATATGGATATTTGGACTCTTTAGGAGTGAGTTTTGCTTTTGCCGATCAAAAAATGGAAGCTATACTATGTCCAAAAAATATTGCAGAAAAATTAAATATTCGCGAAGGCCATCCATTAATTATGATGACATTAACTGTTTATATGAAAAATGGAGTAATCTTTAATTGTGGTATCGAATACTATAGAACTGATAAATTCACATTAATTCAATCTGTATATCAATAAGAAGTTTAAAAAACTTCTTTTTTATTTTTATAAAACATAAAATATGCTTATGCCATCCATATCATATTTACTTTATGCCCGCTTCTTTTTCAAACCCCTCAATGATTTTTGCAATCTCAGCCAACTCATGATTTACATCATCAAAATCATCCACTAACACTCTTACTTCTTCACAATCCAGTACTACATCACTACTATTTTAGCTTATTCAATACACATTCCAACAATTCATAATCCTCATCTGTCATCTACCTTAAGCATCATAAAAGCCGTCACATTATGCAACGGCAAGTCTTCTATGAAACTTATATATATATGAATAGCTAATAAGATTATTAATACAATCGACACTGTTCTATGAAGAATTAATATCATTGGATATTCAACCATAATCAATCCTAGTATCCCTAAAACAAAGGATACTATGGTTAATACAATACTTCAAATCCAATCTCTTTCTATATAGAAAAACATGAATCAAAGCCAATACTAAGAATAATGTAGAAGCCAATTTATGAACTATGATTCCAGTATTTGGAACCATAATAGTCAAAACAAAGCAAATAGCTAATAAATAATTCAAAACCCTTCTCATACTGTCTTTACTCCAAATGTAAAATAAACCATATGAAAAATCCAAACAATCAATAAAACAATATTGCCAACCACAATACCCTTCAATCCCATCATGATAAATCCAATGCTCATTAATAAAGTTACTGAACACATAATACGAAGCTTTGCTCGTTTCGTCATACCACTCTTAATATTATTCTCATCATACAACTTCGTATTCTTAAACCAACCATCCAATCTTTCACTTGATCTTGCAAAACCAAAAAGCTGCAAGCAACACAAAAGGAACCGTTGGAAGAATCGGTAATATGACACCAATAATTCCTAACCCTAATGATATGCATCCAATCATGATATATAGAATCTTTCTCATTATGCCTCTAAGTTAGAAAATACTAACTCTTATTCCATAAAAGAAGCCATCTCTTTGTTAGAGGTGACTAACCGATGATTATACTACTGAATTTAAGCCTTGTTGTCAACACAATCAGTTTACACATGCGCTCCTTTATCTGGTTTAATACGCTGCGAGTTGGATGAACGAATGTCTTTTATTTTTTCTATAATAGTGTATAGCATCACACTATCAACCAACAGATTTGCATAAACATTCCTTTATCGGTATAATACAGATGCAGAAAGACTACTGGATACAGTGGTTGCTCTGAAATCATTCTAATGCTAAGGCACTAGTCAATTCCTTTGCGATTGGGCGGACTAGTGTCTTTTGCATTTTTCTATAATCATTAACGTAAGTCGTAGTATTTCTACTAGTGCCATTAAACACATGGCAACGTCAATATAAAGATAAATATACATATGACAACCTCCTACAATAAACGGAATCGAGCCGAGAACGCAAGCTAAATTACTTTTAATTTCAGAGGTACCACCCTACTGTACACAGTAGCCAATTCCAATTATAAAACTTCAATGTGAAAACATTATTAAATCGCATGAATTTCTAAAAAATTTTTATAAACATTAAACAAGTCACCCGGTTATCAGGTGACTTGTTATATTAAATATTACTTTTCTGCAATTTTCTTTATTTTATCTGCGATATGCTTAGCGTCCAACTCATAGTATCCAATAAATCCTTAGGATTACCACTTCTGCCAAACACATTTTGCATACCTAACATATATTGTCTGCATACGACTCCTTCAGGTGCAAGCACTTCACTCACTGCACTTCCAACCCCTCCACCTCTTGTCAGAGATGTCTAACTGATGATAGTTTTCCGAATTTAAGACTTGTTGTCAATCTTGAACAACCCTCTTTTTAAATCACAACACCATATCAAAAGATACTAATTTACACGAAACAATGTCTTTTAAAATTCACATTTCAAAAAATTCATGACAAGTTTGACCATCGTTTCCTTTTCTTCTGGTCTAGACTCGCAATCATTAATGTAATTGCGACTAAAGCACTGTCTGAAATAATCTGTTTTCCATCGATAATCAGATGTTTATTCTTATTTAGAAATTCCAAGAATATGGATGCACCAATACGTTTGCAATCATCCACAAAAGGATGATCTTTGATTAAAAAGTAAAGTAGGTTTGCAGCTTTTTCTTCAATACTTGGATACAATTCAGTTCCAAAAACATATTGATAGATAGCCGCTAAGATTCCATTAAGCTTTCCATACTCTTTTTCAACACCAAACACATTTGAATAGTTTCCATATTTCATAGAATCAATCAATTCTCGACTTCTTCGTAGGTTAACTGATAAACAGAAGCAATGCCATCCGGTTTAGGAATCGTTCCATGATCATAATCATCTAGAAGAGTTAATGCATTCGAATAGGCATCAACAACATTCAACACTTCTTTTTCTTCAATGTTTAAAGCAGAAGCAAGCATTCTAGACTGTATTTGGATAGTTTTATCTAAAGCCTCAAGTCTCTTTTCATTAACTGTAAATCCCTTTATCATATAGTCCTTCAATATAGATGTTGCCCATTTACGAAAGATAATTCCGTTTTGTGATTTTACTCTATACCCAACGGAAATAATTACATCTAAAGAATAAAATGGAACAGATTGCTTAACTCCAACAACACGCATTTTTTGCGTGTTGTTCTCTTTTTCAACTTCTCAATCTTTAAATATGTTATTAATATGCTTACGAATTGTTTTTTCATCACGATCAAACAACAATGCCATTTGATTCGCAGATAACCACACAGTATCTTTATCTGGAGCTACCGTAACGTCTAATTCTAAATTTCCATTATTAAACTTAATTATTTTATTGTTCATATGTACTCCAATCTTTTTATATTTAAATGACCTTTATAATAATTAACAAACTCTAATCAAAAGAACTACCTCATTTGCATAATCTTCTATTTATAGCTATAATACAAGCAGAGAAAAGCTACTGGAAAAGCAGTGGCTGCTCTGAAATCAAATTAATGCTGAAGCACTAATCTTTTTCCATTGCTAGTGGTGATTAGTGCTTTTTGCATTTTTCTATAATCATCAATGTTACTTTTAGTATTTCTACTATGGCAAATAAGCACATAGCAACATCAATATGTAGATATATATACATAAGCTTTCCTCCTGCAAAAAATAGAAGGATCTACTTACCTGGAATTCAAGATTCAAGGCTTCAAAACTCCTTAACAAGAGGCAACCACCAACCACATCCAGTAGCCAATTTCAATTATAAAACTTCAATGTGAAAGCATTATTAATTTCAATAAATTTGTTGCAATTATTCCTATTTCATCTAAAACGACTTATTTTCATTGATTTAGATAGAGTTAGCCTTGACATTTAAATATATCGATTATTTAATATATATACGGAAAAGCTACTGGATACAGTGGTCACTCTGAATTATACAATGTCAAAAGACACTAGTAATTCGTTGTGCTTACGTGAACTAGTGTCTTTTACATTTTTCTATAATCAATAATGTAATTCTAAGTATTTCTACTAGTGTCAATAAACACATGGCAACATCAATGTACAGATATATATATACACCTTCTCCTCTTACAAGAAAAACAGAAGGCTCTGTCGAGAACACAAGCAGATATCATTTTTAATTCCAAGGGTAGCCGTCACTACATCCAGTAGCCAATTTCCATCATAAAAGTCCAATACGAAATTGGATAATAGAAATCAAGAAAAAATTCAAAAATTATATCAATAATTTTTCATGGTTTTTATTGCATGCTGAAAAACCCTGAAGAAAAAGCGCTTTTTTTCAGGGTAGTTTTGGTGTATAATCTCGTTGTTATTTATTGTACTGGTATAACTCACCAGTTTT
>ERZ831979.1145-NODE-1145-length-25584-cov-6.686043_pt1 | contig 25584 bp, 25 predicted proteins | sample MGYA00519952_ERZ831979 | MGnify/ENA primary metagenome ERZ831979 (study PRJEB31850, sample SAMEA3708723) | human gut metagenome | biome: human gut; feature: human-associated habitat; material: faeces | place: China | collected 2014 ...
GCGGCAACCGCTCCAAGCTGCGCCGCTACGGCATGGGCGAGACCTGTGCCAAAATGGCGGATTTCTCCATCCTGACCGAGGACAACAACCGCTTTGAGAAGATCGAGGACATCCTCGCCGATATCCGGGTGGGCATGAACAAGGGCAACCCCGATGCCAAGTTTGTGGAGATCCCCGACCGTCTGGACGCGCTCCACTACGCCGTGGATCACGCTCAGGAGGGCGACCTGATCGCCGTCATCGGCAAGGGCCACGAGACCTACCGCGACCGTGAGGGCGTGAAAACCCCCTTCCTGGAACGGGAGCTGCTGGAAGAATACGCCCGGCAGATCGGGTTGGAATAAACAACAAAAACGCGCTGTGTCGTTGGACACGGCGCTTTTTTTTTTGCTGCTGCTCTGGCACGGCAGCGCTTATGCGCCCCACACCAGCCAGAGATACACATAGCCCGTCAGGACGGCTGCCAGTGTGAACGGGATGCCGATGCGCAGAAAATCACGGGTGCGCACCTGCTCACCCTGCTTGCGCAGGATGCCGATGGCTGCAATGTTGGCCGAAGCGCCAATGGGGGTCAGGTTGCCGCCCAGAGTTGCACCCGTGAGCAGGCCGAAATAAAACAGCTCGGGCGGGAAGCCTGCACCGCCGTTCATCAGCCCGGCAATGCCCTGCACCACCGGCAGCATGGTGGCCACATAGGGGATATTATCAATGAAGGCCGACAGCACCACCGATACCACCACCAGCAGCACATACAGCCGGAAAGGATCCTCCCCGGCCACGGTATGGAACAGCTGCGCGGCAGCGTCGATGACACCCGCCGTGCGGATGCCCGCGATCACGATGAACAGCCCGAAGAGCAGCAGCAAGGTGTCCCGGTCCAGCTCCTGCACCACCTGCACCAGCGGCTTTGCCGAGTGTTCCCGTAGGCAGGCACGGACCACGCCCACCACGCACAGGGTCATGCAGATGAGCCCGCTGCGCAGATCGTACAGTATTGCCAGCAGGCCGCTTTCCGGCTGCGGCAGGAAAGATGCCACGATCAGCAGCCCCACCGTCAGCAGCATGAGGGCAGTGGGCACGTCATCTTCCACCTGTGTTTCCACACGGGCGGTGATGGGCTGTTTTTCCTTCCGGAACAGCCACAGCAGCACCAGCAGGGAGGTCAACGCACCCAGCTCCACACCCCAGAAGACGCCCGGGCGGCCCTGCATCCAGAAAAAGTCAAAGAAGTTCATCTCCGCAAAGCCGCCCAGCAGGATGCTGGTGGTATCCCCCACCAGCGTGGCTGCGCCCTGCAGGTTGGAGGACACCGCAATGGCAATGATCACCGGAACCGGCGAGATCTTCAGCTTGCGGGCAATGGCCAGGCCCACCGGTGCCACCATGAGCACTGTGGCCACATTGTCCACAAATGCACTGATGACCCCGGCAAAAAGTGCCAGCACGCACACAGCCCACTGGGCATTGGGCACCCGGACGATCAGCTGCTCGGCCAGGCGGGCCGGCATCCGGCTCCGGATGAACAGCGACACGATCCCCATGGTGCCAGACATCATCAGCAGCACATTGTAATCCACCGCCCCCAGCGCCGCCGAGAGCGAAAAATCATACACGCCCAGCTGTCCCAGTGCCATGAACACCGCCGCACTGCACAGGGCCACCCACGGGCGCTCTTTGGGCAGTGCCAGCATGAGCAGATAGGTGACCGCAAAAATTACCAGTGCAGGGATCATACGCCCTCCTCTGCAGTCTGACGGCTCTCCGGGTCCTCGTCGATCATGCGGTAGCCCACGCCCAGCTCGTTGAGGATGTAGGGGTTGCTGCCGGGGCGGCTGCCCAGCTTTTTGCGGATATTGGCCATGTTCACCTGCAGCTTTTTGGTGCTGCCCACATCGGTATCGCCCCAGATGGCCCGCACGATGGCGGCGTAGGTCATCACCCGGCCGGCATGCTGGGACAAAAAGGCCACGATGTTGTATTCCGTCTGGGTCAGGCGCACCTCCTGCCCTTCCACGAACACCTTGCGGCGGTCGTAGTTGATGCGCAGTCCCTGAGCCTGGAACTCCCCGCTGGATGCTGCGTCGCCGGTGCGGCTGTAGCGGTTCAGGCGCAGGGCCACCCGCACCCGGGCCAGCAGTTCCCCGGTGCCGAAGGGCTTGGTGATGTAATCGTTGGCACCCAGATCCAGCGCTTCGATCTTATCCATCTCGTCGGTACGGGCCGACAACACGATGATGGGGGTCATGTACTTCTGCCGCACGGTACGGATCAGCTCCAGCCCGTCCCGGTCCGGCAGGCCCAGGTCCAGGATCACCAGATCCGGGTTGTGGGAGGCGAACAGGGTCAGACCCATGGTGCAGGTGTGCGCCACCAGCGCCTGATAGTCGTTCGTGGTCAGCAGCGTTTCAATGAAGCTGCAGATGTTCGCCTCGTCCTCCACGATCAGCACCTTATATTTATTATTGCTCATCCTCTGCGTCCTCCAGTTCGATTTTCTCCGTCTCCAGCCAGAAACGGATGGTCGTGCCCTCGCCGGGGCGGCTCTCTGCGTCGATCTCGCCGCCGTGGGCCTTGATGATGGCCGCGCACACCGACAGGCCGATGCCCATGCCGTGCTTGCCGCTGTCGGCCGGGGCGTTGGGGTCCGGGCCGCCGGTGCCGGAGAACAGGGTGCGCAGACGCTCTTTCGGGATGCCGCAGCCGTCGTCCTTCACCTCAAACACAGCCCGGCTGCCCAGCGTGAACACCCGCAGCGTCAGGGTGGTCATGCCCTCGGCGTGGAGCACCGCGTTCTCCAACAGGTTCATCAGCACCTGCTGGATCAGCATGGAGTCCATGGGGATCATAACAAAGTCCTCCGGCAGCTCCAGTTGCACCGGAACGTCCGGGCAGCGCTTTTTGAATTTGACCAGCACCGCGTCCAGCAGCTCTTCCAGCACGGTGGGGGTCTTTTTGACCGCCACCTGTTCCCCGTCGAAGCGGGTCACGGAAAGCAAATTCTCCACCATACGGTTGAGCCACTGGGCATCCTCGCAGGCCTCCCGCAGCAGCTTGAGGGCCTGTTCCTTGCCCAGCGAATCGTAGTTTTCCGTCACGGTGGAGCAGGCCCCGTAAATGGAGGTGAGGGGCGTGCGCAGGTCGTGGGAGACCGCCCGCAGAAGGTTGGCGCGCATTTTTTCCCGCTCGGTCTCCATGCGCAGCTGCTCCTGTTTTTTGACCCGGGTGGTCAGGGTACTGGTCATGATGGATACGGCCAGCATCACAAGGCCGGAGAACAGATTTTCCGGCAGGGTAAAATTGAAGGCAAAATAGGGGGTGAAAAAGGCAAAATTGACCGCCAGCACACTTGCCAGCGAGGCCAGCACGCCCCAGAGATAACCGTCGGTGTACATGGAGGTGACAAACACAGCCAGCATGAAGATCAGCATGGCCACGCCGTCGATGCGGCCGGTGATGCGCTGCACCCATACCACCGCCACCCCGGCGACGCACAGTGCGGCAAGCATGACCAGAAGGTCGCGGTACCAGGTACTTTTTTTCATAAACGGTTCACCCCTCCTGATTTTATTCTGTCCTAATATAAGATTATACCACACCCCTGCTAAAGAATCAGCAAAAACGCTGCCACATTGACGGTGTGCCGGTTCCGGGCTATACCGGAACCAGCATCCCATACCGCCCGGAAGGAGGCCTTGGCAGCAGCAACTACTTCGGGGCGCAATTCCGACAGCATTTTGGCTGTCCGCCCTCTGGGCTTTTTCCTATTTGACAAGCCTGCGGCCGGGGGTTACAATGGATGCATCTGAACTATAGGAGCGTTTTTATGCTGTACTTTGAAAATGACTACTGCGAGGGTGCCCATCCCGCCATCCTGCAGAAGCTGACCGAGACCAACTTTGAAAAGGTGTCCGGCTACGGTACCGACCCCTACTGCGCCAGCGCACGGGAGAAGATCCGCGCCGCCTGCGCCTGCCCGGACGCCGACGTGACCTTCATCTCCGGCGGCACCCAGACCAACGCCATCGTCATTGCCTCCATGCTGCAGCGCTGGCAGGGCGTGCTGGCCGCGGCCACCGGCCATGTGGCCGCCCACGAAGCCGGTGCCATCGAGTACACCGGCCACAAGGTGATCAGCCTGCCGGCCCACGAGGGCAAGGTGTCTGCCGCCGATGTACGGGACTGGTGCGCCACCTTCTATGCCGACGCCAACCACGACCACATGGCGTTCCCCGGCATGGTGTACATCTCCCACCCCTCCGAGTACGGCACCCTGTACACAAAACAGGAGCTGGAAGATCTGCACACCGTCTGTCAGGAATACCGGATGCCGCTGTTTCTGGACGGTGCCCGGCTGGGCTACGGCCTGATGGCCGAGGGCACCGACGTGACCCTGGCCGACATCGCCCGGCTCACCGATGTGTTCTACATCGGCGGCACCAAGGTGGGTGCCCTGTGCGGCGAGGCCGTGGTGTTCCCCCACGGTGCCCCGGCCCACTTCATGACCATGGTCAAGCAGCAGGGTGCCCTGCTGGCCAAGGGCCGTCTGCTGGGCATCCAGTTCGATGTGCTGTTCACCGATGATCTGTACACGAAGATCAGCAAAAACGCCATCGACACCGCCAACGCCCTCAAGAAGGGTCTGGCCGCCAAGGGCTATCGCTTTTTTATGGATTCGCCTACCAATCAGGTGTTCGTGATTCTGGATAACGCCCAGCTGGCCGCACTGGAAGGCCGGGCGAAGTTCGGCTTCTGGGAGAAGTTCGACGATACCCACACCGTGGTGCGCATCGCCACCAGCTGGGCCACCCGCATGGAAGAGATCGAGCAGCTGATTGCGCTGATGTAACAGCAAACCCCGCCGGAGTTTGTGCAGGATTGCAGTTGCATTTTGGGGCGCAGTATGGTATCTTTTGAATATACCATATGGGTTTGGGCGCAGCAGGCCCGCGCGGCGGCCGCACCCCTGAATATGATCAGAAGGAAGGATTATTATCATGGGCTTTTTTGACAAGCTGTTCGGCAACAAGGCCGAAGAAGAAGAAACCGCCAAGTTCTTTGGCCAGAGCAAGACCGTTCTGGCTCCCATCCGCGGCAAGGTCCTGGCACAGGCCGACATCCCCGACGAGACGTTCGCACAGGGCATCCTGGGCCCCGGCTGCGGCATCGAGCCCACCGGCAAGACCGTGTATGCCCCCTTTGACGGCACTGTGAACCAGGTGGCTTCCACCCTGCACGCTGTCGGTCTGACCAGCGAAGACGGCATCGAGATCCTGGTGCACGTCGGCATGGACACCGTGGAGATGAACGGCAAGGGCTTCAAGGCTCTGGTCAAGGAGGGTGACAAGGTCAAGGCCGGCACCCCGCTGCTGAAGGTGGATCTGGACGCCATCCGCGCCGCAGGCCATCCCACCGCTACCGCCATCATCGTGACCAACGGCGACGATCTGGGCGAGCTGAAGATGCTGGCAGAGGGCGACATCCTGGCCGGCACCCCGCTGTTCAAGTTCTGATTTCTGCACAGCAAAAGGCGTGCACTTCCGCAAAGGAGGTGCACGCCTTTTTGATTTCCCGATCTTACTGGCCGCCCGGCTTGTAGCGCAGCACCCGCTCCGACACCAGCCCGTTGAAGAACTGGATGAAGGGTCCCAGGCAGAAGGCACAGATCAGCGTACCGATGCCCACAAGGCCGCCCAGCAGCCAGCACAGCAGCGCACACAGCGCATCGGTGAACACGCGGCAGCCGAAGTACGGCACCGGGGTGTAGTCCCGCAGGCCCAGCGAGAGGTAATCGTACGGGGCGATGCCCAGATCTGCCGTCTGGTACAGCGAAGCCCCCAGCGCCGTGACCGGCACCGCCAGCGCCACCCACAGCAGCTGCACCGGCAGGCCCAGCGCCTCGGCCGGGCCAAAGTGGGCCGCAATGGGGTCGTAGAAGGCCGTGACAATGAACCCGACGCCGATGCCGTTGACAAAGGTGCCAAGGCCGATGTACTTGCGCCCGAACCAGAACTGCAGTGCAAAGAACAGGATGTTCGTGCACAGGTTCTGCACGCCCAGCGAGATGCCCAGCATCTCGGCCAGACGCATATTCAGTGCGCTGATGGAGTCGTTGCCAAGGTGAGACTGCTTGAACAGTGCAATGCCCAGCCCGATGATCACAATACCGACCACCATGCCGAGGATGCGCCGCGCCGAGGGCCTCTGCGGGTTCTTTTTCATGATTCTGTTCTCCTTTTTTTGCACCAGTTTTACAACGTTCGTTGAAAGCTCAGCGGTGAAGCTGCGTTTCGATCCTTGCCCTGTCCAGCCCCTCGCCGATGACGATGAGCACATCCTGCCCCTGCGGGATGGGTTCCAGTGTTCTGCCGACAGCGGTGGCGTTCAGTTCCAGCCAGCCGGTGGTGCCCTGCGGGTCCGGTGCAAAGCCCTTCACCCGCAGCACATGGCCGCAGGCGGCATCCGCAAACAGGTGGTCGGCAGCGGCCTGCAGCTGCTGCAGCGTCAGGTGCTGCTCCAGAAAGCACAGAGAGCTGAAGGCTTCGTGCTCATCAAAATGCAGCTTTTCGCAGCTGGCCTGCCTGCAGCCGCAGGCCGCAATGACGGCAAGGTCGGCATCGGTAAGCCGTGCCCAGTCCTTGGTGATGATCTCTTCCGGCGCAAAGCGGCGGGAGCACTTGCAGCCCTCCAGCGCACGGGTCAGATGAGCCACGGCGGCAGCGGTCTGCTGCTGCCCGGCCAGCTGGGTACGGCTGACCAGCACCCGGCCCGCGTTGGCCGTCTCGGATGCCAGCACGTACTCAGCCTGCGGCGAAAGCGTTTCCGGCAGCATGGCATCCACTATGGCGATCACATTGCCGATGTGATACCAGCGGTCCAGCGGGTCGTCCCGCAGCACATCAAAAAACTCGTCCACATCAAAGATGCCGCTGGGTTCCACCACCACCCGGTCGAACCCGCGCATGGCCATAGCAATAAGCTTGGTGCGCATCCGGCGTTGATGGGTGTCGCAGTCGCATCCGCCGCTGATGGTCTCAAGGTCGCAGTTCGGGCCAAGAAGGTCCTGCACCAGCATGGCATCCACATTCACAGCGCCAAAGTCATTTTCCAGAATGCAGACATGATGCCCCTGTGCGGTCAGATACGCAGCATATCTGCGCAGGAACGTTGTCTTGCCCGCACCCAGAAAACCGGTGATGAGATCGACCTGTACCATACGTTCCTCCTTATGCGTGGTTGAAGCCCTTGCCGAACACCTCAGTGGTGCTCAGCATGGACATGAAGGCGTTCAGGTGCTGCTTGTGGATAAAATCCTGCAGCTGGTCGGCCTCGCGGCGGGTCAGGGTGGTGTAGATGATGTAGTGGGGCTTGTCGGTATATGCGCCGAAGCAGGGCGTATAGGTTGCGCCGCGCATCAGCTTGCGCATGACAAAATCACAGATGGGTTTCCTGTCGTCGCAGACGATGAGGATGGCCTTGCACATCTTGATCTTTTCCAGCACGGCATCAATGACCAGCGATTTCACGGTCAGACCCACAAAGGAATAGAGGGCGGTGTACAGGTCGAACACAAAGCAGGCCGCAATGACCATGAACAGGTCGGTCAGGAACAGCGCCACTGCCACGTTGTGGATGTGGGTATACTTTTCCACGATGAGGGCAATGACATCCGTGCCGCCGGAGGAAGCGCCCACATTGAACAGCAGAGCCGACGCAATGGCCGGCAGGGCAATGGCAAACAGCAGGTCGAGCATGGGCTGGTCGCTCAAGGGGCCGCGCAGGGGGCAGATCTTTTCCAGCGCCATCAGCTCCAGCGACATGACCACAGTGGCATAGCCGGTGGTCATGGCAAACTTTTTGCCCAGGAAGATCAGGCCCACACCCAGCAGGATCATGTTGGCCGCCGAGGAAAAGGCCGAAGCCGACAGCGGGGGGAGCTTGGCCGCCAGCGCCGCCATACCGGTCACGCCGCCAAAGACGAAGTTGTTGGGGAATTTGAAAAAGTACACACCCACCGACATGATGGAAATGCTCAGCGTGATCATTGCATACTGCTTGACATATTCAACGACCTCGTTCCGCATGGAAGATTCCGCGTTCGTATCCATAAAATTTACCGTTCAATACTCCTTTTTTGTGTTCCGCAGCCCAAACAGACAGGCTGCACCGGAAATATTGTAACACGGAACGCCCCGGGGTCAAGGGCAAATTCCACACACGCCGTCTTTTGCGGGTGAAAACTGTCAACTCCACCAAAATTCTTTCTCAAATTTCAGCGGTTCTCCCATCGGGAACGGTTCCCTCACCTGTCTCAGCTGAAACGGCTTGCCAACAAGCTGCGCAACACCCTTGGCTGACACACAAAAGCGGCCCCGGAGAGTTTTTCCTTCTCTCCGGGGCCGCGTTCTGTTCCGGCTCAGCCGAACAGCTTTTTGGTATTGTGGGTATAGACCGAGAGCACCAGGCCCACACAGATGTACAGCATCAGCACCGAGCTGCCGCCCGCTGAATAGAACGGCAGGGTGACACCGATCACGGGCAGGACGCGCAGGTTCATGCCCACGTTCACGGCGATCTGGGCCAGCAGAGCGCCGCCGATGCCCGCGCAGATGAAGGTGCCCAGCAGATCCTCGCTGCGGGCACCGGTGAGGAAGGTCTTGATGACCAGTGCGAAGAGCACGCCCAACACCACACAGCAGCCCACAAAGCCCGCCGCGTTGCCGATCCAGCTCAGGATGAAATCGTTGTGGGCGTTGGGCACGCTGTAATAACTGCCGCCAAACAACCCGTTGCCAAAGATGCCTCCCGAACCAAGCGCGATCTCGCCGCGCTGCTGCTGATAGATGATGTTCTTCCAGATGGTCTCGCTGGGGGCCCAGCCGGTCTTGTTATCGGGATCGATGACGGCAAGGATGCGGTACCACTGGTATCCCTTGCCGATCTTATCGCTGAAAAAGGCGAACGCCGTCGCCATAGCCACTGCCGCCGCCGAGACCGCCCCCAGGATATACTTCCAGCTCAGGCCCGCCGCAAACATCATGCAGCAGCCAATGATGGCATAGATGATGGCGGTGCCGTCGTCGCCCTGAACATGGATGATAAGGATGGGCACGGCCAGATGCAGCAGCAGCTTGCCCAGCTCCTTTGGCTCGTTGAGCCGGGTGCGCACATTGTTCAAGTGCATGGCAAAAGTCAGGATAAAGCTGATCTTGGCCAGCTCCGTGGGCTGCAGGGTAAAGCCCCCCAGCTTGTACCAGGAATAGTTGTCGGTATCACCCGCGTTGTAGCCGATGGTCAGCGGGCCGATGGTCACATTGCGGATGACCAGCGTGGGCAGCACGAGGCCCCATGTGAGCACCACATGGACAGGCCAGACATTGACGAGGCTGCGGTAGTCGATGTTGGACAGAAGGATGGCCACCAGGATGCCGATAGCCGCTGCGCCCGCCTGCACCACGGCCCGGCGGTAGTCGCCGATACCGGTGATCTGGCCGGTGAGCTCATCCACGGCAAAGCCGCTGCCCTGCTTCGCCGCCCACGACGACAGCGCCAGTACCGCCATCGCGCTGCTGAACAGGCAGAGCAGCAGGTACATCTTGTCTGTCCGTTTCCAATATCGCTGAATGCTTTCCAAAAAAGCACCACCTTTCTGTATCCTTAGGAAGCCGTTTTCTGAGCGTTGCACTCCGCTTACGAAAACAGCTTCCTCGAAACCCCGCCTCACAGCCGGGCATGATCCCCCAATATACCTTATTATACAGCAGGGGAGAGAGGCGCGCAAGATGGCCGGTTGTGACAGCTTTGCAAAATCGGCGCAGAACGCTTGACAAAGGCCGATATGCCCTCTAAAATGAAACGTACCGGGGCGGTAAATGGCCGGTCCCCGGCGTTCTTGGAGGAACAGTTTTTACATGAAGGAACAACGCCATCGAATTTTGTGCGCGGTCTGCGCACTGGCACTGGTGCTGACGGCTGTGCTGGCTCCCGCCGCATGGGCGGCAGACGGAGCGGGCGAGGTGCAGGATACGGCAAAGTCTACCCTCACCACGGGCGATGCCGCCGAGATGCAGCAGGCAGACGCCGCTGTGACGGCCCTGACCGGCAGCGACGAATACGAGCAGATGTCCCGGGAAGAACGGCTCACCTCGGCTCTTGCGGAGCTGGATGAACTGGCCCGGAAGGGGCTGGTGCGCCGGGACTCCATCCGCACCGACGAGGAAAACGGGATCGTCAGCTTTACCTACCGCTGCGGCGTACTGGGCGGCATCCTGCTCACTCTGCCCAACGAGCTGGACGAGATGACCTTTGACGCCGGAGACAACGGCCTGCGCGCCCCGAGGGACATTGCTCAGCGAGCTCCCTGCGCCGAGATGCCCCTGACCGACGATGTCCGGCAGGCTGCGGAGGCCCGGCAGTACCGGGAGAACGCTCTGCCTGAGGCGATCGGCCGTGCCGCCATTTATTATGCCTTCGATAATACGGTGAACAGCTCCCGCTTTCCGTATTATTCCTATATGCAGGGCTTCTGGGAAGGCATGGGCCTTCGCACGACGATGAACACCCGGGTGACCCTGTCGGACCTGCGCCGGATGAACAAATATGATCTGTGCATCCTGAGCGCCCACGGTGCCTACTATACTTACAGCTACGGTACTTTCCGGAAGCACACCCGGACCGAGCCCATCATCCTGCTGACAGAAGCGTCCACGCTGTATAAAGACATCATCTACGGCTTTGACCTGCTGGCTCACCGCATCATCAAGCTCAACGGCCTTTACTGCGTCACAGCGGATTTCTTCCGCAATGCGTACCGCTCGGGCCAGCTCAGCAATACCATCATCTACTCCGAGACCTGTGAGTTCCTGGGCGTCACGAACAGCGTGGACGAGTCGATGGCCGAAGCGCTGCTGGCGGGCGGCGCACGGACTGTGCTGGGCTATGTGAACAACGTCTACACGGTCTACTCCCGCAGTATGCTCTGGGATACCGTCAACCATCTTGCGATGGGACAGACCATCGACAGGGCGCTGGCCCACGCGAAGGATACCTACGGCGAGAACGACATCATCTGGTATACGGAGCAGGGCGGACGCCGCCCCCACGCCGCAGCAGCGTATCTGGTGCTCTACGGAGACGAGAACGCCCGGCTGAATGTGCCGGAAAACTTCTCGCTCGAGGAACGCACGGAGGCCGCGGAAGATATGCTGGCCGATGTGCTCGAAAGCGCGGCCTGAGCGTTGCACTTTTGACAGAAATAGTTTATACTAAGGGACGGCAGAACAGGACGGCAGGACTCTGCCGTCCCTTTTTTATAGAAACGCATATGAGGTAGGATACCCATGTCTGAATTTATCACCCACTCCCGTGAGGAGACGGTGGCGCTGGGGGCGCAGGTGGCGCAGCATCTTGCGCCCGGGGCGCTCATCGCCTTTACCGGCGGGCTTGGCGCGGGCAAGACGGCCTTCTGCGAGGGCATTGCCAGGGGCCTCGGCTGCACCGACCCAGTCAGCAGCCCGACGTTCGCCATCGTGAACTATTACCGCGGGCCGCGGCCTTTCGCGCACTTTGATTTGTACCGCATCTCCACGGAGAACGATTTGTGCGCGGCAGGATTCTACGACTATCTGGATGAGGGCGCTGTGGTGGCGGCAGAGTGGAGCGAGAACTTCGCTGACCTGCTGGCGCTGGAAGACCCCATCCACATCAACATCGAGCGGGTGGACGACACCACCCGCCGCATCACCATCGAGGGGGTGGAAGTATGAATATCTTAGCCGTGGATACGGCGGGCAAGACCGTGGGCGTGGCCCTTCTGCAGGATGACCGCCTGCTCTACGAGTGCTATCTCGACGCGGGCATGACCCACAGCGAGACCCTGATGCCCCTCATCGACAACTGTCTCAAGCTCTGCGGCATGGGCTGCAAGGACATCGACCTCTACGGCGTCAATGCCGGCCCTGGCAGCTTTACCGGCCTGCGCATCGGGCTGGCGGCGGTGAAGGGTCTGGCCTTCCCCCGGGAGACGCTCTGCGCCCCGGTGTCCACGCTGGAAGCGCTGGCGGCGGCCCACACCGGCTGCGGCACCGTGCTCTGTGCGCTGGATGCCCGCCGTGCGCAGGTGTACAGCGCGGCTTTCGACCTTGAGACCCACGAGCGTCTGATGGACGACGATGCCCGTGCCGTGGCTGACCTGACTGAGTTTGTAGAAAATTGCAAAAAGCCTTTGTTTTTTGTTGGTGATGGCGCAGCTCTGTGCTATAATAAATATGGCAATGTCCCGGGCGTGCTCTGTGTACCGCCGGCTCTCCGCAATGGCCGTGCCGCTGCGGTGGCCTATGTGGCAAAGCAGATGGCTCAGCGGGGCGAAGCCGTCCTGCCCGAGGCTCTGCTGCCGGATTATCACCGGCTGAGCCAGGCCGAGCGGGAGCGGGCCGAGCGTTTGGCCGCAGAAGCTGCCCGTACCGAAATACCGGAAGATACTGCAAAGGGAAAGGATCAACACCAATGACGAAACCCATCGCACTTGCCGCCGACCACGGCGGATTTGAACTGAAAGAGGCCGTTAAGGCCCATCTGGACGAGCTGGGGTTGGAGTACATCGACTTCGGCACTCACAGCACCGCCAGCGTGGATTACCCTGACATGGCTCTGCCTGCCTGCGACGCCGTGGTGAGCGGCCAGTGCAGCAAGGCGCTGCTGTTCTGCGGCACCGGTGTGGGCATCAGCATGGCCGCAAACAAGGTCAAGGGCATCCGTGCCTGCTGCTGCTCTGACAGCTTCAGCTGCGAGTATACCCGCCGCCACAACGACGCCAACGCTCTGTGCATGGGCGGCCGCGTCGTCGGCCCCGGCCTCGCCTGCCAGCTGGTGGACATCTTCCTCAACACCGAGTTCGAGGGCGGCCGCCACGAGAAGCGCATCGCAAAGCTGATGGCGATCGAGAATCGGTAAACCTTAGTATTCCAATATCTATTCACAATATAAGGAGAGTGTATTATGACCCCTATGATCGTTGAGCATCCGCTGCTGCAGCACAAACTGAGCATTCTGCGCAACAAGCAGACCGGCACCAAGGAGTTCCGTGACCTCGTGGGCGAGATCGCCACTCTGCTGTGCTATGAAGCTACCCGTGACCTGCCTCTGGAAGAGGTGGAGATCGAGACTCCCATCACCATGGCAAAGACTAAGGTGCTGGCAGGCCGCAAGCTGGCTCTGGTGCCGATCCTCCGCGCCGGCATGGGTATGCTGGATGGTATGCTGACCCTGCTGCCCGCCGCTAAGGTCGGCTTCATCGGCCTGTACCGCGACGAGGAGACCCTGCAGCCCGTGGAGTACTTCTGCAAGCTGCCGCAGGATATCGCCGAGCGTGACGTTCTGGTGCTGGATCCCATGCTGGCTACCGGCGGCAGCGCCATCGACGCCATCACCCAGATCAAGAAGCACGGCGCAAAGCACATCAAGTTCATCGGCCTCATCGCTGCTCCGGAAGGCATCAAGGCCCTGCACGAGGCACACCCCGATGTGGACATCTACCTCGGCGCACAGGATGACCACCTGAACGAGAATGGCTACATCGTCCCCGGCCTGGGCGACGCAGGCGACCGTATCTACGGCACCAAGTAAATCTCTGTATAACGTAAAAGTGCTCTGCCGGCCGGCAGAGCACTTTTTGCGTGGTACAGTAATATTTACAGCATTGTAAATTTTCTGCGAGGCGCTTGACTTTTTTAGAAAACTGCGTATACTTATAAACGAGAAAATCAAATGCTGTTCATTTGGAATCGCAAATAATAAGACCCCTTCTCGGAGGTGCTAGCTCCGGGAAGGGGTCTTATTATTTAGTGCTTACAGTCCTTGTTGAACCATCTGCCAAGCCACTTGTAGATGTAGTTTGCAACCACACCTGCTGCGACAGACAGCATAAATGAGAAAATACTGTTCATTCGGAATCACCTCCCTTCCAAATGGAATGGAGTGGTAAGGACGGCGATTCGATTATATCATAGTTTTCGACAGAAGAACAGAACTTCTTTCAGCACGATCACTTGCTCTTTCGTGCTAAAATCTCATCCAGAATGGCGTCCGCCACATCATCCTTGCTCATCAGGGGCAGCTCACGGGTGCCGTCCGGCGTGATGAAGGTGACAACATTGGTATCCACGCCAAACCCGGCACCGGCTACCTTCAGATTGTTGGCCACCACCATGTCGAGGTTCTTTTTCTCGAGCTTGGCCGAGGAGTTGGCCAGCATATCCCGCGTCTCCATCGAGAAGCCGCAGAGGAACTGGCCCTTCTTTTTGGGGCCGATGGTGCCGAGGATGTCGGGCGTCCGCTCCACGGCGATGGAGAGGTCGCCGTCCTTCTTCTTTATCTTGTCGTCGGCCACGGCGGCGGGGCGGTAATCGGCCACGGCAGCAGCCATGACCAGAACATCCATCTCGTCGAAGCGGCTGGTCACGGCCTCGTACATCTGCTGGGCTGTCGTGATGGGGACATCCTCGGTGAACCGCACCGGCTGCAGGGCCGTCGGGCCGTGGATGAGGGTGACTTCGGCACCCCGCATCGCGGCGGCACGGGCCACGGCATAGCCCATCTTGCCGGTGGAGTGGTTGGTCAGGTAGCGCACAGGGTCCAGCGGCTCCTGAGTGGGGCCGGCCGTGACGGCAATGCGCAGACCGGCGAGGTCCTTCGGCTTTGCGATGGCGCGGAAGATGTAGTCCAGCAGGACATCCTCTTTCGGCAGGCGTCCGCTGCCCACGTCCTTGCAGGCCAGTACGCCGCTCTCGGAGGGGATGACCGTGAAGCCGTACTTTTCCAGTGTGGCGATGTTGTCCTGGGTGATGGGGTTCTCCAGCATCCCGGTGTTCATGGCAGGGGAGACGAGCTTGGGACACTTGGCCGCGAGAACGACGGTGGTAAGCATATCGTCGGCGATGCCGTGAGCCATCTTGGCAATGACGTTGGCGGTGGCCGGGGCCACGAGGATGACGTCGGCCTTCTTTGCCAGCGAGATATGGGTGACTTCGAACTTGAAATCCCGGTCGAAGGTGTCCACCATGCACTTGTGGCCTGTCAGGGTCTCGAACGTGATAGGGGTGATGAACTGGGTGGCGTTTCTGGTCATGATGACCTCCACGTCGGCCCCCAGCTTGCGCAGTGCGCTGGCCACGTTGGCCATTTTATAGGCGGCAATGCCGCCGCTGACGCCCAGAAGGACGCATTTTCCCTTCAGATCCATCCAAAATACCTCCTATAAATAGGGATAATATAACTACAGTATAATGCAAAACGGCCCAGAGCACAACAAAATCTTTGATTGGGGTTGTATCTTGGCCCAAAATGCGGTAAAATACAGCTTGACTTAGAAAAAGCAAAACCTTTCCGTCAGCGCTGGCGCACACAAGCCTCTCCCTTTGGGAGAGGTGTCACCGAAGGTGACGGAGAGGGCAAGGACGCTGACAGGAGACCGCAGACACGGCGACAGCATCGCTCTGACAAAAAGTCTGCTTATCGCTGTGTATGAGTTTTGTCGTACCGACCTTGCCCTCTCAGGCGCTTCGCGCCAGCTCCCCCAGAGGGGGGAGCCTTTTACGGAGAGGTTCGACCCTGCGAGGAACTGAATTATGATTTTAGCCATTGACATAGGCAACACCACCGTCGCCCTCGGGGGCATCCGGGACGGACGTGTATGCTTTGTGGCCCACATGGACACGGTGCGCACCCGCACAGCGGCGGAGTACCGTGCCGAGATGGAAAAGGTGTTCTCTCATCGGAGACACCCGGAAAAGCCCATCCGCTTCGAGGGCGCTGTCCTCACCAGCGTCGTCCCCCAGATCACGGGGGCGCTGGCTGAGTGCGCCCGCCACTACACCGGCAAAAAGCCGGTCATCGTCTCGCCCGACATCCGCACCGGCCTCACGATGGGGGTGCCTGACCCTCACGCCGTCGGCAAAGACCGCCTTGTGGATGCGGCCTACGCGGCGGCGAACTTCCCCCTGCCGGTGGTCACGGTAGACCTCGGCACCGCCACCACGTTCAACGTGGTGGATGAGAATAAGGTCTTCCGGGGCGGCGTCATCTGCCCCGGACTTTCCACTGGTCTGCGGGCGCTGGGGGAGCGGTGCGCCCAGCTGCCGCAGGTACATCTTTCTTCGCCCAAAAGCGCGATCGGCGTCGATACCGAGAAGTGTATGCTCTCCGGCTCTGTGCTGGGGACGGCTGTCCTGCTGGACGGCATCACTCAGCGCATCGAGGAAGAACTGGGCCGTCCGGCCACGCTGGTGGTCACAGGCGGTCTGGCAAAGTATGTCATCCCGCTCTGCCGTCACCCGCTCACCTATGACCCCGAGCTGCTGCTGAAGGGACTGGCTCTCCTTTACCAGCTCAATGCGCCGCAGCATGAGCGTTACCACGAGCCGCGCAGCGACGGTGAGCACCGCCGTCCCCGCCCGGCAGGCAGACGCCCTTACAACAACGGCAGCAGCCCCCGCCGCCGCAGCCACAATAACCGCCGTCCCCGCCGGGACGATGAGGCCAAAGCGGGCTGAGCCCTGAAAGGAGAGACCTTATGATGAAATTAGGCATTCTCGGCGCAGGCATGATCGTCCGGGAGTTCCTGCCCTGGCTCACCGGGCCGGAAAGTCCCTTCAAGGTCGAGGCCCTTTGCAGCACGGAGCGGAGCGCCGGTGCAGCACAGGCCCTCTGCGACCAGTACGGTGTGCCGCGCCACACCACCAGCTACGACGAACTGCTGAGCTGGGTGGACGTTGTGTATATCGCCGTACCGAATATCCTGCACGTAAAATATACCCGTGCCGCTCTGGAAGCGGGCCGCCACGTCATCGTCGAAAAGCCGATGGCCCCCACGGCGGCGCTGGCCGAAGAGTTGGCCGAGCTGGCCCGGAGCAAAAAGCTCTTCCTCTTCGAGGCTGTCACCACGCAGTATCAGGACAACTACGCCAAGATCCGTGAAGTGCTGCCCAAGGTAGGCGCCGTCACGATGGTGCAGTGTAATTTCAGCCAGTATTCCAGCCGGTATCATGATTTCTGCGCCGGCAAGGTCTGGCCGTCCTTTGACCCGGCCTGCGCCGGCGGTGCGTTGATGGACCTGGGCGTCTACAATGTCAGCTATGTGGTGGGCCTCTTCGGCTCGCCCAACAAGGTCCACTATGCGGCCAACATCACCCGGGGCATCGACACCAGCGGCGTGCTGACGATGGAGTATCGCAGCTTCAAGGCCGTGAGCATCAATGCCAAGGACAGCAGTTCCCCGGCCCGGTACATCATTCAGGGTACCAAGGGGTATCTGCTCCAGAAATCCACCGCCAACTTCTGTGGCGGCGTTACCTTCCACCCCTATAAGGGCAAGGAAGAACACTTCAACCTCAGCGCAGGCCGTCCCCGGCAGGCGGCGGAGTTCCACGCCTTTGCCCGCGCCATCGAGAGCGAGGATATGGAGCTTTGCAGCCGGATGCTGGACACCTCGGTGGCCGTCAGCCGTGTGCTGGAAACGGCCCGCCGCGATGCGGGCATCCGCTTCACTACTGATTTATAATGCTATCCCCGGGAGTTCCCTGACAAAACATCCCGTATATTTCGGACCGTATTCTACAGAAGACCCCGTGTATTTCACGGGCAGGTTTGCGCCGTATCCGACAATTCAGGGCGGAACGGCAGCAAGGAGGAAAACTGAATTATGAAAAAGAATGACATTCGCACCCTCACCCGACTGGCACTGCTGGTCGCCATTGAGCTGGTCATGAAGGCCGTCGGCCTGGGCAGTGTCCCTGTAGGCCCGCTTTACATGAGCTTTTTGACCCTGCCGATCGCCGTGGGTGCCATCACCATGGGTCCCGCCGCAGGCGCTATCCTCGGCGGCGTGTTCGGCGCCGTGAGCTTCTATGACGCCGTCACCGGCGCTTCCGCCATGACCGGCGCGCTGTTCCAGGTCAGCCCCGTCAACACCTTCATCCTCTGTGTGGGTATGCGTGTGCTGATGGGCGTGTGCGTCGGCCTTATCTTCAACGCTGTCAAGAATTTCGATAAGCCCGGTACCTGGAGCTACCTTGTCAGCGCCATGTGCGCCCCGGCCCTCAACACCCTGTTCTTCATGGGCTACATCGTGCTGGCCTTCTACGGCTGCGATTACGTCCAGAACCTCGTGTCCGTCAAGGGCGCAGCCAACCCCCTGATGTTCGTCGTCCTTCTGGTCGGCGTGCAGGGCGTGGCCGAGTTCCTTGTCTCCGGCATCCTGGGCGGCATCGTCGCCCGCGCTGTCCACAAGTTTTTGAAGTAACAGGCGGTGTCGGTCAGGGACATCCGCTGATATAAAGTTTACAAGCCCCTCCCACGGCAAAAATGCTGAGGGAGGGGCTTTTGTGTTGATTTTAGCCTACCGGTGCGGTATACTTATCATACTTTATTCAAAAGAAGGAGGCGGCGGAAAATGCCCATCGGCCCCAGCAGACCCCTGAATTTAGCAAAGCCGGAGTCCATTGACATCCGGCAGGCCGCGCGGTATTTCGGCGCGCGGGGCGAGGCTGACAGCGCTACCCTCACCCTTCTGGAAAAGTGCGCTGCGCCCCTTCTCGCCGCCGCCACGCCCCGGGCCGTCTGGCTCGAGGCCGACGTGGAGAGCCTCACGCAGGCCGGTATTTTGAAGGGGGAGGACATCTTCCGGCATCTGGAAGGGTGCAGTGAGGCCGTGCTTCTGGCCGTGACAGTCGGCCCCGGCGTGGACGGACAGATACGCCGGGCCGGTGTGGGCGACATCGCCGCCGGTGTGGCGTCGGACGCCATCGGCTCTGTACTGGCCGAACAGGCTGCGGACGCCGCCGAGGCCGAGCTGCGGCAGTGGGCCGCAGAGCAGGACAAGTACCTCACGGGCCGTTTCTCGCCGGGCTACGGCGACTGGCCCATCGGGGTGCAGCCGCTGGTGGCGGCGGCACTGGACACTGCCCGCCGGGCCGGGCTCTGCGTGACCGAAAATGACCTGATGACGCCCCGCAAGAGCGTGACCGCTCTGCTGGGCCTGAGCGACCATCCGGTGAAAGGACGTCTTGCCGGGTGTGGACACTGCGTGCTGAACACGCGGTGTGAATATAGAAAGAGGGGCAAGACCTGTGCAAGCGAATGAACTGTTTACCCAGCCGAATACCATCCTCCTCGACGGCGGCATGGGTACCATGCTGCAGGCGGCGGGCCTGAAGCTCGGCGCACGGCCTGAGGAACTGAACATCACCGACCCACAGCTCATCGAGAGCATCCACAGCCGGTACGCCGCCGCAGGCAGCCGCATCATCAATGCCAACACCTTCGGCGCGTCGGCCCATAAGCTGGCGGGCAGCGAATACACGCTGGAAGAGATCATTGCGGCGGGCATCGCCAACTGCAAGCGGGCCTGCGCCCCCTACGGCGCACTGGCCGCGCTGGACGTCGGCCCGCTGGGCGAACTGCTGGAGCCCAACGGCACGCTGGCCTTTGAAGACGCCGTGGCCGAGTATGGCCGCATCGTCCGGGCGGGTGTCGCCGCTGGGGCCAATCTCGTTTTCTTTGAGACCTTCACCGACCTGTACGAGCTGAAAGCTGCCCTGCTGGCCGCGAAAGAGAACTGTGACCTGCCCATCCTCGCCAGCATGAGCTTTGAGGCAGGCGGGCGCACCTTCACCGGCTGCACCGTCGAGAGCTTCGCCGTCACGGCCCGGGGCCTCGGGGCCAACGCCGTGGGCATCAACTGCTCCCTCGGCCCGAAAGAAATTTTCCCCATGGCGAAGCGGCTGGCCGAGGCCCTGCCCGGCGATTTCCCGGTCTTTGTCAAGCCGAATGCGGGCCTGCCCCGCGCCGACGGCAGCGGCTACGACATCACGCCCCAGCTCTTTGCCATGGAGATGAAGCCCTACCGCGATTTGAAGCTCTTTGCGGCGGGTGGCTGCTGCGGCACCACCCCCGATTTCATCAAGCTGCTGAACGGCGTCTTCGCCGACTGCAAGCCGGGCCGCCCCGCCCACGCCATGCCCTCGGTGCTTTGCTCGCCGATGGACTTCGTCACCGTGGACGGCATCACCGTGGTGGGCGAGCGCATCAACCCCACCGGCAAAAAGCGGTTCCAGCAGGCCCTGCGCGAGGGCGACATGAACTACATCCTCGAGCAGGCCGTCAGCCAGTCCGAGGCCGGAGCGCAGGTGCTGGACGTCAACGTGGGCGCGCCCGGCGTGGACGAGCCCGCCGTCATGGAGCAGGTGGTGAAGGCTCTGCAGAGCGTCGTCAGCCTGCCCTTGCAGCTGGATTCCTCCCACGCAGACGCTCTCGAGCGGGGCCTGCGGGTCTACAACGGAAAGCCCATCGTCAACTCGGTGAACGGCGAGACCGAAGTGCTGGAGCGTGTCCTGCCTCTCTGCAAAAAGTACGGCGCGGCCGTCGTCGGCCTTGCCATCGACGAGCGGGGCATCCAGCCCAGCGCCGACGCCCGGTTTGAGATCGCAAAGCGGGTGGTGGACGCGGCGCTGGCCTACGGCATCCCCCGGGAAGATATTTATATCGACTGCTTGACCCTCACCGCCAGCGCCCAGCAGCAGGACGTTCTGGCCACCGTGGAGGCGCTGGCCCGCTGCAAGACGGAGCTGGGCGTCCGCACCATCCTCGGTGTGTCCAACATCAGCTTCGGCCTGCCCTGCCGCCCCTACCTGAACACCACCTTCCTCACCATGGCCATGTACGCGGGTCTCGACCTCGCCATCATGAATCCTTCCAGCGAAGAGATGATGGCGGCGGTCTACTCTTACAACGTCCTCACCAACCGTGATAAGCAGAGCATGGCCTACATCGCCCGCTATGCCGATAAAGTCCCTGCCAGCGCCGCGTTGAAGCAGGCCCAGACGGCCCAGGCGTCTCAGATGTCAAACACCCCGGCGGAGGCGGATGCAGCTCACAGCGGCCCTTTTGCCGCGCTGATGCAGGCGGTGGAAAAGGGCCTCAAGGGTGAAGCCGCCGCCCGCACCCACACCCTGCTGGACGAAAACGAGCCCCTGACGCTGGTGGACGAGGCCCTCATCCCGGCGCTGGACGTCGTGGGTGAAAAGTACGAGAAGGGCAAGCTCTTCCTGCCCCAGCTGTTACAGGCCGCCAGCGCCGCACAGGCCGCCTTTGAAGAGATAAAGACTGCCATCGCCAAGCGGGGCGGGGCCGGGGCCAGCAAGGGACGCATCGTCCTCGCGACCGTCAAGGGCGATGTACACGACATCGGCAAGAACATCGTCCGCGTCATCCTCGAGAACTACGGCTTCGAGGTCATCGACCTTGGCCGCGATGTGCCGGTGGAGACGGTGGTGGACACTGTCCGGGAGAAGGATGTCCACCTCGTAGGGCTCTCGGCCCTGATGACCACCACCCTCAAGAGTATGGAGGAGACCATCGCGGCCCTCCATGCGGCAAAGCTCGACTGCAAGGTGATGGTGGGCGGCGCTGTCCTGACGCCAGAGTACGCCGAGAAGATCGGCGCGGACTGGTACGCCAAGGATGCCAAGCAGAGTGCCGATATTGCCAAGAAATTCTTCGGCGAGTCATAAAAACAGAGCAAGAGCCGGTGCGTCCGCACCGGCTCTTTTGACGTTTACTGCTCGTATTGGCTATGATCCACCAGCGCCATGATGCGCTCCGGCAGGGCGGAGAGGCAGGCCGGGGCGTCGGGTTCGGCCACGGAGAGGGTAGTCTTGCTCACCTTCCACCACAGACGAGTGGTACCGTTCGGCAGCTGGAAGATGAGGTTCCAGTCGAAAGGGTTCTCGCTGGCCGAGAGAAGCTTCACCGGCAGGGCGTTCTCTGCGCCCGGGGCGCAGGGGGCGAAGTCGTGGGCGCGGATGCCCACGGCGGTGCAGCCCTCCGGCACCTCAGCGGCGAGGTGCAGCAGACTCCCACAGCCTGCGAGGCGGACGCTGTGGGCGTCCACCCGGGTGCAGGGCAGGATGTTCTTGCAGCCGGTCAGCCGGGCCGCAGCGGTGCTGCGGGGGTCGGCAAAGACCTCTTTCGTGGTGCCGGTGCGGAGCACCTGCCCGCCGTCCATGACGATCATGTCCCGGCACAGGCGGTAAGCTTCGTCCCGGTTGTGGGTGACGAGGAGGGCTGTGCCGGCAAAACCCGCCAGCAGGCTGCCCACTTCGCCCTCCACCTCCTCGCGGAGGTAGCTGTCCAGTGCGCTGAACGGCTCATCCAGCATCAAAATCTTCGGCTTGCCCACCAGAATACGGGCCAGCGCGGTGCGCTGCTGCTGTCCGCCGGAAAGCTCTGCCGGGCGGCGGCTGGCCAGTTCTTCCAGCCGCAAGGCCCGCAGCATCCCGGCGCAGCGGGCCTTGCGGGCGGCTTTGTCCCTTTCGGCTTTCAGGCCGCAGAGGATGTTCTGCTCCACGGTCATATTCGGGAAGAGGGCGTAGTTCTGGAAGAGCAGGCCCACGCCCCGCTGCTGGGGCGGCAGGTCGATGTGCTGCTCGCTGTCGAACAGCACCCGCCCGTCCAGCACGATGCGGCCCTTGTCGGGCTTCACGATGCCCGCGATGCAGCGCAGTGTCATGCTTTTGCCGCAGCCGGACGCGCCCAGAATGGCCGTGGCAGTGTTCCCGGCGGTGAAGTCGGAGCGGAGGGTGAAACCGTTCAGCTTTTTCTCGATATGTACTTCCAGGCTCATGCGCGGCCACCTGCTTTCTGCTTTTTCTCCAGGAGGTTCACAGCCAGCAGCACCACAGCAGAGATGACGATGTCCACCAGCACCCACCGCATGGCACCGGCCTCATCGTTGGTGCGCCAGAGCTGGTACACCGTGGTGGCGATGGTGGCCGTCTTGCCCGGGGTGTAGCCCGCTATCATGCTGGTAGCACCGTACTCGCCCAAGGCCCGGGCAAAGGCCAGCACCGTACCGGCCAGAATGCCCTGACGGCAGCAGGGCATCCGCACCCGCCAGAATATCCACGCATTGGACTGTCCCAGAGTCTGGGCCGACCAGGCCAGCGTCTCGTCAAAGCTCTCGAAGGCGCCCCGGGCGGTGCGGTACATCAGCGGGAAGGCCACTACGATGGACGCAAAGATGGCGCTGTACCAGTTCATGACCAGCTTGACGCCGAAATGCTCCATGAAGAAGATGCCCAGCGGCCGCTTTGCGCCGAAGAGCAGCAGCAGAAAATAGCCCACCACCGTGGGCGGCAGCACCATGGGCAGGGTGAGCACCACGTCCAGCACGCCCTTGACGGTGCGGGGCAGCTTTGCGATATAATAGGCGGCAAAAATGCCGAGGAAGAACACTGCTGCGCAGCTGATGAGCGCGATGCGCAGGCTGTTCCATAAGGGATACCAATCCATAATTTTAACCTTTTACATCGCCGTGAAGCCCACGCCCTCGAACACGGTGGAGGCACGGTCAGTCTGCAGATAGGCCAGGAACTCCCTGGCGGCCTCGGCGTTGGGAGCAGCCTTCAGCACAGCGGCGGGGTAGATGACCTGACCGCACATCTCGGCGGTGGCCTCGTCCACGGGGGTCAGACCGGCGCTGTAAGCGTCGGTGCAGTAGACGACACCGGCGTCCACACTGCCCTCGCTGATCTGGGTGGTGACTTCCTTGACGTTGGAGCCGTAGGTGATGACACCGGCAGCGGCCAGAGCCTCTTCGTCGAGGTCATAGTAGGCCAGAATCTTCTGGGTGTACTGGCCCACAGGCACATCGCTGTTGCCCATGCAGAACAGGATGTCCTCCGCCTTCAGGTGCTCGGCCAGAGCATCAAAGCTGTCGATGCCCTTGTCGCTGCCCTCGGGAACACAGAGGACGACCTTGTTTTCCAGCAGGTCCACACGGGTGGAGGGGTCCACGAAGTCCAGACCGTCGGTGTTCACGTCGGCAGAAGCGGTGATGTCCAGCTGGTTCATCTGCTTCTGACCGGCAGAGAGGAAGAGGTCGCAGTCAGCGCCCTCCTGGATCTGGGTCTTCAGGGTGCCGGAGGAATCAAAGTTGAAGCGGAAGGTGACGCCCGGGTTCTCGGCAGAGTAGTCTTGGGCGATGGCGTTCAGGGTCTCTGTCAGGGAGGCAGCGGCGAAGACGATGAGCTCGACGCTCTCGCCAGCAGCCTCGGAAGCAGCTGCGGAAGAGGCAGTGCTGGAAGCAGCGCCGCCGCAGGCGGTCAGGGCAGCAGCAATACCGGCGGCACCGGCCGCAGCCAGAAAGTTACGGCGGGAAATGAGATCGGTTTTCATGAATTTTCTCTTTCTATCATTGGTTTATACTTTCGTCCCACAGCAGGGCGCTGCTGTTTCCGAAACATCGTGCTTTTCTCGTCCAGCGTAGGCTTTGCCGACACGCCAGAGCCTCTCCCTTTGGGAGAGGTGGCTGCGAAGCAGACGGAGAGGGCTTAACGGGCCGCCGCTCTACAGGAGGGATGCTGCGGAGCGGGACAGCAATTTACTTGCGGGCGCACTCGCCGTCCAGACCGGCGGCGATGCGGACGCCGTGCTCGAGGCTGGGCAGGATGTACTCGAGGTTCTCCTTCACGGCTTTCGGGCTGCCCGGCAGGTTGACGATGAGCGTCTTGCCGCGCAATACACTGGCGGCGCGGCTCAGCATCCCGCGGGGGGTGATGGAAAGGCTGTGGTACCGCATAGCCTCGGCGATGCCGGGGGCGTTGCGGTCGGCTACGGCATAGGTGGCCTCGGGGGTAATATCCCGGGGCGAGAAGCCGGTGCCGCCGGTGGTCAGGATAAGGTTCACCTGACGGCCATCGGCCAGACGGATGAGCTGTGCTTTCAGCGCCTTGGCCTCGTCGGGCAGGAGCATCGTCTCTTCCACCACATAGCCTGCTGCGGTGAGCATCTCCACGATGAGGGGGCCGCTCTTGTCCTCCCGCTCGCCCCGGCTGCCCTTGTCCGAAAGGGTGATGACCGCAGCGCGCAGCGGCGGATCTTCCAGCGGCGGCAGAAGGGTCACTTCGTCGCCGACATGAATCTCGCCGCCCTTCAGCACCCGGGCAAATACGCCCTCCCGGGGCATGATGCACTCGCCGGTCTGCTGCTTGATGACGCAGTCGTTGTGGCACTCCTTGCCGATCTGGGTCATCTCCAGCACCACATCGCCGATGGCGAAGCGGCTGGTGACGGGCAGGTTACGGAAGTCGAAGCCCTCAATGACAAGGTTTTCGCCGAAGGCACCATAGTCCACCCAGATCTTCTTGCGGAACGCCTCGATTTTTTCGGCGCTGAGCAGGCTCACCTGCCGGTGCCAGTTTCCGCCGTGGGCGTCGCTCACGATGCCCCATTCCGGGGTCAGGACAGCACTTGGCACCTCGGTCTTGACGGTGCCGCGCTTGGGGCTGGTGCAAATCGCCAGAATTTTTCCCATAGTAATTTATCCTCCGATACGGTACATCCCGCGGGTGGCGGGCATGGAATTGTCTCCGAAATGATGTTCCCGGGGTTTCGACCAGATGGTCTCCCGGATGGCCTGTAAAAGCTCCTCGTCGGCTGCGCCGCCGCGCAGCAGGGTGCGCAGGTCGCAGCCCGTCTCGCTGGCAAGGCAGGGGCGCAGAAAGCCCTGACTGGTCAGCCGCACCCGGTTGCAGG
>ERZ831979.1160-NODE-1160-length-25373-cov-5.013508_pt1 | contig 25373 bp, 33 predicted proteins | sample MGYA00519952_ERZ831979 | MGnify/ENA primary metagenome ERZ831979 (study PRJEB31850, sample SAMEA3708723) | human gut metagenome | biome: human gut; feature: human-associated habitat; material: faeces | place: China | collected 2014 ...
TACGCTTTCTTGAAGGAAGTAGTCATGCTGACTCCTAAAAAAATTGCGGCCTTGAAGCCGCGTGAAAAAAGGTATGTCGTGACAGATAGTCACGGGTTGACGCTTCGCGTCTATCCGACTGGCGCGAAAACATGGGTCTTGCGCCTATGCACCCTCGGGCGGGTGACGGATATCAAGCTCGGGAACTTCCCCGAGATGGGACTGAAAGAAGCCCGTCAAATCACCAGACAGAAGAGAAAAGAACGGGGACAAGAGCCGCCGCGAGGCTATGTCTTTGCCGACGCCTTCCGTATCTGGTGCGATCAAAAGCGTGGCCACATCGTCTCTTATGAGAACGAGCGCAGGATGATCGAGCGTCATCTACTACGCCATATCAAGAACAAACAGATCGATGAGATAACCGCGCCTCTCATCGTTCACATCGTCCAGCCGCTCCTCGAGGCCGACCGAAAGGTGACCCTGAAGCGCGTCATCATGCGATGCCGTGAAATCCTCGACCTTGCGGTAGCCGCAGGCCTCATCAAGCACAATCCCGTCGAAAGACTGAACCGCATCTACTCGCCTGCCGAAGTAACTCCGATGCCTGCGATTGACTGGCAGGAACTTTCCTCTGCCATGAGCGTCATCTCCTACGCTTCGCGCAGGATGCAGGTCATCTTTCTGTGGTCTCTTTGCTCGATGCTCCGTCCAGGTGAAGTTGCCTCGATCAGGTGGGAGTGGATCGAGAACGACGTTCTGACTATCCCAGCTGAGAAGATGAAGAAACGTCGCCAGCACCGTGTGCCGATCATCCCCGCGCTGAGGTATCTGCTCGACGAAGCCAAAGCCGTGTCGAGACACCCGAAGTCCGGCTACATCTTTCCAGGCGCTGGAGGCTCGAGGCCGATGTCATCTCAGACGCTTGCGAAGTACCTGCACTCAACTGAACTGCGAGGAAAACTCGTAGCGCACGGATGCAGGTCTATCGCTCGCTCATGGATGGCCGACCACGAGGTCTCGTATGAAGTCGCTGAAGCCTGTCTTGCCCATCTGACAGGTTCAGCCGTTTCCCGCGCGTATCAGCGTTCTGACTTTCTGGACGCTAGGAAAAATGTCTACGCGCAGTGGTGCTTTTATGTCTTCGACTGTGCCCGTTGTGCCGGCATAAAGGTCGATTCCGACTAGGCCGCAGGCAAAAGTTCAGGCTCGAGGCATCAATCGAGCCTGTGCCGCGCACAGTGCCGAAAAAGGACCGATTTTTCGGGCTTTTCGAAAAACTCCGACAACCTGACATTACTGGTCAACAGCTCTTGTGGGGCTATCCCGTCATGACAGGTAGCGCGGGGGCGTTAGGCTATGCAGGCAGCAAACTTCACCCGATTAACGCAAGCCTTTCGGACACGACAACGGAAACGTATTCGGACATTACGTTTGCCGCTAGCCGCAGCGCGGCGACATTCGGCAGGTCTGCTACGGTACAGCCGTCGGCAGTCAGGCTTCTAGCCATTATCCGTACCTGACATCAGCGGTTGGCTCGACATGGATACCAACAGCACTTCGGCTTGTCTTGCATTTAACGCAAGCGGTGCGTTTACCGATAGGCGAATTGATAATCCAAACGGAAGTTTCGCTCAGTACGATAGTTCTAGAGCCGTCCAGTACCACGGACGCGCAGACTTCGCCGCTTGCAAATCGAACGCCCTGTACAGCAAGGCCCAAACGGTTCAACCGAACGCCTTGCGCCTACTAGCAATCGTCAAATTTTGATGATCGCCAGCAAGCGAAGAGCTGCGGGCTGAACCGTTTCAGACTTGCCGTGAAGTCCGTTGGAGCGAGAGGCGGCAAACCAGAGCGATGAATAGTTGGCCTTTCCAATCTCACCCATTTCATTGGCTCGGGGGGGTGTTCTTTGTGCGGTCAAAAACGCCCGCCACAGTCCCATCGTCGAAGCTGGCGATAAGCATGGCACATCCGCTGATGTCAGGCCTTGATAATCGGCATCAACCGCAGGGAGGCGGGTTGAACCGTGGCCGAATTCCCGTAAGCGTCACTGCAGCGTTTCGCCTGAAGGGTGATGCTCGCAAAGCGTCCCTTGCCTGTCGTACCGAAAACCTCTGAGTTATCGGTAACGTCGCCTGTTAGTGCGCGGCCATTGAAACTCATGGTTGCACCACCTGCTACGTCGGTCAAATTGCCAGTAATGTCAGGTAAGCCAGCTTCTACCTTCTGAGCCACTTCGCTGGTGGTATTAGTTCCCTCCAAAACGCGATGCTGAAGGTCAGGAAGGTTGAACGTCGTAGAGCCGTTGCCAGCACCATACTTCGTGCCGATCTTCCTGAAAAGTCGCGCATACGTCGTGCGGCTGACCTCAGCACCATTGCACTGAAGCCAACCCGTCGGTACTTCGTGCGCATAGGCCACAGTGCCGACCGGCACAGGCGTCAGCTCAGGCATGATCTTGTCGAGCGCCTCGGAAATTTGAGAGAGATTAGGCAGGGCCATAGTTAAACTCCTGAGAGAGGTTGCGCCTGGTGGCCGAGCGTAGCGACAGCGTTCGTCAGCTTCGCCAGCACTTCGGTGATTTCGTCGTACTTACTGCCGCCGACAAGATGACCGCCTGCGGTCACACCGTCGCCGACATAGAGGTCATAGGTGTCCGTCGCAACAGCAAGCTCACGATTCTTGAGCGTGATCTTCTGAAGCTGAGCAAGCGGCATGCCGCGAATCATCAGCTCGTGTTCGCCAAAGTCCTGAGACTCGGCAAGCTTGCTTGCAGGAATGCTGTTGTTCTTGACCCACGCCAGGGATTGAAGCGCTTCAAGGAATTGCGTCTCCGAAGCCTTCGGCGTCAAGCCGGCCGCCGCAATGACGGACAAGCGAGCCTGATCGGTGATGTAGAACCATGCGGCTCGAGGCGTCGTGGCAGGAATGCCCTTCGCAGGATCGCCAGAAGTTGGATACCCCTCAGAATTCAGGGTCGTAAGATCGGGAGGCGTGTCAATCGCGCCTGCTCCCCAAAAACCTTTTGTTGCCATCATGGCTCCTTAGTTGTCGTACATAAAAAGAACTTCCACATGTGCGGGTGCGAGCGCCCGAATCACACACTCGAGCAGAGAGCTGCCCCACCGTGCCAGAGGCTCTTCAACCGTCCAGTCGGGAACAAGTTCCGAGTAGCCGGAACTCACGTCAATCGTGATGCCGACCGTAAAGACTGGCAGCCACCTTTCATCAGCAAGCGGCGCTTCGACGTCATGCTCCACATCATGCTCAGAGAAGACCGTTACCTTCGCCTTGTAGCCGAGGGTCCCCGCCAACTCTTCGAAGTACTTTGCGGTCAAACCTGAGTTTGACGTGATCTTTGCCAACAATTCCTGCCGCATCTGCTCGAGCGTAGGATCAGCGATTGCCGCCACGCACTCACTGGGAATGCCGTGATCGTCAAACCATCGCTGAAGCTCTTCGATGCTTGTTCGCGGATCCGATTCTTCAATGACAGCTCGCGCTCTTGCATCCACTCTTGCCGCCTCTTTCGACAGTGCGTAAAGAATCGCGTCAAGGGTTCCGCCGCGCTTTCTGTGCCAGATCGGACCGCGTGGCAAAAAAGCATTCACAAGATGCTCATAGTCGCTTTCAGTAAATCCCATGCCTCACCTCACACAAAAGTGATTTTTCCAGGCACGAAGATTTCACCCGTTGAGCACGCCACGTCGTCGGCCGGCACCTGAATGCGATAGCTCTTCAGGTCGGAGATGCTGGCGATCGCACGATCAAGCGACGTGAGCAGGATCGCTCCGGAAGGAGACGACTCAGCAATGATCGTTTGCGCGATCTCGCCTTCAACCTGCTGTCGGAGTCGTTCCGTATCGGGCAGGATATCGACCGTCATATCAAGCTTCTTCGGTATCGGAGCGACGACATGAAGCACTGTCGTGACAGGCATCTCCGCCTCGATGTACTCCTGAACCGTCTTGATCATCTGAGCGTTCGGAATCCCGTTCTCAGTCATGTTGTCGGTCATGAAGCGCACGGTGACGTGGCCGTTGCCCATCTCCTTCGGGAAGCACCATGCACGAGTAACGCCCGGCACTTCCAAAGCCCACTTTACGTAGTCCTGCTTCGTGCCCGCTTTCGGTGGAGACTTCTGACGGAAGAGAAGGCGTTCTCTCAATGCCTCATCATCCTCGGCGTCAGCACCCCCCGTCAGCTCGCCTGCCGTACACGTCGACTGGACGCCTTCGATCGGAGAAACGAGCGTCAACTCCATGCCGTCAGCGGCATTGCCGGATGCACCCGCGGCTACCGCGCGGATAGCGGCCTGACCGCCTGCGCTGTCGGCCGTCGTCACGTAAACGACTCCGTCAGCCGTTTGAAGCTGAGTACCTTCAGGCACAGTTCCCGTTCCGACGAATGTCACAGTGCCAGTCGCATAGGACGCCGCCTTGCGATAAATCGCATACTCCGACGCCCGACGCTCAAGATATGCGCCTTCGGCCGTGGAGCTGAAAATCTGTCTCAGGACAAAGTTGATGTGGCCGTGAAGCGTGTGCGATACGCCCGCAATTACTCGGCTCAGCACAGGCACGAGCGTCCAACGCATCGACTTTTTGCCGAGGCGACTCTCGGCATCCGACTGGACACGCGAAATAAGGTCCTGAATTGTTGGTCTCTCAAATGCCATTCAAAACGTCCTTGAAAACCGCGTCAAAAGCCCTTTCGCTTTGACGCTTGAAAAGCACTACGCGCAGATCGACCTGACTGGCCTCTGCGCCCTGAACGGTATTCACGGTAATGCGCTCAACCAGACGATCATCGATCATCCATTGAAGCGCCTCTTTCGCATAAGCCTCAGCTCGCTGAAGCGTCAGCGGAAGAATCTTTTCTCGCTGAAGAAGCCATAGCCTCGAGCCGATGCGATCGCCTGCGACAGTCGCATAGGTGTCTCCCCACCAGCCCTGCCGATTAGGTGCCTTGATGCCGTCATCTTCTTCAGATTTGCGCCATGAAAAAAGGCTGATCAGCACAGCTTGCGCCAGCTCATCAGCCTGAAAAGTCGTGATGTCGGTTTCTTGACCGTTCACACGTAATTCCATCGTTCACCTCACTTTGGAGCGGAAGTGTTTGCGCCGTCGCCTTGCTCAGTGTGCACATGAGACATGAGCGAGATGCCGCCTGCGGTAACGTCGCCCGTTGTCGTGAGGGAGCCTGTGACGCTTGCGCCAGAGCCGCCGCTCACAGCGAGGCCGCCGAGAACAGTCAGGCTCTTGTCAATCGTTGTCGCGCCAGTGACGTGAAGCGAAGCAGAGTCGATCGTAACGGCCGAGGCCTTGACTGTGACGTTGCCGGTAACAGTCGCAGAAACGTCACCTCCTACGCTTTCGGTGACATTGCCGCCGACGGTAATCTCTGCGTCCTTGTCGACCCTGGCATGCAGCCAACCGGGCGTGTAGACCTCGAGGCCGTCTCGCGTGAGATGGACCTTCTGGCCGAGATCGTCAAAGATCGCCACCTCGCCAGTCTTGAGCGGCTTCAGCCGATAGCGTCGATCAGCAATCGTGAAAACGATGCCATGAGATCGATCGCCATCAAAGAAGAGCGCGAACGCTTCAGCTTCAGGGTGCGGCTCCGACGTAAAGCCGTAAGGCTCGACGTGCTCGAGGTCATCGCGCACTTCGTCGGCCAGAAGCCTCACCTGCACCGAGCGCATCTTTTTTGCACCGTCGGCAAGCGTCATGACGCCGCGAGCGAAGAAATCAGAAAGTCTGCTCATAAAAGAAAAGCGACCGTATTGCTACGATCGCTCAATTGCTTTGTTGACTGGAAGGTCAGTTTTTACGTTCCCATGTGTCTTTGTCGACTTGAGTCCAGACTTCGGTGTCGGACGAGCCATGACGCCAAACGGTAACGGACCCATCAAGATTCTTATGAACCTTTTCGACTTGACCGACGCGACGTTCCTCAACTGGACGCCGACCTTCGGGAGCGCCAGGCTCAAAGTGAGCCTTAAGGCATGGTTGATACTCACCCATTGAATAACCAGGCTCACATACTATTTTGGCGTCAGCCGAGGGCATAAAAGCAAGCAAGGCAAAACCGACAACCAGAAGACTTTTCATAGAAATTCGGCGCGGAAACCTCTGTCTTCAGACAGGGGAGGAAGCGCCGTCCTGCTTTCTAAGTTCGGTTAAATAGGTACTTCTCTTTTCGAGAAGCGTGAGTTTCCTCCAGCTGATACTAGGGGAAAGCTTTACGCCGTCCAGCCTCCGTACATCGAAGTAGCCGGACGATCTTCGCCCGAAGATGAAGCCGATTTGCCCAAGACATCTCACCTTGTCAAAGAGCCTGAAGCCATGGACGAGATAAGGTGACTGGTTGAGCTTGCGGTATCCGATCTTCGTACCGTCCTCAAGTCTCTTCGAGAGCACCGTGAACTTATGTATCTGACGGTTGTGCTTGCGCATCTGCCGCTGATGGAGGTAGACGCCTCGTCGAACGGCCTTGAGGTTTCCCGCGATGCAGTAGGCATCGACGCAATGCGTCTTGGGGAGTCCATGGGTGATGCGCGTGTGCTTCGTTAGATAGCCGTAGGTGTTCTCCACAGGCAAGCCAGGATGCGCCTTGCGAACGCGATCGAGCAATGTCCAACGCATGATGCCCATGAAGGCTTCCGCCCTGAACGATTGGCCGCGCTTGACCTTCAACTTGATCTTCCCTGCGTGACAGGCCTTGTGGCAGGTCTCGCAGAGCGTAATCAGGTTGTTGGGCGCATCGCCGCCGGTTTGGCGGCTTTCGAGGTGGTGTACGTTGAGGATCTTGTCCTTCGCATGACCGTGACAGTGTTGGCAAACGTGACCGTCTCTAAAGAGAACGTATTCACGCACGTTCCAAAAGCCGAGCTGATCGCCCTGCTGATAGTCCGTGCCCTCGACATCCGGATGCTTGATCTTCTGAATGTCGAAGGATGCCGTCTCGATCACGATCTTGGTGACAGGCAGCAGTCCGCAGATCGCATCAATGCGCGACATGTGCGCCTGAATGCGGTTTTCAACGGACGGTGCAAGCCAGCCCTTGTGTTTCGATCGGACACGGTTCAAAAAGCGCGGCGCACGGTAGCGCGTCTTGCGCTGGCGGCGCTCACGACGCAGCGAGAGCCGGGCAGCCAGAAGCCCCGTGATGTCCTGTCGAAGTTCGACTTCGGACGCAAAGACCTCTTCCTTTTCCGTCGCAGCGGAAAGGCCGACATGCTTTGCGCCGGCGTCAACGCCCAGTGTCACGCTCTGCTTCGTTTCACCGGTGGCGATTCGAAGTTGAATCGTGAACGGCGTTCGTCGTCTCACCGCGGCCTTGCCTGCCTTGAGCAGATGCCTCGCCTTTGCAGGCGAGCACGGCATCAAGGGCTGACCGCGCATGTTCAAAACAAATACTTTCAAAGCATCTCCTTTGCGGATACCCGCAGGTTCCGCCTACACGGCCCGAAGGCCGGGTTGACATCCTTCGCCAATGTTGGAAGGGGTTTGGTGCCTGCAACACCGCTCCTACCTCTCGGAGCTTTTAATCACAGGCCGCAGAGCGTGGAACTAGGATGTACATCCCACGGTGCCTATACATTCCCAACCAACGTAGCGCCTCTCGAAAGAGGGGCGCTGAGGCTAGTCAATAAAGGCTCTTTCAAGCCTCTGCCTTTAGGCAGGGGTTATTGACTTAACGACTCCATTCCAGGGGTTATCCGAAGACTTCTCCGTCGACTTAGCTGCGCCTTCTCGCTGATACCCGTCAGGCGGAACCAACTTTAAGGTCGTTAACATTCCCTGCGCCGACAAAGTGAAAGACAACGAAGTCACCAATAACTTTCCATCATTCGACAACAGTGTATCCGAGACACTAACAAGTGAATTGACCTTCCACAAGCTTCCATCACTCTGTCGCCAGCCGTGAACCGTGTATGTTGCCGCCCTGTACTGCGCCTCACGGTAACGCTTTTCAAAGTCAGCTCGTTTCCCACAAGTCATCTTCGAACTCTGCCCCTTGTCCTTAAGGACCAGAAGCCTAGGACGAGTCACAAGCTGGGAGTCCGACATGCCTCGGTCTTCCGAGGCCGCGCGGCCGAAGTCAGTATCGGTTCCCGCATGCTGACCGAGAACAACGTATCGGCTGTAAAGTTTGGACGCGTCAAAGTTGGCACCACCAGAAAGAATGTTCTTTCCTAGCTCAAGAGCATCGGCGCATTCACCTGCTTCACCCGGCTCAACGATGACAAGATCGCCAGCTTCGTCATCCATAACAACCAAGTTGTCTTTGGTGATCAGCCGATTGATCGACTCCTCGACCTTCTCGCCCGGGACAACCGTGTGATCAGTCAGCTTTTCGCCGATCTCGGCCGTGGCGTGAACGGCAATGCCGTAAGGCGCGGCCAAAGAGGCAATGATCTCAGAAGTCTTGATGTTCTTCCACGAAGTCGTTTGAACGCTCGCGGCGGGAATCTCGTGCTTCTTTCCATCTTTGCCGACCACGACGCCGGTCCAAGCATTATCGCTTTTCGATGCGATCGCGCCGTACTTTGCAACGGGACAGCAGTCAACCAGATCAACCGTTTTCGACTTCCCGTCGACAGTGACTGTGATCGACGTGCCGTTGTACGACACATTCACATGGTCAATGTAGCCGGTGCAAATCAAGTCGTCGCCGATGAAAAGCTGAACCTGATCCCCGTTACGAAGGCGATGAAAGTCCGTATTACCGGGGAACGTATCAGTCACCGAAAGCTTGAAGCCTCTGGTGAGCTGATCCATGCCGATTTCGATGACGACCGATTTCCAGCCGCCGTAGGTTTTGCCGCCTACGCGAATTTCAACGCGGTCATTCATCTTCCATAACCCTCAAAGCATCAGCAGGGCAAAAGCCTTCATGCTCGACACCGTTTCTGATCGCGATTTCCTGATCGCGGGATGCGTCATCGTGATAGTCATACGCATGAACAAGCGCAGGAAGCACGTCACCAGGCACGACAACAGCGAGACGACTGCTGTCATCCGCTCGATCGGTCAATGCCTCAAAGACCGCAACTCTTGCTTTCTCAAGTTCAAGATACGAATCGTCTGAGGTTGTCATCAACAGCTCTTCATCGAGCGTCTCGAGCAAATCCTGTCTCAGCTGTACGATGTCGTCGTACGACTTCGAGACCGTGGCCTTGAGCGATTCGGACGTTTGCACGTCATCTTCAACGGCCATCGCCTGATCGGTTTTGGTCCCGACAACGGCACTCACGCCAACCATCTGAGCGATAAGCGTCTGACGAATCAGCGTCTCAACGGCCGCTCGGTTCTGGAGCACTGCGCGCTGAGTGCCTGACAACACAGTGCTGTCGGCCTTCGCTCGCGCAAGCGCCTTCGTCCCTTCCCGCAGCTTGTCATGCTTCGTCAGGTTCTTGAGTTGCTTCGCAACACGAGACCATGCACGAGCTGACGATGCAAAGCGAGAAAGGCCGAGAGCACCAACAAGTCGCGTCGCAAAAACCTTCGGACCGCCGCTGATCAGGCTCAAGCCCTTCGAGGCCAGAGTGCTGATCTCGTCAACCTTGTCAAAGATCGTTGCGATGTCCGCATTGCTGATGATCCCCAGCTTGTCGAGCAAGTCGCCCGACAGGGCCGCGTCAACCCACTCGCCAACCAACGACAAATCAAGGCTGTCGCAGAACTGCTGAATTGCAGATTTCTCAAGAGCGTCGGCGGACTCAAGCACCTTGCTGACCGCATCGGTACCTGACTTCGGAAACTCGAGTTCGCCGGATTCAACCGCGGTTAAGACAACGCTTGCCGTTCTGGACGAGTCCGTGAAGGTAATCGTCGACGCCTGCTCGAGACAACACTTCATCTCGCCAAGATGCGGGTGAATGAGCGTCCCAGGTCCTTCGGTCTCGATCGCACCGATCAGCTTTTCTGCTTGCTGGATGTAATCGTCGCCGACCACGAAGGCGGTAAAAGAAAGCCTTCGCGTCGCACGCCCGATATCTTCCACATACGGCTTATCGCGCTGAGGGTATTCATGAACGACTGTGCGGCGTCCGACCTTCAGGTCTACTTTCGTGACGTGAAAGGGAACGCCGCGGAATGAAGCCTCATAAAGCTTTTTTTCTTCAGCCATCAGAAGCTATCCTCCATTGCATATCGGTCAGAGTAGCCGACACTGCCAGTCAGTTTCATGCCGTCACTGGACATGTCGGCAAGCTGTGCCGTCGTGCCGGGCGAGGCCGCTACGCGCACGAGCATCTGACCGCTCATTCGCACGCGGCTTTCTGGCTGGAAGGCAGCAGGCGCAAGCTCAGCACGTTGATCTTCGCCGAAGCCTATGCGCGTGCGCACGGTCTCTTCAGGTCGATCTTCATTCTTGTCCTGAGCATGAGCGGTAGAGCCTCCAATGCCGAGCATCTTCTTTGCCCAATCGGGGATTAGGTTCGAGAAGTCAAAGCTCGTGAAAAAGCCCTTGATGTACTCACCGATCTTCAGCACCGAAGATTTGACGCTCTCATACCAGTTTGTCGCGGCCTTCGCCCACGAGTCGGGAAGAAGGTTGAACGACGCAACTATCAAGTCGTCGAAGCCGCTGAACAGCGTCTTGAAATCGCCCTTGAAAAAGCCCGTCGCAACGGTCACGATTGCTTTTCCGACCGCGCTGAACTTCTCATAACAGGTTTCAAAAGCGCCAACTGCGAAGTCGACGACCGAGCCAATCGTTTCTTTAACCGCGGGACCGATCTCATCCCAATTGGCGATGACAAAGCCCGCAGCCAAAGACAACGCGCCCAGTATCAACCCAATCGGGCCGAGCGAGGTAGACGCCACCGCGGCAAAAGCCTTCGCGGCCGTTGCGACCGCACCGAATGACTGGACGAGTCCAATAAGACTTGAGCCGAGAGAGACGACGGCCATCACGCTCTTGCCGGCAATGAGTGCGCCCATGCCGTAAAGGACCGTATTGAAGCCGCCGATTGCGTTGAACGCCCGAACGCCATAATCGGCGATCGTCAGAATCGCAGAGGCAATTCCTTCGAAGTCGATTTTGCTGATCGAGTCTGCAAAAGATCGAGCAACGCGCTCAAACTTCTCGCCCAAAGCGCCTTTATTCGCCGCCGCGAGATCGCGGAAGCGGTCCGACATGCTGATGACAATAGGGGACAAGCGGTAGCCGATCTCATGACCGACCGCCGTGACGCTGGCCTTCATGTCATCCATGTGGTCCGTCATCTGGGCCGCGGCCGCGACAGCATCCTCATTCATGACCAGACCAAGGTCGCGCGCCTGCTTGGCCATGTCGTCAAGCCCCTGCGCGCCGCCCGAGAGCATGGGGATCAGCTTGCGCCCGCTGTCGCCCATAAGAACCATGGCCATCTTTGTACGAAGGGCGGGATCCTCGTTGCGTTGGATCGCATCCGCCACCTCCTCAAAGATATCGGAAGCGGGTCGAATCTTGCCGGAAGCGTCCTTCACGGAGATCCCCAGGGCCGAGAAGAGCTGCGCGGCATCGCCGGTATCGCCTCCGGCCACCTCTGCGATCTTCTCAGACAAATCCTTCAGCGCATCCTCCAGATCCTCTGGGGCTGCGCCTGCATGCGTTGCGGCGAAGCTCCACTCCTGAAGCTTCACGGCCGAGATGCCGAGGCGCGCGGACATCTTGTCGAGGCTGTCTCCAGCCTGAGCGAACCCCGTCACCGCAGACTGAAGGCTGAAGCCTACTGCTCCGGCTACGGCCGCAAACGGCGCGCCTACCGACTGAGCAACGCCCTGCGCCTCGCTCGCAAAGTCCTTGACCGATCGCTGAGCAAGCTTGAGCTTTCGGTTGAGGTCATCGAATTCAGTCGAGTTGACCGCCGTCTTGAAACCCTCCCACTTCTGAGAGGCGACGGCCAAGACGGGCGACATCGTATCGCGCACCGCCAAAATAGCGGTCAGCCTGAAATCCTTATTCGCCATTAAGTTTCTCCTGAATGCGATTCCACTGATCGGCGTAGAGCCTCAGCTGTGAAAGCGGAAGCTCTAGCGCGTCCCCCGGCAGAATCCGCCACCAATAGGCGGCCTCGAAAGCCAGGTCGATTAGCTCTTTTGCTGAGGCTCGTGGGAAGGCGTAAAAAAAGCGACGACGCGATACAGAAGCATCGTGTAATCGCTCAGCGCAATCTTCTCGACAACACACGGCGGAATGCTTGCGAGTCGAGAGATGTACTTGGCACAGACGGCCGGCACAGGTTCTGAGATGAGAGACGCATCAAGCTTGAACGGAAGGCCTAGGTCATTTACGTCCTTGGCCGTGGGTTCACGAAGCGTCAGCTCAAAGAGTTGCTCCGATCCGTGCTGGATCGGCTGAGAAAGGGTGAAAGTTTCCATCAGCCAAGTTCTCCATTGGTGCCTTCCCACTTGATCGTGAGAGTGCCGTCAACAGGCTTGTAGGCGATCACGTCGGTGACGTACGCGTCGGACAAGGTGTAGACCATGCCATTGGCGCATTCAACAGTAATCGTCTGTGCCGTGTTTTCCTTGATGTCTTCGATCGGGAAGCCAGCCGGAACAATGAAGTCGCCGCTGACATACGGAGCGACAACTGTTTCCTTGTAACCGACAACGCCAGTCGTCGAAAGCATCGTCTCACGCTGAACGGACGTCAGCGGGAATTCGATATTCCCCTGCAATTCGAGTTGCTGGCCGTTGACCTTTACAAAACAGGTACCTGCAAGTTTCTTGCCCATTCTTTACTCCTCACCGTACTGGAGACGGAACTGATTAAGGACTGCGAAGATGCGGAGTTGGTTCACGTAGTCAGGCGGGAACAGCACATCAAGACGATTCGGATTGCTGGCATTACGCTCAACGATCAGATACTTCTTGAAGAGGTCCGCGTTCTCAACGATGCCTTCAAGTTCAAGGCGACGGTAGAGAGCGATCAGCTCGCCGCGAATCACAGACGGAGTAACGATCGCCTGACCTGCGCCGAAGCGAGTGCCGTCGGACGCAAGCTTGTGTCGAGCGTACTTCGTCGTGATGATCGACTTCATCTGACGAATGACATAAGCCGACGTGTGAAGCGTTTCGCTATCGAGGTACGAAGCGTCAGCGTCACCAAAGGCGTTCTTCTGATACGTCGTGATTGCACGCTCGATCATGACAGTGCCGGACACCGTGTAGAGCGTGGCAATGCCGTTCTCAAGAAGCGTCTGTCGATCCGTCTGGACGAATCGGCTGCCTTCGGGCGAAGCCATCACGCCAGTCAGAACGCCAGTCTGCGTCGGACGTGCGGGATCAGCAGAGATAAACACTGCCGTGCGGCCGAGATAAGCCGCGAGCACTTCAGCAGAGTGCGTCGGAAGGCTCGGTTCAATGCCGATCACAGACTCGTGCTGATTGTTTCGCGTCTTGCCGAAAGCGACGAGTGCATTCACATCGCCGCGCTTTGCCGTGTAGACGTGGCCGAATATCATCTGGAACGGAGACCAGCGGCCGGACGTATCGTTCAGCTTTTCGGAAAGCTTGTCGAGAGTATCGGCGTCGCAGTACGGGCATCCGATGAAGTCGTACTGTTCATCGCCCATAGCATCGAGAGCGGCGGACAGATCGGGATCAGTCGCACCCTTCGACATGGCCGTGATCTCAACACCGAGGCCCGTGACAGTCGTTTCACCGTTGATAGCACCGCGAAGGTTGACAGCAAGCTGAATGTCATTGCCGACAGTACCCTTGTTCTTCGCCGTAACAGTTACAACGCCAGACGCGGCCTGAGCCGTGATCGGGAGGTCTTTGTTGAGAGTAATCGCGTCGGCAATCGCCTTGGCGGCGGCCTCAGCGGTCATCTTGTTCGTGACCGACACCTGAACACGGTCGGAGCCGACATACAGGCTGATCGTGCCTGCTTCAGCAGCCGTGCCGGTGCAGGTAATCTTGCCAGTCGCGGCCGTACCCGTGCTGTCGGCAACGGGAATCACGACAAGCTGACCGAAGCTGTCGACGGATCGATAGGCTTCAACCATGCGGGCAATCATCGAGCCGCGGCCGAAGAGTTCTTTTGCCATTGCGGCAGTCGAGACATAGACGGGCTTGCCAGCCTCGGCCTTGCCTTCACCCATTTGACCGATGAGCAAGGAAGCCGTCTGACTCGTCGGCGTCGCCGCCGCAGAGTTGTCCATCTCGGCATAAAAAAGCGGCACTCGAATGCCGCTGGGGATTGTGTTAAAGCTCACGCTCATTTGAATTCCACCTTAAAGTGAGCCTCTGGGCGACCGTCAGGTCTACCAGTGGCGGAGGGTTCAATTTGATCGACGTCGACGTCCATGCCCTCAAAGTCTGGAAGCTCCTCAAGCTCGACCTTCTGGTACGTGTCGAAGAAGTCAAGGTAGGTCTCGTAGGAGAACTCGAACTGAAAGGCCAGCCGAGCATCGTCCATGTAGAGCAGGGATCCGCCCTGATAGACGATCTCCGAAAACTCATCCTTCGGCTCCTGATGCCATGAGAGCAGGGCCTTGAAGAGCTCAGGCCTAAGGCTGTCGAGTCTTGCCGTCGCCCCTTGGCCGCGGATGTCTGCAGCGTTGTCCACCAGTACGATCACGCCAAAGGTGTTGGTAATCGTCTGGTAATACGAGTTGACGCTTTCGTTGTCGGATGCGTCCTCTCGAAGCGGCACGACATAGGCCGCCGGCATCGGCGGGGCCTCCTCGACCGTCAGACCTGCCCATTCGGCCGCGCCGGCAAAGCGCTTTTGGAACGAAGGACACCTCTGGCGCAAGGCATTTATGATTGGAGTCAGGTTCATTTGATCGCTTCTCCAAGTGCTTCAGTCATTTCCGACTGGAAGGTTTTCGCATACATTTCGGCGGCCTCCGGAACGAAGTTCTTTCGAGGCGCCGCCACCTTCTTGCCGTACCGTTTCTTGTGGCCTCTGGCCTCCTGCTTGGTCTCCGAGTTGGGGCCTCGATGACCGTACACGACGAAGGCGGGGTAGTAGACCGGCATGGCATCCGTCTTCGTCGGAGCAATGCGAACCAAATAGCCATACCTCGACACCTTGACCTTGATTGACTTAGCCATCGTGCCCGTCTGCTTCCCAGGGAATTGCCCGGCTTCAGACACGGCCTGTCTGGAGATCAGCTTGCGAGCCAGCTTTCTGACCTCGTTCCCCGACTTGCGAAGAGGCTTCTTGAGCGCCTTGCCGTCGTAGTCGATCTTCTTAAAGCCAGGATCCACCGATACGCCTACCAGCATGATCAGATACCCCCTTTTCTTCGCAATCGATCACGGTGAAGCGGTCGACTCCGCCAAGATCAGCCACGCGCCTGATGAGGTATGAAACCCCATCAATCGTCAGTGTGCTGGCGGTCATCAGATCCTGCGGCCGTGTCTTGCCTGCAATTCGTCGGACCGTCACGCGATGCGTCACAGTGCTTTCGACCTGCTTCGTACCGAAGTAGATGCCTGCGCCGACAACTTCGAGTTGTCCCCAAACCGTTACCTTCTTTTCCACCTGAGCAGTGAAGCCGGCGGAAACGTCGGGAACGTGAGAGACGACCGAGATCGTGACGCGCCGATTCATCTTTCCAATCTCAGGCCGCTTCATTTCCAAGTCCTAAAAGGATCGAGCAACGCGTGAAGTTTTGGCAAAGGCGTTACGGCACCTTCAACCGTGGCTTCACGATGCTCGTAGTAATGAGCGACCTGAATCAGAATCCATTGCCTGATCGCGGCGGGAACGTCGGAAGGTTCAGCGCCATAACCGGCCGTCCCTTCTCGCGAGATCAAGCCGCGCTGTAGCTCGTGCTCAGCCATCTGGGTAGCGGAGAGACACAAAGCCTCGATCAGCGCATCGTCAGCGGAGTGATCGACGCGAAGATGAAGCTTTGCGTCCTCGAGCGTCACAGCTGACTTCGCGGTAGACGTGTCAATCATGACGCCTCCTTACTTAGGCCGTCGGGAGCGTGAGAGAGCCGCCGACGAGAGCCTTCGTGCGTTCGACACCGAAACCGAGACGACGTTCGGCGCGGATCGTGACAAGGTTCTTCTGGACGTTGTCGGAATCCTGCTCGAAGAGTTCGACGGTCATGCCCTGACGGTTCCATAGGGTAGCGGCCTGCGTGAAGTCGCCGACGAGAAACTTGCCAGCCGTGATAGCAGGCGTCGTCCAGACCGGAAGGCCCCAAAGGTACTTCGGAGCGACGGAAGCCGGATGACCAAGGTAGTAGTCGCCGCTGGCATTCTTTTCCATCTGCATGTTCGTCCAGTCAGCCGGATTCAGAAGAATCACGTTCGGACGGAAGAAAGCCTGTTCGACCTTGGACTTGGCCATAAGGATGAGGTCAAAGGACGTCGGGTTCTTCGGAAGCTGAGCAAGCTTCGTGATGCCGTGATCGGTGAAGTTGCCGGCGGTAAGGATGCCGGAGAGATTCTGGCCCGTGCCGTTGCCGGTGACGAGCTGATCTTCGACGACAAGATCGATGCCGTACACAAGACGCTGATTGATGTAGGCGACAAGAGCCGGAGCATCGGCCATCAGCTGCTTGGACACGCGAGCAAGGTGAGCGATCGTCTTGATCGTGCCCGTCTTGGTCTCGACGGCGGTAGAACCAAACGGCTTCTGAGCGCCTTCAGCAACGAATGCCGCGCCGTTGACGTTCTCGGCTTCCTTTTCCTGGACGTATTCAAAAGCGTTCGTGGTAATCGGGAGCGTCGGGAAGAGACCTTCAATCGTGAGCGGACGGAAAGCACCAGCGAGGATGCCCGGACGACGGTACGCCTGAACGATGCCACCGGTCGGCGTCGTGATCGGATTGACCGCTTCCTTCTTGTCAAACGTTTCAACGAGTTCGACACGAGCCTTCTGGGCAGAGCCGTCGCGGAAGGCCTTGAAGCCGTCGGCATCGACGACGTTGTCGCCAGCCGTCTTAACTTCGGCTTCCTGCTTGGCAGCCACACCCTTCTGCTGAAGTTCCATCAGCTGACGAGAAAGCTTCGTCTGCTCTTCACCGAGGCGCTTCAGCTCAGTAGCGTTCGACTTGCTGGTCTCGTCCATCTTGCCTTCGACACGGTCGAGGGCTTCCATCACTTGCTTGATTTCATCAGCCATAGTTTCACCTTTCATTTAGGAGAGAGAAAGCTCAAGCTTCTTGACTCGCTCGAGCAGTTGAGTTGCCATCTTTTCCTCTTCCTCAGACTCCCTCTGAGAAGCGAAAAGCTTCTTGGCTTTTGCGACGATGGACGTCGCGGTCGACTTAGAGAACCCGCCTGCCTCCCGCAGGAAGTTTTCAAAGTCACGAATGGTTTGAAGTTCGTCGATCTCTTCGGAGCGGATTTCGGAGACGCGAGCGTCGTCGTCCGCCGGGAAGTTCACGATGGAGATCTCGTGGAGCTTGGAGACAGACTTGATGATGCGGCCGCCGTCCTTCTTGCGCTCGTAGTCGCCTTCGGACAGGCGGAAGCCGATCGAAAGTCCGTCGACGGTTCCGTGCTTCATGGCCGCCAGAATCGCGTCCGACTGAGGATTGCCTGGCGTCAGTTCCCCTTCAACAAGCAGCCCCTTCTCGTCCTCAACCGCAGAGAGCCACTTACCGATCGGCAAGCCCCAATCATGAGCGAAAAACATTTTCGGCATGCCGTTGTCGGCCAAGGTCTTCAGATATGCTCCCGGCAAAATCGTGTCGCCGTAACTGTCATTCCCGTTAAACGTCGAGGCATACCCCCTGAACTTACGGGTGTTGCCTTCGAATCTAAGCTCCACGCTTTCAAGTGGAAGACTTTTGAAAATCGTCATCATTGCCTCACTGGTGTTCCGTCTTTTGGAGAAGATCCGACGCGAGTCGCCTCTCCCAACTTGTCAAGCGGGACCAGGTTCGATTGTGCTGTGAGCGCGTCACCTCCCTCCACGGGTGGGAGGTTCTCGAGACGGCGGATCTCGTTGCGGCTCATCGCACCGTTCTGTGCCATGGTTGAGTAGAACTGCGCTCGCTCCTGCGGCGTCGTGCGCAGGAAGCCGTCGAGTTTGAACTCGATCGTCATATCAACATCGGTGATGGGAATCAGGCGTCGGCTCAGCGCCTGCTCGAGCTGTTTGCAGAGCGGTCCGATCGTGAACTTGTGGAAGCCTTCAACAATCTGCTGAATGCCGCTTCCCCACGTCGTCGTGGCCGTAGAGCCGACAAGCACACCAGGCACACCGAACCACCGGCAAATCTCTTCGACGCTGAATTGCCGCGTCTGGAGAAGCTGTGCATCCGCAGGCGTCAGACTCAGCTGTTGATACTTCAAACCACGGTCGACAACGTACAGGCCTGCGACGCCGCTTCGGGACATGCCCTTGAAGCGTTCAAAGACCGCCTTCAATTGCTCGTCATTCAAAGCCGAGTCAGTCTGCAAAACGCCCGACGGCTTCGAGTAAGAGCCGTAAAGCCGCGAGGCATTGTCCTGTGCGCTGATCGCTTCATCAGCCGTCGCTCGCATGTACTCAAGCTTGCTGAGACCAATGTAGCCGTTGCCGAGGCCCTTCCAGTGAATCATGTTCTCGGGTGCAATGACCGAGACCACGCCATCTTGGTAGTACGTGTAGACCTCGCCGCCGGATGTGATGGAGACCTCCATCTGGTCAGGCGAAAGAGGCACAAGCGCAATCAGATCGCCTTCGCTGTCGCGAATGATCTGAGCGTAGGCGTTGCCTCTCAGCATCCTGTTCACGACCATCGCCGAAAGGAATTCGGACGGAGTCATCCAGGCATTCGGACGCTCATGAAGAAGCATCCACAGGCGGCCTTTATCAGGCGTTCGCCCGCCTGCTTCCGTGTCTTTGTACACATAGAGCGGCAGTGTGCTGATCGTCTGCGCCAGCAGCTCGACGCATGCAAAAACCGCGCTGATTTGAAGCGCGGCATCAGGGGTAACAGTCTTGGTTTGATCAAGGATCGGCTCGATGGGCAGCGGAACTTGCTGACCCGTGGCCGTGCCGAGAGGTCCTCCCCAATTTGCCACCCAATTAACTAATCGTTTAACAAACATGTGTGTTACCACTCAAAAAAGCATGGCGCTTTCGACTCCGCGATATCTGCAAAAGGATTCACCTCGCCTTCACCGCTGGTCGCAATGCCGAGCGCCATGATGAGCGCGACAACGCCGTCGATCTTGTTTTCGTACCTTTCCTTCCTTGGAAAGATGTTGTCCTTCGCATCGAGCTTGGCCACGACGTTTCCCATCATCCATCGGAGAACGGGATTCCCGTCATGGTTCACGCGCTTGTCCTGGACCAGCGCCTCGAGCGACTTCATCGGATCCGAAAAGTTCTGGACCGTGTTCCGATACTCGACCATAGGAGCACCGTCGTTCCCGAGGTTAGTAGCGAGCTGCAGCGCGTTCCACGGGTCATAGGCGATGCCCTTCACATCAAAGCGTGACAAGTCGTCACGGATATCCTCTTCGATGCGGGCGAGGTCCGTCATCGCACCGCCGGATTGCGTGATCCAACCTTCCTCGACCCAACCTCGATACTGAGAGTTGGTCGACTTCTCGACGGCGGCCTCAGGCAAATAAAAGTCGGCGAAGACAACGAAGGACTTGCCGACCGGAAAGAGAAGCACCTTGGCCGTGACGTCGTTCTTTGCTCCGACGTCCAAGCCGATGTAGCAGGGCTGACCTTCGAAGTCGCTTCGATCGACATTGATCTCGCCCGCTTCCCAGGCCTGCATGTCCATCCAGGCCGACGAAGCGGAGCACCAGATATTCAGGTGCTTGGTCTTGAAGTTGTTGACAGCGCTCGGAAGCGCGATCGCCTTCTTCATCAGGGAGGTGATGATTTCAGGACGTACGGAAATGCCCCAGTTCGGGTTCGCCTTCTCCAAAGCTTCGACCGTCGTCCAATCGTCGCCTTCATCCAGACCGTAGATGATCCCGAACTGCGTCTCGTCCACGACGCTCTTCTCGAGCACCTTCGTGACCATCGTTCGAACTTCGTAGCAGATGCCCGACGTATCGAACCCCGCCGTCGTAATGACGAACATCAGCGAGTTCTTGCGCTTGCCGGTCGACGTTTCGACCACGTCGTAGACGGCTCGCGTCTTGTGGGCGTGCAGCTCATCGATGATGGCCAAGTGAGTATTCAAGCCGTCAAGGGTCGAGCCTTCTGCGGACTTCGCCTGAAAGGTCGAATTGCTGGTCGGCACGTAGAGCGCGTTCGCCAGCACCTGAAGCCCGAACTTGTTCCGTAGCGGCGCATTCCGCTCAGCCATCACCTTCGCGTCACCGAAGACGATCTTCGCTTGGTCTCGCGTGGTGGCGAAGCTGTAGACCTCGGCACCGCCTTCGCGGTCGGCGACCAAGCAATAGAGACCGACACCGCTAAGCAATGTCGAATTGTGCGTTTGAATGAACCCTCTGGTGGCAAGATAGCAATGGTCTGGCGAATCAACTTCAATGCATCGAACTGGCACAGACTCAACCTTGTCGCACCGAACAATTTGACGGTAATCCTGCAAGCTACGCTTCGCCGGACGTTCCCGCATACGTTCCAACTTTCTTGTCAGCTTGAATACAGGCACATCCTTGTACGCATGGAACAGAATCCTATAAGCAACGCCGCACGACTTACTAGCAATTGCTGTTTCCTTTTCCATGATGCGCGGCCGCATGCCAAGAGACGAAATCAACGCATACACGTCATAAGCGATTCGCTTATCTTTTTGAACAAACTCACACTGTCCCTGACCCTTACTGATGAAGCCATCCGTATCCATCAAGCCGCGCAACAACTCAAGACGCTGTTCCTTTGATGCAAACAAGTAGTCAGAAGGGATGTGCTTATTTCCAAGGACGCCCAGTGCTTTTAACTGACTATGAAATGTTCCGTGACGTACGCCCTTTCGTCCATCGCTGAGTGACCAGGCATAGTTGCCATTAACTTTGTGAACAGGGTACCCCAGAGCCACGATTCGTTCGATGGTTTCTGCGTCTGCACATGTAAATCGACAACCCATAGAGGCACCATCGCCAAGCCATAAGCCAAGCATGTACGGATGAATAGGAAGGCACTTCTCTTGGACATCGAACGGAGCGGCGACCTTAATCCGGTGATTCCGATCGCCATGACAATACAGTGTCCGTGCGATTTCCTCAGTCGTCTTGACGGTCGGCTTCGGCCCAGCGTGTTTTCCCCCGCGTCCCTTCAACCGGTCTCTGTCTCTACGGCTGTCGGTTACCCACTGGTGATAAGCATCGGCGACAATAACTTCGCCGGTTGAGAATTCAACCTCGTAACACGGTCTGTCATTCATCACCTCGGTCGCAACGACGATCTTGCACGGCTTGCCATCGGACCCGAAAACATAATCCCCCACCTTTAGATCTTTCATAAGACGAAAACCTGAGGGAGTCGGGATCTCAGTATCTAGGGCCAGCGCCTTTCCATTCCCACGCGGTACCTCAACGTAGGCGCGACGATAGCGTCGGCCGCCGTCATCCCGGCGACGCCAACCAAAGGCCGTTGTCAGGGTGAACACCTGCCACGGCTCAAGATGGATGCGAGTGCCGGCAAGCTCACCCTTCGTATGGGTGAGAAGCTCGATGAACTTACAGACTCGATTGGCCTCGTTTTCGTCGAAGACATATGGGGACCTGCTGCCTGCATAGGTCTTCAAGTCAGCGAGCTGCCGATCAGCGGCCAGCTTTACCCACTTGCAGGCAGGAATCTTCCCGCCAAGAACGTCGGCGGCGTACTGCCTGGCGATCCCGCAATAGTCTCTAGAAGCCATCGTATTCGTCCTGCTCCTCTTCTTTTGCATCAACCTTCACACGCGCGCGCGAGACAGGCGTAAATCCGAGCTCTTTTTCGCAGGCTGCGAGCACCTGCTGAATTTTCACGAGTGCATTGAAGAGCGGATTCAACTGCACCCCCGCCTCACTCGTCAGCACCATGTCTTCGTGGTCCAGCTGTTTCGCGATCTTGCGGTAAGTCGCGTAGTTTCTTGCCCAGCGCTCAAGCACCGTTGCGTCTAGAGCCGTAAGGACTCCACGAGGGGCGCAAGTGATTGCGAGTTGCCACGCTTCACGCGCATCTTTCGTCAGGCCGACAGGCGGCGTAGTAGTCAAAGTCGCGTCTGTGACTGCGATTTGCCGAGCGCGTCGACACGGCTGAAGCGTGCCTGTCGCGGCTTTCTCAGCATCAGACTTTGAAGGGCGAGGCATCAAAAACTCCACGAAATGCACGCGTAAAAATTGAGCTGGGGGCGCGGTCTAGAGCCATTTGGGCGGTCACTTTTGACCCGCCCCCTCCTGGGGCTGGCAACCCGCTTCAACTATCGCAATTAAAATTGATTCGCGAGCTTCTTTTAAAGCGACAGTCTTATCTACGAGACCATTAAGGTCTAAGCATCCGCTTTCTGCGGCACTCTCTACCGAAGACTCAATCTCTTTCAAAAGAGCCTTGGCCCGATCGATCTCGCTAAATGCCTTAGCCAATGACTTCGTTCTTTCTTTAACTGACATATCAGCTGCAATCCCATGCGTGTTTACAAACAACCAAAACTCGGAGAGTCGTCGTTCACGTGCCCACACTGCGGCATAAGCGCAGAAATGCTTTGGTCTTCAGTCAACCGATACAGCCCCGTGCGTATCGGCTCTGTTCTTTCTAGTGAGTACCCAGACGATGAAATCGCAGTCGCAGAATGCCGAGACTGCAAAGGCCTATCCGTTTGGGTTAATAGGAAGATGATCTACCCAGAAACCTACGGAACAGAGCCTCACCAAGACATGCCCGAGCAGGCAAAGAAAACCTTCTGCGAAGCACAAAGCATTCTCAGCAAATCGCCGAGAGGGGCTTGCATGTTGCTTCGTCTATGCGTAGAACAGCTCCTTACCGAACTAGGCTACGAGCAGAAGAACCTGGTCGACAAGATCAAAGCGGCTACGCCTGACGGCAGCCCATTAAGAAGCATCCTCAACGCTTGCCGGTTGGCGGGAAATGAGTTCGTTCACGCCGGAACCCTTGAAGAGCTCGACAAATCAGGATTTCAACCCGAAGACGTAGCCGAGTCCCTTTCTGTGTTCATCAACCAGGCGGTATTACAACTAGTGAGCATTCCCAAGGAAGCAAAGGCAATCGAAGAACGCTTCAAGCCGCGGCCTCGGAACTAAGTCGCGTTCCCAAAACCGCCATCCTCACGCGCCGTCTTCCGGCTGTGACATTCGTGGCAGAGAGGCTGAAGGTTGTCCTCGTCCCACATGAGGAACGGGTTCCCCTTGTGCGGCCTGATGTGGTCGACGTCGGTGGCCAACTTGATAATCCCGCGCTTCTCACACTCAACACATAGCGGATGCGCTGCCAGGATTCGAGCTCGAATGCGCTGCCACTTGTAGCCGTAGCCTCTGGCTGTCGAGCTACCTGTGCGCTTTGTCCTGTGCGCTTCTCGTTCAGCTTTCAGTTGAGCGTCACGAGCATTGCCCTTCTCTCGATGCAAGTCACAGTATTTCTGACCGAGAGCTACCGGCTTGCGACAGCCGGGATACTTGCATATCGTTAAGAAGGGCATACCAGGCAAAGACAAAAGGAGGTTTGATGAACAGAGATGAAATCTTGCGAAAAGCCGTTCAGGTTCACCAGCAAGAGCCGCTTGGCTTAACGCCTCGAGGTATCTCAAGAAGAGATAGAGAGCTAGCCGAAGCAAGTGGGCGTCTGCTTGAGAAGAGACTCGACAAGATCGAAGATCAGCTCAAGGAGTTCAAACCCTCACCAATGCGGGACTTCTTGCTGTGTACGCTTTCAGCCGTCGTTAGCGGCCTGATTGTCTTTTCGATTCAACAGCTTGTCTCTGACTCGAAGCAGGAGCCACAGATAAGCGCCGAAAGAAACACCGATGACGACGCTAAAAAACAAAATGAGAATGTCTTGGACAAGCATCAGAAGCCACTCCGCCTACAAAGGATCGAAAACGTCACCGTTCCCGAGAAAGCCCCAACGAATGCCGAGAAGATTAACCAGTAGTTCATATTCAGAACCTAAGGCAAAGAAAAAGCGGCCTATTGAGCCTGCTGAACGGGCTTTCCGTCAGAACCGACGGGGACGTAAATGACCTGCGGTTGCTGAGGAGCCTGTGCCGGCTGTTTCGGTTCGTCGTCCTTCGTCATGACGTCGTAGATTGCATTGCCAGCCATAGAACCGGCGGCAGCACCTGCGACAGTCGACCAGAAGCCGCCGCCACTGGAGGAGGCGGTGTTCTGGTGAACCGTCTGGTTGACGACGGTCGTATTTTTCTTCACGACGGTCGTGCGCTTAGGGGCATAGGTTTTCGCGGGAGCAGGACGGGAGAAAGATCGACCGCCGCTAAAGCCTCGACCACCTCGTGCTTCCGCAGCTGTAGAAACGAAAAAGGCGACCGCAATGGCCGCCACAATAGCTTTCTTCATAGGTAACCCAAGTAATTAGAGAGGGCGAGGATTTCTCCCCGCCCCGACCTCGGAGCAAACTGCCCTAAGGTAGCGAAAAGGAAACCGCGCGGAGTGAGCTTCCAGGGGACAATCCGTCCCAGGCTAGGCTTGCGCGGTGTTGTAAACGAAAAAAGCCCGCAGTTCATCACCACGGGCTCAATTACATCTTGACTCAAGCGAGCCAGTTCTGAAATACAGGCTCAATCTTTTGGGGTCCAACCCCACCTACGCAAAAAGGCATGCCGTTTTCTGAAGATACACGTATCCCCGAAAACGGCCCCGCTGATCACACAGCTTCAAATTGTCAAAGCGAAGTATAACTCATTTTGGCGGCTTCCCTTCGAGTTTGAGAAGATTGTTTCGAATCATCTTCCTACCCATCTCCACCAGAACATCAAACTCACGCTCGTGGAGATTGATGCGGTGGTACTTCCTCAGGATGCGCTTCAGGTCCATAAAAGGCACGTGGAAGGCGTATGCAACGCCGACGACCATCTTCGCCTTTCTGTAGCGTTCCGGGGCAACCGGGAGACGTTCCCACGCTCTCTGAACAAGCAGAGCATCGCCGACATCCACCGGCGGCGGCCCGTCATGCCGTTCGACCGGCGCGTTGTCCTTATCGTCGTCTGGCACAGCTTCCATGAAGGCGCACAGCGGAGAGCGTCCCTGCCGCTTTGGGTCTTGATTCCAACGTCCCCAGTTGAGCAGACGGTCTTCGAGAATCTTTTCTTCAGCGTTCATGTTCCTCTTCCCACTCATCGCGGCAGGCTGCACAGCACCAACGTCGAACGTTTTTCACTCCATTCGCGGATGCGGGCACTCTCTCAATGACCTTTCCGCAGTTCAAACACAAGCTCACGAGAACCGGGCTCGGTCCCTCTGGCTTTCTCTCCTCTATCGCCGCACGCATGATCCATTCATCGCTTCTGGCGGCTCGGTCTGCATCATCCATGCTTCACCTCGTCAATAAAA
>ERZ831979.1185-NODE-1185-length-24756-cov-6.277924_pt1 | contig 24756 bp, 28 predicted proteins | sample MGYA00519952_ERZ831979 | MGnify/ENA primary metagenome ERZ831979 (study PRJEB31850, sample SAMEA3708723) | human gut metagenome | biome: human gut; feature: human-associated habitat; material: faeces | place: China | collected 2014 ...
CGCGTCTATACCCTGCGCTCTGCTGACCATGAGGCGGAGGCTGCCATTGACGCACAGGAAGCGGAATTAGGTGCAGACGGTACACTCCGTTACCCTACTGTTGATGCGCCGCAGCCAACCATAGCCGAGCTGTTTGAGCAGTATAAGCTGACTGTGGGCAACGCACTTGTTGAAAATGGAGCCTTTATCAACGCCTGTCGCAATTCTGACCGAGAAAACGCCTATCTGGAGGGTGCTGCTGCAATCCGGCGCATTGTCAATGCCAGTGATGATTTGCAGCTCACAAAGCTGTACTTTGATATGACAACCTTCCATAACCGGCTGCATCAGGAGCTTTTGGACGAGCTGTACCCCACGATGGCAACCACGGTCACGCCCTCACCCTACAAGGTGACGCAGGCGGATATTGACGAAGCCTTGCAGCAGTGGAACGGCAGGATTGAAAGCAAGCACGCAGTTGTCCGCTATATGAAGGCTCACGCCCGCGACCGGGACACCGCCGCATGGCTGGCGCGGGAGTACGGCTTGAAGGATACCTCTAAACCGCTGCAAATCTCCGTGGGCAATTCCGAGCCGGTCACGCTGTCATGGGCGAAGGTGCAGCGGCGCATTGCGCAGCTCATTCAATCCGATAACTTCTACACCGAGCAGGAACAGGACAACTTTGACAATATTGACCCCATCGCCATCCGGGAAGCGCTTGCTGAACGCGGTATTGTAAATGGGCAGGTTGTGGATGCGGAAGCTAATCGCAACAGCCCCTTCATCCGGCAGGTTATGGCGGATGTGGAGCGGATCGCGGCGCAGGAAAGAAAGGCACAGCAGGAAGAACCTGCCCTCGACCCCGCAGACCGTTTCCATGTGGTGAGCCTTGACCGGGGCTTCCGCACTCTGTACGCCGTGTGGGACGACGAAACACACGGCTACTATGTGGACGCAGACGGCGTGAGCGAGGAATTTACAAGCGAATGGCAGGCGGAGGCGTACCGGCTGGAGCTGCAAGGACAGGCGGAGCAGGCGCTCATGGAGCGTGCAAAGGGGCTGATCTCCGACTTCTGCCGGAGTGAATACGGCTCAGAGGCGGATTTCAGCGATCCCACCAAGGTCGGCGTCGCCTACACCACCGTCACCGACGATGAGATTCCCATTCAGGCGAACATCGACCTTGTGAATTACCGGCTGGAGCGCTATCTGGATGACGAGCATCTGGAAACCCGGCAGTACGGCTCTTTGCAGGAGCTTATTACCAACGAGCTGGAAAACCTCGATTTCAGCGACCTCATTCACGTTTCGGATGAGGATGTGGAGCAATACCGCTGGCATGAGCCAGAGGAAGCAGTTACAGACGTTCCCGAAACAGCTCCTGTCCGTAGGCATCCAGCTTTCGGCAGTACGCGTCATAGGCCTCCATGATCTGTCGGGCCTCGTCGGTAAGCTGCGCGCCGCCGCCGCCGGAGCCACCGATGGTGGACCGGAGCAGTTTGCAGCCGAAGCCCTGCTCCGCCGCCCGGACGATGCTCCACGCCTTGGAATACGCCATGTTCATGGAGGCCGCAGCCGCGCGCAGGGAATGGTTCTGCGCCACCGCGCCCAACAGCCGGTGAACCCCGGGACCGTAGCACTTTTCCTCCGCGAACAGGCGGGCGGTGATATGGACGATGATGTTGTCGTTCACTGAAGCACCTTCTTTCCTTTCGTGGGTCCATTTTACCAGACCTGCGTCCCCCCGTCAACGGGGCTTTGTTGACAACCCTCTCTCGTTGTGTTATTGTACGGATAACGAAAGGATGGTTAGCTATGCTTGTTTTGATACGCGGCGCAGGCGACATCGCCACCGGCATCGCTTTGCGGCTGTACCGCACCGGGATACAGGTGGTCATGACCGACCTGCCCCGCCCCACCGCCATACGGCGGACGGTGTGCTTCTCCCCCGCCATCACCGACGGCGAAACGGTGGTAGAGGATGTACGGGCCGTCCGCGCCGACAGCCCGGCGCAGGCGCTGTCCTTGCTGGCACAGGATACGGTACCCGTCCTCCCCGACCCGGAGTGCTTGTGCCGTGAGCAGCTGCACCCGGATGCCCTGGTGGACGCCATACTGGCCAAGCGCAATCTGGGCACCCGCATCACCGACGCCCCCGTGGTGGTAGGCATCGGGCCCGGCTTCACCGCCGGAGAGGACTGCCACGCGGTAGTGGAGACCATGCGCGGCCACACCCTGGGGCGCGTCATCTATCAGGGCAGCGCCCTGCCCAACACCAACATCCCCGGCCTGGTCGGCGGCTACGCCGGTGAGCGCGTGCTTCGCGCCCCGGCAGACGGCATTTTCACCCGGATACTGGACATCGGCGACGAGGTCCAGCCCGGTGACATCGCCGGGACCGTGAACGGCCAGCCCATGAAATGCACCATCGGCGGCGTGGTGCGGGGTATCCTGCCCAGCGGCACACCGGTACACCGGGGGATGAAATCCGGCGACGTGGACCCACGGTGCCAACCGGAATACTGCACCACCGCCTCGGACAAGGCGCTGGCCGTTGGCGGCGGCGCACTGGAGGCCATACTGCACCTGACTGGTGCACTGCGATAGGAGACAAATCATGGAAGAGCAGAACATCAAGCTGACTAAGCTGACCAAGTGCGCCGGCTGCGGCGCCAAGGTGGGCGCGGGCGTACTGGCCCAACTGCTGGAGGGCATCCGCGTGCACCACGACCCCAATTTGCTGGTGGGCTTCGACAAGAGCGACGACGCCTCCGTGTATAAGATCAGCGACGAGCTGGCCCTGGTGCAGACGGTGGACTTCTTCCCCCCCATCGCCGACGACCCCTATCTCTTCGGCCAGATCGCCGCCACCAACGCCCTCAGCGACGTGTATGCCATGGGCGGCGAGCCGAAGCTGTGTCTGAACATCATGGCCGTTCCGGAGGATATGCCGAAGGAGGCCGTGCATGACATTCTTCGGGGCGGCTATGACAAGGTCTACGAGGCCGGGGCCCTGATCACCGGCGGTCACAGCATCCTGGACGAGGAGCCGAAATACGGTCTGGCCGTGACCGGCTTCGTCCATCCGGGCAAAATGCTCACCAATTCCGCCGCGCGGCCCGGTGACGTGCTGGTGCTTACCAAGCCCATCGGCATCGGCGTACTGACCAGCGCCGGGAAAGCCGACCTGCTGACGAAACAGACAGTGGACTTCATGAACCGGATGATGACCACGCTGAACAAGGCCGCCCGGGACGTGATGGTCCGCTATCGGGTCCACGCCTGCACCGACGTGACCGGCTTCGGCCTGATGGGCCACGGCTTCGAGATGGCCCAGGGCAGCGATGTGGCACTGCATATCGACGTGTCCGCCATCGACCTGATCCCGGAGGCGCTGGAATTCGCCCGGATGGGCGTGCTGCCCGCCGGTATGTACCGCAACCGCAGCTTCGCCGAAGCCGGCGTGGACGCAGGCACCACTGAGCTGGCCGTACAGGACCTGCTGTTCGACCCCCAGACCTCCGGCGGCCTGCTGATGGCCGTAGACCCTGCGGACGCGGACGCGCTGCTGGCGGAGCTGACACCGGTGGTCCCCAGTGCCCAGCGCATCGGCACCGTGGGCGAATATCACGGCGGCAAGCGTATTCTTCTGCGATAACCAAAAACCGGGCGGCAGTGCCGCCCGGTTTAATTTATGCCAAGGCCCGTATGGCCGCCAGTGCCGCGTCCACGTCCGCTTCCGTGCTGGCCCAGCCCAGCGAAAAACGCACAGTGCCCTGAGGAAACGTCCCCAGCGTTTTGTGGGCCGAGGGCGCACAGTGCAGGCCGCAGCGGGTCAGGATGCCGTACTGCGCTTCCAGCGCATAGGCCATCTCGGCGTTGTCACGGCGCAGGAAGTCCACGGAGATGACGCCCACCCGACGGTCCATATTCCGGGGACCCACCAGTCGGACCTGGGGAATATCCGCAAGGCCGTCCAGAAACCGGGCACACAGCGCCCTCTCGTGCTGCCGCAGGGCATCCACGCCCGTCTCCTCAATAAAACGCAGAGCCGCCTCCCAGCCGTAGCAGCCGGGGAGATTGGCCGTACCGGACTCAAACCGGTCCGGCAGATAGGGCGGCAGGTACTCGCTGTCCGAGGCACTGCCGGTGCCGCCGGCGATCAGAGGCGTCAGCTTTTGGGCGAAATCGTCCCGCAGCAGCAGCGCACCCACGCCGCCGGGGCCCAGCAGCCCCTTGTGGCCCGGTACCGCCATAGCGCTGAGGCCGAAAGCCTGAAAGTCCACAGGGAGGTGTCCCGCCGTCTGGGCGGCGTCCAGTGCAAAGGGCACACCCTTTTCCGCGCAGATGCGGCCGATAGCCGCCGCGTCCTGTACCGCGCCGCAGACATTGGAGCCGTGGGCCATGATGACCAGTCTCGTATCCTCCCGGAACAGCCCCGGCAGGGCGTCCAGATCTGCAAAACCCTCGGCGTCACAGGGAACGCGGCTGACCGCCACTCCCGGCAGGCGCAGCAGCGGCCGCATGACCGCGTTGTGCTCCATGCTGCTGACGATGCAGTGGTCGCCGGGGCGGAGAAGGCCGGAGATGATCATATTCAGCCCCGCCGTAGCACCCGGCGTCAGAATAACGTGGGTAGGCGGCTCCGGGAAACCGAACAGCCGCGCCAGCCGCTGCCGCAGCGTCAGCGTCACCAGCCCCGCCTCCTGGGCGGCGGTATACACGGAACGGTTCACGTTGGCTCCCACGCAGTCCAGATAGTATTTCATTCGATTGCTGACCCCTGCCGGCTTAGGGAACGACGTGGCGGCGTTGTCAAGATAAATGGCCTCCATGCAGGCACCTCCTCACAGCTCGTGACCCATCATACCACAGAAAGTGAAGTTTGTCACGGTCTTGACTTTTTCGGTACAGTGTCGTATAATGGCATCGCTATTCTTCAAAAGAAATAACGCAAAGGAGAGACACATCACATGAAAAAAGTAAGTTGGATCGTGGTCATCGCCGGCGCGGTGGTCGGTCTGGCCGCCGTGGTGCTGACCCATCTGGGCAACCCCGCCAACATGGGCTTCTGCATCGCCTGCTTCCTGCGGGACATCACCGGCGCGGTGGGTATGCACGGCGCAGCCAAGGTGCAGTACGTCCGGCCGGAGATCATCGGTCTGGTGCTGGGCGCCTTCGTCATGTCCGTGGCCACTAAGGAATTCCGGGCCAAGGCCGGCTCCTCCCCCGCCACACGCTTCGTGCTGGGCGCCTTCGTCATGATCGGCGCACTGGCCTTCCTGGGCTGCCCCCTGCGGATGGTCCTGCGTATCGGCGGCGGCGACCTGAACGCCGTGGTGGGCCTGGTGGGCTTCACCCTTGGCATCTTCATCGGCATCCAGTTCCTCAAGCGCGGCTTCTCCCTGAAGCGGGCCTATCCCGTTGGGAAGGGCGAGGGCGGCGTGCTGCCCATCGTGATGACCGGCCTGCTGATTTTGGTCATCGCCGTGCCCAGCCTGTTCAAGTTCAGTGAGGAGGGCCCCGGCTCCAAGCACGCGCCCATGCTGGCCGCACTGCTGATCGCCGTGGTGGTGGGCGCTCTGGCCCAGCGCGCCCGCCTGTGCATGGTGGGCGGCATCCGCGACGCCATGCTGTTCAAGGATTTCAAGCTGCTGTACGGCTTCGTGGCCATCTTCGTGGTCGTCCTGGCGGGCAGCCTCATCACCGGCAGCTTCAAGCTGGGCTTTGAACTGCAGCCCATCGCCCACAGCAGCCAGCTGTGGAACCTGCTGGGCATGGTCCTGGTGGGCTGGGGCAGCGTGCTGCTGGGCGGCTGCCCCCTGCGTCAGCTGATCCTGGCCGGCGAGGGCAACGGTGACAGCGCCGTGACCGTGTTCGGCATGATCGTGGGCGCGGCCTTCGCCCACAACTTCGGTCTGGCCGGCAACGCCGACGCCATGAACGAGGCCAAGGAGATCGTGGTGGGCGGCATTTCCAACAACGGCAAAGCAGCCGTGTGCCTGGGTATCCTCATCATGCTGGGTGTGTCCCTGTGGAATATGCCCAAGGCTGTCAGCGCGCCTGTTGAGGCCGCCAAGTAAAGGAGGAACATCACAATGACTGTTGACGCAAGAGGTTATTCCTGCCCCATGCCCGTGGTGATGGTGCAGAAGGCCGTAAAGGCCGACGCCCCCGCCGCCTTGGAGGTGCTGGTGGACAACCAGTGCTCTGTGGAGAATGTCACCCGCTTCGCCGAAAACAGCGGCTACAAGGTCGCCGTGGCGCCGGAGGGTCAGGACTTCCGTCTGTCCCTGTCCAAATGAGCCGCTACATCGCTACGTTCCACACCCATCTGTCCGCTCTGCTGACCTGCCAGCGCCTGACGGCGGCGGGGGTCCAGGCCCGGATGATGCCGGTGCCCCGCAAGCTCAGCGCCTCCTGCGGCACCTGCGTGGACTACGAGGCATTGGGGCCGCTGCTGGAGCAGATGGACACCGATGTGGAGCGCGTGTTCGCCGTGGCTGGCGAGACATACACCCTGCTGTTGGAAAACGAATGAAAAGAAGTGACCGCTTCCGCGGTCACTTCTTTTCATTCCCGGCCCTCGGTCCGTAGCGCCTATTTCTTGTTTTTACGGGCCAGACGGGCGATGTCGCCCACGCCGTCCAGAATGACGTTGGGCTGATAGGCATACGTCTCCACCGTTTGACGGGTGGACACACCGGAGAGCACCAGCACCGTGGACATACCGCTTTCCAGACCGGAGATAACGTCGGTGTCCATGCGGTCGCCCACCATCACCGCGTCGGCGGAGTGGCAATGCAGCAGCCGCAGGCCGGTCCGCATCATCAGGGGGTTGGGCTTGCCGCAGAAATAGGCCTGCTTGCCGGTGGCCATTTCAATGGGGGCCACCAGAGCGCGGCAGGCCGGAGCAATGCCGCTTTCGATGGGTCCGGACACGTCTGAGTTGGCGCCGATGAGCTTGGCGCCGGCCATGACCAGGTTCACCGCCTTGGTCAGCGTATCCAGGGAATAGGTGCGGCCCTCGCCCACCACCACGTAGTCCGGGTTCACGTCGTTCATGGTGATGCCCGCGTCGTACAGGGCGTTCAGCAGCCCCGCCTCACCGATGGCGAATACAGAGCAGCCGGGAGCCTGGTCCTTCAGGAAGGCCGCCGTGGCCAGGGCACTGGTATAGAAATGCTCCTCCGGCACGTCCAGTCCCATCCGGGCCAGCTTCTGCTGCAGCTCACGGGGCGTGTAGCCGCTGTTGTTGGTCAGGAACAGATACTCCTTGTTCTCCTCATGCAGCCACTGGATGAAGTCCGCCACGCCGGGCAGGATCCGGTTCCCGTGGTAGATGACGCCGTCCATGTCGCAGATAAAGCCTGTTTTCTGGTTGAAGTCGATAAAGTCTTTCGGCATAATGGCCCCTCCCGTCTGTTGCTGCTCCCAGTATACCACAGCGCGGCGGCGCTTTCCATAAGGAGAACGTAAAATTTTACCGCTTCCCGGCATAAAAAGGCCCGCTTTGCAGCGGGCCTTTTCGATGTACTTACTTGCTCAGGTACTCGTCGATGGACTTGGCGCCCAGCTTGCCGGCACCCATGGCCAGAATGACGGTGGCCGCGCCGGTCACGGCGTCGCCGCCGGCATACACCGCCTGGCGGGAGGTCAGGCCCTCCTCGTTGACGATGATTCCGCCCTTCTTGTTGACCTCAAGTCCCTTGGTGGTGGACTTGATCAGCGGGTTGGGGCTGGTGCCCAGGGACATGATGACGGCGTCCACGCTCAGGTCGAACTCACTGCCCTTCTTCTCCACGGGGCGGCGGCGGCCGGAGGCATCCGGCTCACCCAGCTCCATCTCGATGCAGGTCATGGACTTGACGCAGTCCTGCTCGTCGCCGTTGATCTGGACGGGGTTGTTCAGCGTCTTGAAGATGACGCCCTCCTCGATGGCGTGCTCCACCTCCTCGTGACGGGCAGGCAGCTCCTCCATGCCGCGGCGGTACACCACGTACACCTCGGCGCCCAGCCGCTTGGAGCAGCGGGCGGCGTCCATGGCCACGTTGCCGCCGCCCACCACGGCCACGGTCTTGCCCTTCAGGTCCATGATGGGGGTGTCGCTGTCCTCGCGGTAGGCCTTCATCAGGTTGATACGGGTCAGGAACTCGTTGGCGGAATAGACGCCCTTCAGGTTCTCACCGGGGATGTTCATGAACATGGGCAGGCCCGCGCCGGAACCGATGAACACAGCCTCAAAGCCGTACTCCTCCATCAGCTCGTCGATGGTGATGGTGCGGCCCACCACGGTGTTGGTCTCCACCTTGACGCCCATGGCCTTCAGTCCGTCCACTTCCTTCTGGACGATGGCCTTGGGCAGACGGAACTCGGGAATGCCGTACACCAGCACGCCGCCGGCCAGGTGCAGCGCCTCGAACACCGTGACCTCATAGCCCTTCTTGGCCAGGTCGCCGGCGCAGGTCAGGCCCGCGGGGCCGGAGCCGATCACAGCCACCTTGTGGCCGTTAGGGGCGGGGACCGCCGCGGCCTCGGTGCTGTGGGCGTTGTGCCAGTCGGCCACAAAGCGCTCCAGCCGGCCGATGCCCACAGGGTCGCCCTTCTTGCCGCGGACGCAGTGCATCTCGCACTGGCTCTCCTGGGGACACACGCGGCCGCACACGGCGGGCAGGGAGCTGGTCTGGTGGATGACCTGATAGGCGCCCTCATAGTCCTTCTCCACGATCTTCTGAATAAACTCAGGAATGCGCACGTTGACGGGACAGCCGTCCACGCAGGGGTGGTTCTTGCAGTTCAGGCAGCGGGCCGCCTCGTCCAGCGCCTGCTCCTCGGTGTAGCCCAGGGCCACCTCCAGGAAGTTTTTGTTGCGGACATTGGGGTCCTGGGAGGGCATTTCGTTCTTGTCCAAACGCATATTGATCTTAGCAGCCATCTTACTTTACCTCCTGCTTGAACAGATTGCAGACTTCCTCGTGCTTATGCACCTCGAAGTCGTGGTACATCTGGTTGCGCTTCACCGCCAGATCCCAGTCCACCTTCTGGCCGTCGAAGTCGGGGCCGTCCACACAGGCGAACTTCGTCTCGCCGCCCACGGTCAGGCGGCAGCCGCCGCACATACCGGTGCCGTCGATCATGATGGGGCTCATAGAGACGGTGGTGGGCATATTGTAGGGCGCGGTGGTCTTACAGACGAACTTCATCATCACCATGGGGCCGATGGCGAAGATCTCATCGTACACATTGCCCTCGTCCAGCAGCTCCTTCAGCGCCTCGGTGACCAGACCCTTGCGGCCGTAGGAGCCATCGTCGGTGCAGACCTTCAGCACGGAGGAGACCGCCTTGAACTTATCCTCCAGAATGACCACGTCCTTGCTCTTGAAGCCGACCACCGCGTGGACCTCGGCGCCGCAGTCGTGAAATTTCTTCAGCACAGGATACGCGATGGCGCAGCCCACGCCGCCGCCGACCACGCAGACCTTCTTCTTGCCCTCGGTCTCGGTGGGCTTGCCCAGGGGACCCACGAAATCATGCAGGCACTCGCCCTGCTGCTTGTGGCTCAGCTTCTCGGTGGTGGCGCCCACGGTCTGGACGATGATGGTCACGGTGCCCTTCTCGCGGTCATAATCATGGATAGTGATGGGGATACGCTCGCCGTTCTCATCCACACGCAGGATGATGAACTGGCCCGGCTCTGCCTTTTTGGCCACCATGGGTGCCTCGATCTCATAGAGGATCACAGTGGGCTTGAGCGCTTCTTTCTTGACGATACGGTACATACATCACGGCTCCTTCACTTTGTATTTTGCGGCGGAACAGCCGCCGTCGGTTTCCGTTCTTTCTATTGTATCATTCCACAGAGAAACCGTCAATTATCAGATATTCTAAATCCCGGGAACAAATGGAAAAAACCGCCGCTCTTTCGGGCGGCGGTTTCGTGTATCATTTGGTCACGCGCAGCAAACACTTGACTTCCGTGCTGCCGATCTTAATGGTCAGTGTAGTCTCGCCGCGGCTGACGGTCTTTACCGTGCCGTCGGCGGAAACGGTGGCGATGGAGCTGTCGGCGCTGCTCCACGCGGCGGTCATGTCGGTGCCCTTCACCGTGAAGGAGCAGCTCAGGCCCACCGGCAGGGATATGTCGAACGTGCCGTCGTTGGGCTTGATGGTCGTGCCGTATTCGCTCTCCAGCGTCAGCTTGCTGACGTCCACGCTGCCGGTGCTGGGTTTGTTGCTGTTATTGGGCTTGGTGGTCGTGCTGTTGTTGTCGGGCGTATCGGTGCCGTTATCCGGCGCGTCGCTCTCATCCTTGACGGTGACGGTGCAGGTGACGGACTCGCCGTTCACCTCGGCGGTAATGACCGCGTTGCCCTTGGTCAGAGCCGTCACCTCGCCGGCGGAGTTGACGCTGGCCACGGTGGGCGCGCTGCTGCTCCACTCCACGGTGTCCTCCGTGCCGTTGACCTTCAGCTCGTCCTTCTCGCCCACATTCAGCACCAGAACGGTGCGGTTCAGGGAGATCGTGGGCGTGACGGGCGTGTTGTCAGGCTTGTCGATGGTGTCGTCGGGCTTATCCACATCGGTAACGGGGGGCTTCTCGCCAGTGATGGCCTCCTTGATCTGGTCGCCGAAGATCAGCCACACCACCAGCGCCGCCAGCAGGATCAGAACAATAACGGCCACCGGCCCCAGTACGCTGGGCGTTTTGCGGCGGCGGCTCTCGGCGGCGCGGCGGCCACGGCTCTTCCGCAGCTTACCGCTGTAATAGGCCTCGTCCTCCTCGCAGAAGGGGCAGGTCTTATAGCTATCGGAGAACATCTCTCCGCACTTGGGACATTTGATCAGACTCATTATAGAAAACCTCCATACCGGGCATTGGATTTACATAATACATATCATACTCATTTTTGTGCCGCCCGTCAACTGCATTTCGAGGAAATTCATCCTTTTTTTACAACACTTCACGCCGGCACTTGCTTTTCCCGGCCGTGCTTCTTATAATAGAGCCAGAGAAATGCGGGGAGGCGCAACTATGAACACCATTTTCATCGGCATCGCCGGCGGCACCGGCAGCGGCAAGACCACGCTCACCGAGCACCTGGCTGCACGCTTCGGCAGCGACATCAGCGTGGTACACCACGACAACTACTACAAGCGGCAGGACAGGCCCTTCGCCGAGCGCTGCCTGCAAAACTACGACCATCCCGACGCCTTCGACACCGACCTGATGATCGAGGACCTGAAGGCGCTGAAGCGGGGCGAGACCATCCACTGCCCCGTGTACGATTACGCCATCCACAACCGTACCGATGAGACGGTGGAGATCAAGCCCACCAAGGTGGTCATTGTGGAGGGCATCCTGATCTTCCAGAACAAGGCGCTGCGTGACCTGTTGGACATCAAGATCTTTGTGGAGACAGACGCCGACGTGCGTATCCTGCGCCGCGCCCTGCGGGACGTGGAGGAACGCGGACGGTCGCTGGAGTCCGTGGTAAATCAGTACCTGACCACCGTGAAGCCATGCACGAGCAGTTCGTAGAGCCCACGCGGAAGTTTGCGGACATCATCGTGCTGGAGGGCGGACACAACCTGGTGGCGCTGGATATGATCATGCAGCGCATCGCCGGACATATCAAGGAGAACTGACATGGCAAAGGTCCTACGGCATATATTGGCTGTCCTCTGCCTGCTGGCGGCAGTGTTTTTCCTGCTGCCGCTGGGCATAGGTATCCTGCACTTCGGCATGGTCTGGCCGGCGGCGCTGCTATTGCTGTGCGCCGCGTGGCTTACATGGCCGGACTTCTTCCGCCGCTTGCTGCGGCCAAAATGGCTTCGCGCGCTGGCGGGCTGTGTGATCGCCGTGTGTATGACGGCCATTCTGGTAACGCTGGGTAAAATGGCCATGGCCGCCGCGGACCGGCCCGCCGACGGACAGGACTGCACCGTGGTGGTGCTGGGCTGCCAGGTGTTCCCGGACGGCCACCCCAGCCTGATGCTGCGTGGCCGCATCAACGCGGCCTATGACTATCTGACCGCACACCCGGACGCCCTGTGCGTCGCCTCCGGCGGGCAGAACGGCAGCGAGCCCATCAGCGAGGCCCAATGTATCCGCGACACGCTGGTGTCCATGGGTATCGCGCCGGAGCGTATCCTGCTGGAAGACCGGTCCGCCTCCACCGAAGAGAACCTGGCCTTCTCCGCCGCGCTGCTGCGGGAGAAGGGCCTGTCCACGGACGTGGCCATCGCCTCGGACAACTTCCACCAGCTCCGCGCCGCCATCTGGGCGCAGCGCAGCGGCCTGACACCGTATTCCGACGGCTGCGCCAGCCCCTGGTTCCTGACCGCCGGCTACTGGGCGCGGGAGACAGCGGCACTGCTGTACATGGTGGTCACCGGCGGATGAACGGGCGTTTCCCGGGATTTCGCGAGTTAGTGTATGCTAACTAAAAACCTTGAATTTCCACGGAAAATGGGGTTGATTTTTTCATTTTTCATGGTACAATGTGTTTACAATCTTAATGGAGGTACTTACTATGGCTTATCAGATCGGTTCTGCTTGCGTGAGCTGCGGCGCTTGCGCTGATGCTTGCCCCGTGGGCGCTATCTCTCAGGGTGATGATCGTTACGTCATCGACGCCGGCGCTTGCCTGGACTGCGGTTCCTGCGCTGACACCTGTCCCAACGGCGCTATCAGCCCCGCTGAGTAATTGAACCAAGCACAACGATGAGGAAAAGTGACCGGCACCGCCGGTCACTTTTTTGTTGTATCCCCCCGGGTTTTGTATTACAATGGTGTCATCATGGTATCAACATGGTATCAACGCAGTGTCACCATGATATCATCCGCCGATAAGGGCAGACACCCCTTTGTCAACGGATAGTACAGCTATGTGCAGAGGAGGAAGCGGCATGGAGCACTGGGATGAGCTGTGGCCGGGCGGTTTTCGCTTCCGCTTTGACGACAACGTGTTCAAACCCTCCACCGACACGTTCCTGCTGGGGGACTTCGCCGAAGCGCGGCGTGGCGAGCGCGTCTGTGACCTGGGCGCCGGGATCGGCCTGCTGGGTCTACTGCTGCTGGCGCGGCAGCAGCAGCTGCACATCACCAACATTGATATCGACAGTGCTGCCTGTGCGCTGGCGGAAGAAAACGCCGCCGTCAATGGTCTGGAGGACCGCGTTGCCGTGCTGCGGGCCGACCTGCGGGATCGGACAGCTCTGCCAAAAGCCGGAAGCTTCGACCTGTGCGTGGCCAATCCGCCCTATTTCCCGCCCCACGCAGGACGGGTGGCGGAGGGAAGCCGGGGCACGGCCCGGTCCGAAACCGCCTGCGCCTTTGACCAGCTGTGTGCTGCGGCAGCGTATCTGCTCCGCAGCGGCGGACGGTTCTGCCTGGTCCACCGGGCGGAACGGACGGCGGAGCTGATGGACGTCCTGCGCCGCCACCGGCTGGAGCCGAAGGTGCTGCGCTTCGTGCAGAAGGACGCACAGACGCCGCCGCGGCTGGTGCTGCTGTCCTGCCGCCGTCACGGCGGGGCCGGACTGGCGGTGCACACGCCGCTGCTGCTGCAAGCAGACGGCGGCGAAAGCGGCGAGCTGCGCCGCATCTATTTCAAGGACAGGGGGTAATTCCCAATGGCAGGTATCCTGTATCTGGTGGCCACGCCCATCGGCAACCTGGGCGACTTCTCGCCCCGCGCCGCAGAGACGCTGGCCCGGGCAGACTTCATCGCGGCGGAGGACACCCGCGTCAGCGTGAAGCTGCTGAACCATTTTGACATCAAAAAGCCGCTTGTCAGCTACCACGAGCACAACCGCGCTGCGGCGGGTCAGGCCATTTTGGAGCGTCTGCTCTCCGGCGAAACGTGCGCGCTGGTCACCGATGCCGGCACCCCGGCCATCAGCGATCCGGGGCAGGAGCTGGTGGCCCTGTGCGCCGAAAACGGCGTGACGGTACAGGCCATTCCCGGCTGCTGCGCCGCCATCGCCGCCCTGGCCGTGTCCGGGCTGGACACCCGGCGCTTCACCTTCGAGGGCTTTCTGCCCTCCGGTAAAAAAGAGCGCCGCGCTGCCCTGGAGGAGCTGACCGGCGAGGCGCGCACCATGGTGTTCCACGAGGCACCCCACCGCCTGCGGCAGACACTGGCCGACATGGTGGAGCTGCTGGGAGACAGGCCCGCCGCCCTGTGCCGTGAGCTGACAAAGCTCCATGAAGACACTGTCCGCACCACACTGGCCCAGGCCGCGGCCTTCTACCGGGACAACGAGCCACGGGGGGAGTACGTTCTGGTGATAGCGGGCCGGGAGAAGCAGAACCTGCCGGCCCTAACGCTGGAAGAGGGCGCAGCACGGGTGCTGGCCCTGCGGGACGGCGGTATGAAGCTGAAAGAGGCCGTGCGTCGGGTAGCGGATGACACCGGCCTGCCCCGCAACGCCCTGTACGATACCTCGCTGAAAGCATAAGACGAAAAAAACAGTGCCGCCCCAGTGGGCGGCACTGTTTTTTTCTTGTTTTCAGGTCTTTTGCAGCTCGCGCCTGCACTTGGCGCAGATATTCTTGCCGCGGAACGCGGATATATCCTTGTTGCCGTCGCAGAACACGCAGCCCACATGGGCGCGGCGCAGCACGATGCCGTCGCCCTCCACGCTGATCTCCATTGTCTCACGCTCGCCGATATCCAGCGCGCGGCGCATTTCGATCGGGACCACGATCCGGCCAAGCTCGTCGATGCGGCGGACAATACCGGTAGATTTCATGTCCTCTCCCCCTCTATGCAGTAATAACAAAATCCCCGCAAATTTTATACCCGTATTTTAACATATTCAACGAAGCATGTCAACAACAATTCGAAACGTGTCGAGAATTTTTGCAAATAACCGCACAGATCGCCGCGTAGACTTCTCCCGTAAGGAGGTGCGCGGTGTGGTGATGGGGATATTCTGGACGCTGATGGTAACGGTGTCCCTGGTATACGGTGCAGTCAGCGGCCGTCTGTCGGCGGTGACAGCGGCGGCACTGGAGGGTGCCGCCGCTGCGGTGGAGCTGGTACTGGTCATGGCTGGGGCACTGTGCCTGTGGTCCGGTGTGATGGAGCTGATGCGGCGCAGCGGCATGGCGGCGGGACTGAGCCGCCTGCTGCGCCCGGTCCTGCGGCATCTGCTGCCCCAGGCAGGGCGGGACGAGGAGACGCTGGCTGCCCTCAGTGCTAACGTCAGCGCCAATCTGCTGGGGCTGGGCAACGCTGCCACGCCGGCGGGTATACAGGCCGCCAGGCGTATGGCGGCGGGCTGCAGCGGCACCGCAAGCGACGAGTTGTGCCGTCTGGTGGTGCTGAACACCGCCTCGGTGCAGCTGCTGCCCTCCACCGTGGCCGCCCTGCGGGGCGGACTGGGCAGCGCCGCGCCGCTGGATATCCTGCCGGCGGTGTGGCTGTCCTCGGCGCTGTCGGTGACAGCGGGCCTGGCCTGTGCCCGGGTGCTGGGCCGGGTGTGGAGGACATGAGATGGAGCCCTTTTCCGCCTGGATACTGCCGCTGCTGCTGTCCGGTGCCTCCCTGTGGGGCGCCCGGCGGCGCGTGGATGTCTATGACGCCCTTGTCACTGGAGGAAAAAGCGGCCTGCAGGTGGCGGTATCCATTCTGCCGGCGCTGGCCGCCCTGCTGACGGCGGTGTATATGCTGCGGGCCTCCGGCGCACTGGACGCCCTGACGGCTCTGCTCGCCCCGGCGCTCACCGTTCTGGGCGTACCGCCGGAGACGGCCCCGCTGCTGGTAATACGCCCGCTGTCCGGCTCCGGCGCGCTGGCTGCCGGCGGCGACATCATGCGCCAGTACGGGCCGGACAGCTACATCGGGCGCTGCGCCGCCGTGATGCTGGGCTGCACCGAGACGACGTTCTACACCGTCGCCGTCTATTTCGGCGCGGCGGGGATCAAGCGGACACGCTACACCATTCCCGCCGCCCTGACGGCGGACCTGGCTGCCTACCTGGCCGCGGCCTGGTCCGTCCGGCTGTTCTTCGGCACGTGAAAAAGCCACCCCTCACGGGGTGGCTTTTTCATAGTTTACATCTTCTCCGGTGCAGAGCAGCCAATGAGCGTCATGCCGTTTTTCAGCACGGCGCGGGCGGTGTCCGCCAGCTTCAGCCGTGCCAGCAGCACGTTCTCCGCTTCGCCCTTGATGCGGCAGGCGTTGTAGAATTTGTGGAACGCGGCAGCCAGCTCCACCAAATAGCGGTTGATGAAGCTGGGATCGTAGTCCCGGGCGGCCAACTGCACCACGGCAGGGTACTGGGCCAGCTGCTTGATGAGGGCCTTCTCCTCGTCGGCGGTCAGGACGGACAGATCAGCCTCCGCCGCGGCGGGAACGGTATATCCCTCCGCCGCCAGCGCCTTCACCAGCGTGCAGATACGGGCGTAGGCATACTGGACATAGTAGACCGGGTTCTCGCTGTCCTCCCGGACGGCCAGGCCCAGGTCGAACTCCATCTGCGTCTCAGGCTTGGCGTTGAAAAACCAGCGGCAGGCATCCACAGGGATCTCGTCCAGCAGGTCGGTAAGACTGATGGCCTTGCCGGTGCGCTTGGACATGCGGACGGTCTCGCCGTCGCGGACCAGCTTCACCAGCTGCATCAGCACGATGTCCAGCCGGTGCTGGCCATCCAGGCCCAGGGCGTCCATAGCACCCTTCAGCCGGGCCACATGGCCGTGGTGGTCGGCGCCCCAGATGTTGATGACCTTGTCAAAGCCGCGGACGGCGAATTTGTTGCGGTGATAGGCAATATCGGCAGCGAAGTAGGTATAGAACCCGTTGGCGCGGCGCAGCACGTCGTCCTTCAGGCCAAGCTTTTCGATAGCCTCGTCGCTCTTGCCCTCCTGCCGCAGCTGGGCGGCCAGGATATCGGAGGTCTTCAGCCACAGCGCGCCGTCCTTCTCATAGGTATAGCCCCTGTCCGTCAGCGCCTGCACTGTGTCGGCTACATAGCCGCTGTCGTGAAGGGAAGACTCGAAGAACCACTGGTCGTACTGAATGCCGTACCGGGCCAGATCGGCCTTCATCTTGGGGATATTGACGCTGAGACCGAACTGGGCCAGGGCGTCATGGCGGGTCTTTTCGTCGCAGTCCAGATACTTGTCGCCCTCCTTCTCGTAGAAGGCCTGGGCCAACTCCCGGATATCGTCGCCGTGGTAGCCGTCCTCGGGGAATTCCACCGCGTCCTCGCCCTTGATGATCTGGAAGTACCGGGCCTCCAGACTCTTGGCGAACTTTTCGATTTGGTTGCCCGCGTCGTTGACGTAGAACTCACGCCACACGTCCGCACCGGACTTTTGCAGCACGCTGGCCAAAGTGTCTCCCAGCACGCCGCCCCGGGCGTTGCCCATGTGCATGGGGCCGGTGGGATTGGCGGAGACAAACTCCACCATGTACTTCCTGCCAGCCAGCGTGTCGTTCTCGCCGTACTTCTCCCCTGCCGTCTCAATGCCGGAGACGGTGTCGGCGAACCACTTGCCGCCCAGGCGGAAGTTCATAAAGCCGGGACCGGCGATCTCCACGGAGGTAAAATAGCTGTCCGTCAGCGTCATATGGTCGATGAGCGTCTGGGCTACCTGACGGGGGTTCATCTTCATAGCCTTGGCCGCCGCCAGGCAGAAGGTGGTGGTATAGTCGCCGTTGGCGGTGTCCTTAGGGATCTCCACCGCCGGCTCGGCGGTGATACCGGCAGGCAGCAGCCCTGCGGCCGCAGCCTTTTCATATGCAGCCACTGTCAGCTGCCGTACCTGCGCCTTGGCGCTTTCGATCATATTCATGCGTCCTTCTCCTCTTTTGTCAAAGTCAGCGCCAGGTGCAGGGCGGACAGCGCCTGCGTGCCCAGCAGCAGTGTATACGTCAATGTGATATGGCCATCGCCCTTTCGGGGCAGGTGCCAGGACACCTCCTTCGTGTCCACGTGCAGCGTCAGCGCACCGCCGTCGCCGCCGGCGATCTGCGTGACCGTTTGCCGTTGAGGGTCCAGCAGCAGACCGTAGCCGCCGTCCTTGGACTCGGTGATGACAACGGCCCGGCGCTGCTGCGTCTCCAGCCGCATCTCCGAGGCCACGGCGCTTCCGTCCAGTTCGTTCTGCGCCGTATAGCGCAGGCGATAGCCATAGTCGGTCTTTTCCAGCGTCCCTGTGCCCCGGAAGGTCAATTCGTCCACGCCGCCGGCGAAATCACTGCGGCTGCGGACCAGTACCTGTACCTTGTCCATGTCAGTACCTCTCGATGTCCACGTGCTGTACCGCGCTCTCCAGCGGCCGCCGCAGAAACTGCCCTGCCAGCGCACCGAAGTCCTCCGGCTGGTCGCTGGCATACAGTGTCAGTGTGCCGTGGTCACGTTGGGCCAGCGCACCCCGGTCTGACAGCGTCTGCCGCAGGACCCGCGCCGCCGCAGCGCCGGAGTCGATGAGCGTCACGCCAGGGCCCATGATGTCCGCGATGATCTCCGTCAGCAGCGGATAGTGGGTGCAGCCCAGGATGAGGGTGTCGATCCCCGTGGCACGCAGCGGCTCCAGATACTCCCGGGCCACCGTCTCGATGACCGGATCACCGGGGCGGAAGCGCCCGTTCTCCACCAGCGGCACAAACAGAGGGCAGGCCTTGACATACACCTGAATGGCGCCGTCCAGCGCCGCCAGACAGCGCTCATAGGCCCCGGAGCGCACGGATGCCGCCGTGGCGATCAGGCCCACCCGCTTATTTCGGGTCACCGCGGCGGCCGCCGCGCAGGAGGGCTTCACCACACCGAGAACGGGGATATCGTTCTCGGCCGCCAGCACCGGCAGAGCGTTGGTAGATACGGTGCCGCAGGCCACCAGCAGCGCTTTCACATCAAAGCTCCGCAGGAAATGTACATCCTGCCGGGCGTAGCGCAGCAATATTTCCGCCGAGCGCCCGCCGTAGGGCACACGGGACGTGTCGCCGAAGTATATAATGTTCTCAGAGGGGAGGATGCCGCGTATCTCCCGCACGGCGGTCAATCCGCCGGAGCCGGAGTCGAACACCCCGATAGGCCGCTGATCCATATGCGCCCTCCTTTTTCCTGCCGCCGCGGCGGCAGTGCATAGTTTAACTCATATATTGTACTATGTTTCCCCTATCGTTACAAGCTAAAAATTGGCGCACCTGTTCATTTTTTTCTGTGGCAATCCCTGCGGGAACGTGCTATAATCGTGGAAATGAATTTCTGCCCGTGATGGAGGTGGTATGATGGAACTGAACATGACGGAAAAGCAATTCCGGCGTCTGCTGGATCTGGTGTATATCGGCAACTGGGTGCTGAACTCCACCCGTGGCGACGACCGCATCAAGGAGTACGACCAGGTGGAGAGCCTGGTGTTTGCCCACTGCCTGGACCACGGCATGGCGCCCCTGACGGAGCTGTACCAGGGAGAGCTGATCCCCTCCCGCGCCTTTGCCGACGGCGGTATCCATGAGGCCATCATGGCCTATGAGGACGCCACGTTCTTTGAGATACTGGCCCAGGAGCTGGCCCTGCGGGACATGGACGATCCCCCCATCACGCCGGAGAACTACGATGAGATCATGGCCCGGATGGAGACGTACTTAGGTGAGTTTGAACAGCACGGCACCGACAACATCACCGTGGACATGGAAGAATAAAATGACCCCCCGACGGTATCGGGGGGTCATTTTATTCACCTTTTACCGGAACATACTCCTCATAACGAAACCGCAGGCCGTTTTCCTCCATCTCCGCCGAGCGCTTGTCCAGTCTCCACCCGGGATCGTGCTCCAGATCAGGGAAGAAGGCGTCCGCGCTGCCATCGGCGGCAATTCGTGTCACATAGACCCGATCGCACAGCGGCAGGAACATCCGATAGACGCTCTCGCCACCAATGACCCAGCTGTCCTCATCGGCAGTCAGCAGTGCCTCCGCCGGAGAGTGGACGATCTCGGCCCGTTCTGCCGTGAAGCCCCGCTGCCTGGTCAGGACAATATTGCGCCGGTTCGGCAGTCCTCTCCCACCGGGTAGGGACTCCAGCGTTTTGCGGCCCATGAGGACCGTATGCCCGGAGGTCAACTCCTTGAACCGCTTGAGGTCGGCGGGCAGGTGGAACAGCAGGGCGTTGTCCCTGCCGATTCCCCACTTCTCATCCACAGCGACGATAGCATACACGGCGTTCCCTCCTTAAATGGCCACCGGGATCTTGTCCTCAAAGGGCTGGGGGTCGTACCCCTCCAACGAGAAGCTGTCACGGGTGAACTGATAGAAATCCGTCACGGACGTATCGATGCTGAACTTAGGCGCGGGACGCTCGTCCTTCTCCAGCAGCTTTTCGATGATGGGCACATGGCGGTCGTAGATATGAGCGTCGGCGATAACATGGACAAGTTCGCCCGCTTGCAGCCCAGACACCTGCGCCATCATGTGTACCAGCACGCTGTACTGCACCACGTTCCAGTTGTTTGCCGCCAGCATATCCTGGCTGCGCTGGTTCAAAATGGCGTTGAGGGTGTTGCCGGAGACGTTGAAGGTCATGGAGTAGGCGCAGGGGTACAGCGCCATCTCGTGCAGATCCTGAAAATTGTAGATATTCGTCAGGATGCGGCGGCTGGCAGGGTTGTGCTTCAGGTCGTACAGCACCCGGTCCACCTGGTCCATCTCCCCCTCGGGATACTGATGCTTCACCGCCAGCTGATAGCCGTAGGCCTTGCCGATGGAGCCGTTCTCATCGGCCCAGCTGTCCCAGATATGCCCGCGGAGATCATGGATGTTGTTGGACTTCTGCTGCCATATCCACAGCAGCTCGTCGATACAGGTCTTGAAGTACGTTCGGCGGATGGTGAGGATGGGGAACTCCTGGCGCAGGTTGTAACGATTTACGATGCCGAATTTTTTGACGGTGTGGGCGGGCGTGCCGTCCTCCCAGTGGGGGCGCACGTTCTGGTCGGTATCCCATACGCCGTGGGTAAGGATCTCCCGGCAATTGTCCTTGAATATACGGTCTGCGTAGCTCATGGCGGCGTCCTCCTGTGTGATTTTTTCTATTGTAGCACAGGATAAACCGAAACACCAGCGCTTTACGACAAGAAAAGTGAAATTACATTTTGATATACCTGCCATAAGAAATTGCGGGTTGCAAGTTTCCGTTTCCTTGTTATAATATTCTGCGGATAAAATATAAGGAGGTATCTCCATGACTTATGATGTGATCATTATTGGCGCCGGCCCCGGCGGTATTTTTTCCGCCTATGAATTGATGCAGCGCAGGCCGGAGTGGAAGGTGGCTGTGCTGGAGGCTGGCAACCCGCTGGAAAAGCGGCACTGTCCCATCGACGGCGACAAGGTGAAGTCCTGCATTCACTGCAAGACCTGCGCCATCATGAACGGCTTCGGCGGCGCCGGCGCATTTTCCGACGGCAAATATAACCTGACCAACGAGTTCGGCGGCACACTGTACGAATACATCGGCAAGCAGAAGGCCATGGAGCTGATGCACTACGTGGACGATATCAACGTGGCCTGCGGCGGCGCGGGGACAAAGCTCTACTCCACCGCCGACAGCGGCTTCAAGCGCTTGTGCCTGCAAAACAATCTGCACCTGCTGGACGCCTCCGTGCGGCACCTGGGCACGGACATCAACTACAAGGTCCTTGAGAACCTGTACGCCAAGCTGAAGGACCATGTGGACTTCCACTTCCTCACCCCGGTAAAGGCGCTGTCCATCACCGAAGATGGCGCCTACGAGGCCGAAACGGACAAGGGCGTGTTCACGGGACGCAAGTGCATCATCTCCGTGGGACGCAGCGGCAGCAAATGGATGGAGTCCGTCTGCCAGTCGCTGGATATCCCCACCAAGTCCAACCGTGTGGATATCGGCGTGCGGGTGGAACTGCCCGCCGAGGTGTTTGCCCCCATCACCGATGAGCTCTATGAAAGCAAGATCGTCTATAAGACCGAGAAGTATCAGGACAAGGTGCGCACGTTCTGCATGAACCCCAGAGGCGCGGTGGTCAACGAGAACACCAACGGCATCGTCACCGTCAACGGCCACAGCTACGAGGACCCCGCCATGCACACGGAGAACACCAACTTCGCCCTGCTGGTATCCAAACACTTCACCGAGCCGTTCCGGGACAGCAACGGCTACGGCGAGAGCATCGCGCGCCTGAGCAATATGCTGGGCGGCGGCGTGATGGTCCAGCGGTTCGGCGACCTGATCCGCGGCCAGCGCAGCACCCCCAAGCGCATCGAAAAGGGCTTCATGACCCCCACGCTGGCCGCCACACCCGGCGATTTGAGCCTGGTGATGCCCAAGCGTATCCTGGACGGCATCATCGAAATGCTCTACGCCCTGGACAAGATCGCCCCCGGCACCGCCAGCGACGACACGCTGCTCTACGGCGTGGAGGTGAAGTTCTACAACATGGAGGTGGCACTGGATAGAAATCTGGAAACGCCGCACAAGGGCCTGTTCGTCATCGGCGACGGCAGCGGCGTCACCCACTCCCTGTCCCACGCCAGCGCCAGCGGCGTGTATGTGGCCCGCTATCTGGCCGAGCACGAATGAGATACGAAACCGGGACGGCGCTGCCGCCCCGGTTTTTCGTTTGTCTTTGCCGTGCGGCTGTGGTACAATGTATAAAACCGCAAAGGAGGGGCACCCATGGCCGATCTCAATACCGATATCCGCTATATCAAAGGCGTGGGCGAGGCCCGGGCCAAGGCTTTTGAAAAGCTGGGCGTTTTCACCCTGGGCGACCTGATCGCCTACTATCCCCGCCGCTGGGAGGACCGTTCGCAGCTCTACCCTATCCGGGACCTACCGGAGGGGGAGTACGCCTGCTGCAAGGCCATGATCGCCCAGCCCCCCACTACCGCCCGTATCCGCGGCGGACAGACGCTGGTGCAGATACGGGCCGTGGACGAGGGCGGCGTGCTGGATGTATCCTTCTTCCACCAGGAATACCGCAAAAACGCCCTGCATCCGGGAGAGACATACATCTTCTACGGCAAGGTCGAGGGCGGCGGTGTGCGCCGCCGCATGGTCAATCCCCTGCTGGAGACGGAGGGGAAGCAGCTGCTCACCGGCCGCATCATGCCCATTTATCCCCTGACGGCGGGGCTGACACAGACTATGGTGGCCAAGGCCGTACGCCAGGGGCTGGACCAGTGCCGCGACCTGCCGGAGGATGTGCTGCCGGACGGGATCCGGCAGGCGCACCATCTGTGCTATGCCGGGTTTGCCTACGAGAACATCCACTTCCCCGCCTCGGAGGAGGCGCTGGATACCGCGCGGCGGCGTCTGGTGTTCGAGGAGCTGTTTCTGCTGAGCTGCGGTCTGTCTCTGCTGCGGCAGCGGCGGGAGACGGTGGCCGGCCTGCCCTGTCAAGCGGCGGACATGGCGCCCTTCTATGCCGCCCTGCCCTTTGCCCTCACCGCCGCCCAGCGGCGGGCTATCGCGGACGCCGTAGGCGATATGACCTCCGGCCGGCCCATGAACCGCCTGTGCCAGGGCGATGTGGGCAGCGGCAAGACCATGGTGGCCGCCGCCTGCGTGTGGTTCGCCGCCCAAAGCGGCTGGCAGTCGGCCCTGATGGCCCCCACGGAAATACTGGCCCGCCAGCATTACGAAAATCTGGCCCCGCTGTTCGCCCGCTTCGGCCTGCCGTGCGCTCTGCTCACCGGCTCCACCCCTGCCAGGGAGCGTCGCGCCATTCTGGCCGGCCTGCAAAGCGGGGATATCACACTGTGCATCGGTACACACGCCCTGCTAACGGCGGACGTACAGTATGCGCGCCTGGGTCTGGTGATCACCGATGAACAGCATCGCTTCGGCGTAGAGCAGCGCTCCGCCCTGTCCCATAAGGGCGCCGCCCCGCACACACTGGTGCTGTCCGCCACCCCGATTCCCCGGACGTTGGCCCTTATCATCTACGGTGATCTGGATGTGTCCGTGATCGATGAGCTGCCGCCGGGACGGCAGACAGTGGAGACCTTCGCTCTGGGCGAGAAATACCGGGCGCGGCTCAACGGCTTTATCCGCAAGCAGGTGCAGGAGGGCCATCAGGTGTTCATCGTCTGCCCGCTGGTGGGCGAGGATGACGCTCTGCCCGACGAGCGCAAGGCCGTGACGGCCTACGCCAAGACCCTGCAGGAGGATACCTTCCCCGAGCTGCGGATAGCCGTGCTCCACGGCCGTATGAAGCCAAAGGAGAAGGAAAAGGTCATGGCCGCCTTTGCCGCCGGTGAGAGCGACATTCTGGTCTCCACCACCGTGGTGGAGGTGGGTGTGGATGTGCCCAACGCCACACTGATGGTGGTGGAGAACGCCGACCGCTTCGGCCTGAGCCAGCTGCACCAGCTGCGCGGCCGGGTGGGCCGCGGCCAGGCCAAGAGCTACTGTGTTCTGCTCAGCGACGTACAGAACGACGACACGAAACGGCGGCTGAAGGCCCTGACCCAGACAAACGACGGCTTCCGCATTGCCGAGGAGGACCTGAAGCTGCGGGGACCCGGCGACTTCTTCGGCAGCCGCCAGCACGGCCTGCCCACGCTGAAGGCCGCTGATCTCAGCTGCGATATGCCCCTGCTGGCCGAGGCCCGGGATGCCGCGCAGCAGCTGCTGGCCGGCGACCCGCTGCTGACCCAGCCGGAGCACGCCGTGCTCCGCCGCCGGGTACAGGCCCTGTTCCGGCAAAAGGACGGCACTCTGAACTGAAGCAGGGCACCCTCTCCGCGTTTGAAATGCCGGCAATAAGCAGCGGCGCCGGA
>ERZ831979.1216-NODE-1216-length-24144-cov-17.334717_pt1 | contig 24144 bp, 16 predicted proteins | sample MGYA00519952_ERZ831979 | MGnify/ENA primary metagenome ERZ831979 (study PRJEB31850, sample SAMEA3708723) | human gut metagenome | biome: human gut; feature: human-associated habitat; material: faeces | place: China | collected 2014 ...
AGCGATTATTGCGTGTTACTTTTGGAACATTAAAACCAAAAGTAACACGTTTTTTTATGAATGCACAAGACATCAAGACGGTAAAGCTGGTTATCAACTCCGATCAGGCACAGCAAAAATTAGACGACATAAACAAGAAACTGGAAACGGCACGACAAAAACGTGCCGAAGCCTTTGAACGTGGAGATGCGAAGGCGTTGCAAACCTATACGCGCGAAGTAAAGAATTTGGAAAGACAGGCCAAGCGCATGCAAAGCAGGGCGCAAACCGTAGAAAAAGTACTGAAGAACTTGGACAAAGCCACGCCCAAAGAACTGAAAGAAACAATCAAGGAAATCAATAAGGAACTTGAAAGCGGAAACGTGGAGCGTGGGTCAGAGCAGTGGAAAACGCTGACGCGAGCTTTAGCAGAAGCACGAACTGAACTTAATAAAATTAGCGAGGAAACAAAAGCTGCAGAGATAGGGCTGGATAAATGGGGAAATAAATGGGTCGGTTTTTCGACGATCATAACCTATGCCAAAGACGCACTCAGCAATGCACTCAATACCATGCAAGGCTATGTAGAAGAGTTTGCCGAAATGGACGAACATCTGGCCAACGTGACGAAATACACCGGCATGAGCCGTGAAGAAGTGGAAGAACTGAATGAAGCGTTCAAACGGATGGATACCCGTACCAGCCGCGCAGCACTCAATGACTTGGCCGCTGATGCCGGACGATTGGGCATACAGAGCAAACAGCAGGTGCTCGACTTTGTGGACGCTGCCAATGTGCTGAATGTGGCTTTGGGTGAGGATCTGGGCGAGGGCGCGGTGAAGAACATCGGCAAACTGGCTCAGCTATTTGGTGATTCGGAACGCATGGGCCTGAAACAGGCCATGCTGGCTACCGGATCGACCATCAACGAACTGGCGCAAAGTTCATCGGCTAACGAAGGATACATCATGGACTTCACGGCACGCCTTTCGGGGATGGCCCGACAGGCCGGCATGACACAGGCTCAGGTAATGGGTCTGGCTTCGGTCATGGACCAAAGTATGGTGAATGCCGAAGAAGGTAGCACGGCATTGAATCGCCTCATTCAGGAACTCTACACCAAACCGGCTGAAATGGCAAAAGCCGTAGGACTGGATGTAAAAAAGTTTTCTACGCTCGTAAAGCAGGATGCCAATGCAGCCTTGCTGGACTTTGCCTCTGCTGCACAAAAGTTGGGCGGTATGGACGCGCTCGCTCCACGTATGGCCGAATTGCAACTAACGGGGGTAGGCGTTACAAAAGTGATTACTTCGTTGGCAAACAATTTGGAACTTGTCAGAAACACCCAGCTACAAGCCACGGAAGCTTTTGCACAGGCAGACAGCGTGCAAAAGGAATACGACAAAGCCAACAATACCACGCAGGCACAGCTCGAAAAATCAAAACAAAAGCTGGCCGACTTACGCACGGAACTGGGCGAGAAATTGATGCCCGTGTTTACCACAGCTACGAATGGGCTAACCGCTTTTTTGCAGGCATTGATGGCGGTTGGAACGTTCGCGGTTCAGAACATTGGAATTCTTAGCACATTAACAATTTCTGTTTTTTCATACATAACAGCCGTAAAAATTTATACGGTTGCCGAAACAACCAAAAATATAGCTGTTTCAATGTTTTCACGAGCAGCGGCCACTGTACGTGCAGCCGGATTGATGCTCACTGCCAGCTATGCCAAACTGACTGGAAATGCCGTATTGTTACGCGCCGCACAGATGAAACTGAACGCCACCATGCTGGCCAACCCTTATGCTGCAGTGCTGGCCGCTGTAGTTGCTGTAATCGGAGCGGTGTATCTGCTGGCTTCGCGAACCAAAGAACTGACCCGCGAACAACGATTGCAAAAAGAAATACAGGCAGACAGCATGGAACTTGAAAAACAGGGTGCAGAAGCAACGGCTAAAACGCAAAACAAAATTAAACTGCTCACGGCCATTGTGCATGACAACACCCGAAGCCTTGCTGAACGCAAAAAAGCCATTCACGCGCTGCAACAGATTGCACCTCAATATCAGGCCGAAATCAACGAGGAAGGCCGCATCACGCGCGAAAATACAAAAGCACTCACCGACTACATCGAGCAACTGAAGAAAAAGGCCATAGCGCAAGCTGCCATAGCCAAAACTGATGAATTGACCGGACAGCTGCTCGACCTTGAAATGAGCCGTGACCGCCGACGCAATGCCGTTAGCATACGAAAGGTTGTCATTGAGGTTGGGTATGATAAAGAGCTGAGCATTCATCCCTTCGCCTACGGCCTGACGGAGGCGGTCCAGAAACAGGAGAAAACTGGCTGTGGAGGGGATGGTCACCAAATCATAGTGAAATGGTACCACGATGATGTCTGAATTGACGAACATGTGAACCAGTCCTTCAGCATGCAGACTGCCCGGTGAATCCATCAGCACCACATCCAGTTCGGGGTCGTTGTGCAGTTTCTCCACCAGCGAGGTCATCTCCACTTTGTTGTTGGGTTCGTATGACCAGACTTCATAGGGCAGTTGTTCCTCTCCATATTTCTTGATGTCTGCCTTGCGGCATTTCATGATTGAGTGTTGGAAGTCGCAGTCGATGACAACCACCCGGACGCCTTTTGCCACTAAGTAGTTGGCAAAGGTGACTATGACCGGGGTCTGTATCATGTTGTTTTCCGTTTATCAAATTCGCAAGCAAAAGTAAATGCTGGAACAGGGAAAACCTAAATGCACAACATCAATGTGCTTCCGGTTGCATCAACCGAGGTCTGAAACGACCCAAAAACAAGAGAACCGAAGAAAAAGTAGCCAAAAAAGTCACAACTAAAAGTCCCCTTTTCGACTTTAGCCATATGCTTAAACCATTAAACATCATGTTATTCATCTCCTAAAGTGACAAAATTCTTAAATTCAAATTCAAACAATTCCTTTACCTTTTATTGTTCAAATAAGAAGGTTTCAGGAGAATCTTGTGCTATAATTTTGCTATATTTGTAGTTAGCTTACACTTATGACTTACCTATGATCAAACTTCGCTGCGCAGTAGAACGAATTACCTACCAGAACCCCGACAACGGATACACGGTATTGAAGGTAAAGGTTTCCGGCTACAAAGATCCGGTTACCTTGATTGGCTACCTGTTGGACTTACCTGCAGGTACGATATTGTTGTGTGAAGGCGAATGGAAAGTAGACCGGAAATACGGCAACGAGTTTGTAGCGGACACCTGGACGGAAATCATGCCCTCTACGCTCTACGGCATCGAACGCTACCTGAGCAGCGGTCTGGTCAAAGGTATCGGCCCCAAGTATGCCAAACTCATCGTCAAACAGTTCGGTCTCCAGACACTGGAAGTCATTGAGAACAACATCGAAGAACTGCTGAAAGTGCCGGGTATCGGCAAAAAGCGCTTTTCCCAGATTCAGGAAAGTTGGGAGAAGCAGAAAGACATCAAGGATGTGATGGTATTTCTGCAGAGCTATGGAGTAAGCACGGCCTATGCAGCAAAAATCTACAAGAAGTATGGCAAGGACAGCATCGGTAAGGTCCGGCAAAATCCTTACCGGCTGGCAGATGAAGTATGGGGCATCGGATTCAAGATGGCCGACGATATAGCCCACAACATGGGTTATCAGGACGATGATCCGCACCGCTGCAGAAGCGGCATTCTGCATACCTTGCACCAGCTTTCGACCGAAGGCCATGTCTTTGCAGAAAGGAAGCAACTCATAAAGGCTACCCATGAACTACTGGCTACCGATGAATCCCTCATTATCCAAATCTTGAAACAGATGGAAACGGATGAAGAAATCATCGCCGAAGAAGATGCCATCTATCATCCTTATTATTACTATGCAGAAGTCGGCGTAGCTAGAGACCTGCTTGACCTGCTGCTTCCTGCTGAACAAGACCTCTTCGCAGAAACCCTTGAAGTCAAATCACTCAGCAAGGAAACGGGTATAGAGTATGACGAGATTCAGTTACAGGCCATCGAACAGGCCATCCGTTCCAAAGTCATGGTGCTGACCGGTGGCCCGGGTACAGGTAAAACCACTACAACCCAAGGTATTCTTGCCGCATTCCAGCACATGGGATTGAAGATTCTGCTGGCTGCCCCTACCGGACGTGCCGCCAAACGAATGAGCGAAGCTACTGGAAGGGAAGCAAAAACCATCCACCGTCTGTTGGAGTATAACCCGCAGGAAGGCTGCAAACGAAACGAGGAAAATCCACTGGAAGGAGATGCGCTCATTGTGGATGAATGTTCGATGATAGACATCCACCTGATGATGCATCTGATGAAAGCTATCCCCTCGAACATGCGTCTAGTCCTGGTAGGTGACGTGGACCAGCTGCCAAGTGTAGGACCTGGAAATGTACTGCGCGACATCATTGAAAGCCGGAGGATACCTGTTATCCGCCTGACCCGCATCTTCCGTCAGGCGCAAAGCAGCCGGATTGTGATGAGTGCCCATGCCATCAATCAGGGCAATTATCCCGATACGAGCAACGGCAAGAATACCGACTTCTTCTTCATCAAACAGGAAAAGCCCGAAGCTGTGGCTGAAACTATTGTAGAACTGGTGCAGAAGCGGCTTCCTTATGCGTATGAGGTAGATGCCCATCAGATTCAGGTACTGACTCCCATGCAGAAGGGGAGTATCGGAGCCATTGCACTGAATGTAGCGCTGCAGAAAGCCTTGAATCCCTCAAAGGTAGGACTGACTCGTGGAGTCAACACCTTCAAACTGGGTGACCGCGTCATGCAGCTGCGAAACAACTACGAAAAGAAAGTGTTTAACGGTGACTTGGGCTATATCGAATCGGTAGATACGGATGAGAATACGCTGAGTGTGAATTTCGAAGGGACACTGGTATCTTATGAAATCTCAGAGTTGGAAGAACTGACGTTGGCTTATGCCACTACCATCCACAAGTCGCAAGGCTCAGAATATCCCATCGTGGTGATGCCCGTCATGATGAACCACTACATCATGCTGCAACGCAACCTCATCTATACCGGTATCACCCGTGCCAAGAAAATCTGTATTCTTATCGGCACCCCCAATGCCCTTCATTATGCCATCAACAACATGCAGGTTTTAAAACGGAATACGAAATTGAAAGAGCGGTTAAATATGTAGATAAGCTATGTTGCTGGTAAGAAAGTGCACCCACAACATAGCTTATCTGGGTATTATCCTAAACATCAGGGATTTTACATCTTCATGGAACGTCCGTTGTCCACTTCGTCATAATTGGAATTTTTACCCACTTCCCATTCGCGGTTGGCGCTGTGACTACCTTCACCTTTCTTGTTGAGTTTGCCCAGTCCCTGATAGGATTTTCGCTGCAAACTCTTGACCGGATTCAGTTTGGAAGATTTCTTGAACGGAACACCTTTCCGTTTCTGCTTCTTGGATTTCTTCTTCACCCGTTCCACATTGAATCCTTCTTCATTCAGGTTGATAAGGATATGTTCCTTGAAGTTGATGGCATAGTAGGTATCATCAACTTGACGGATGATGAAGCCTTCCTGGTACATGGCGCTGCGGGGGGACTTCACTTCGGGATCATTGAAGATTTCATGCAGACGGCCGACGGAATCGGCATACTTGGGAGGACGTTCCGTAGAGATGTCCACCAGGTCCGGTCGGTCCACCTTGAATACCTTGCACAGCAATTCCACTTCGGCTGCGTTCTGCGGACGGAACTTTTCGATGAAGCTGATGCGGTTGTTGCGGTCTATGGCCTTGGCCATGAAAGGCGGCAAGGGTCTGCTTTGGTCATCGTAGTAGATGACACCTTTCTTTATATAGGCACGCTGTTTCTTGAGTTTCTGGGAAATTTCTCCCTGAGTGATTTTGGGATTGAGGGTCAACAGTTGGTCTATGAATGCTTCTATCCGGTCAAAGCGTTGTTCGGGAGTAGCAAAGTCGAGGAGTTCTTCTACGGCTAGAACCCGGGCACCATGAATGACGGTCTTGTTGGCATGGTCAATCAGCATGTAGCCGTAGGGCTTGTCTTTCTTGCCGAAGAAGACCACATCCACTCCGAAGTTCTTCTTCATCTCCTTCTGCAGTTCCTCCTTATTCGCACAGACATCCCGATACTTTTTCAGATAGGCTCTCAGCTGTCGGTTGCGTGCCTTGTCCTGATAACCTTTTTTATATAGGGCTTCAATCTCTGTCAGGGGGAGTTTCTTTTGAATCCTACCGCCTTGCTTGATGAAGACGTTCCCGTCTTTCTGAAAGACTTCATAGCCCATGGAACCCATCACGGCTTTGAACTGGGCGAAGGAAGAAAAGAAATATTGCTTGGCTGCTTCGAGGTCTTGCTCTGTCTTTTGTGTTCTATCGGTTCCAAGTATCTTGTCAATAACCGCCTGCGAGCGTCTGCGTTCATGGTCGTGCTGTATCTTGTGCCCATCGGGCGCGACTCTCGAAGTCACAATGTGCAGGTGCGCATTGTCTGTATCGTTGTGGGAATAGATGAGCCAGGGTTGTCCGGGTTCTGCATAACCCATTTCCTTGAGATATTGGTGCGCAAAATCGAGCAGCTGGGCTTCCGTCATTTCGTGACCCTTGCAGGAGATGGCTACATGGAACTGCGCTTTCTGGATTCTGGGATTCATGGAGGAATATTCCATGAGAAACTGGGCCATTTCTTCGGGAGTCGGCTTACGTATTTCACCGAGTGCTCCGAAGTTTTTCATCTCCAGTAACCGGGCTACACCTTTCGCCACCTTCCGTTCATTGTAATCCACGGCATGGAAGTTCGAGCTTCCGGGTAATATGGTTGCTATCATTTTAGGTTTCTGAATTATTCGGTTTAAAAGATTAGGGTTCTTTGAGCATCCTGCACCATGGAAATCCCCAAAGGGAATACCATGATGGAACAACATTGAAATCTGCTACATGTTGGAAAGTTTGGTTTTGATACACTTCTGTGTAATGATTTCCAGGTCTTTCTTTATCCGTTCCATTATTATCTGTGTTTCGCGGACGGTCGGTATCACGATTTCCTGAACATAGCCTGGTGCAAGCAACCCGGCAACTGCCAGTTCGTTGGCTCGTTTGACCACCTGATTCAGGTTGCCGCCTGCCCAGGAGAGTTCATTCTGATTCTTTCGGTAAAACTCACCGAGTTCCCGGATCAACTCGATGCGTTCCTTCACATCCACATTGGAAAATTCCTGCACTGCCGACAGGATATAATGGCTCACAGAGTGGAATGAGCCTGATTTTTCCTTCAACAGTTGGGCTTCCTCCGGGGTAAGCCGCAACTGAAATACTTTGGTCTTCTGTTTCATACTTCCTTGGATTACTTGTTAGCCGGGTTCTCCGGATACCTATTTCGCAGCGCGAAACAGCGATTTATCGCCCCGTTGCGGCAGCAATCGGCAAGTGACCCTTGTGAGGACAAAACTCCGTTTTGTAATGACAAGGGTACAACTTGCTTGACAAATCCTGCAACGCAGTTCGATGCCTTCCCGGTAGCTTTAGCGACCTCAAAGAAGCACAAAAAACGTCGAAACGCAAAAATTCACAACATCATTCTTGAGAGAAATCTTCGGTCGATTTATCTTGATTATCAAGCATTCCAAGTATATTCATCTGAATGCTCAGATGCTCCAGATTATCCTTTCCTAATATTCAAGGCTACTTGTCTTTAGTTCTTTCAACACCTATCTCTCTTTGTCTATATCACCTTAGTATCTTGGGATGCACGATGTTCCAATCCGATAGGCTTCAATCACTCGGATAAGAGGATTCTGACTTCGGGCAGACTGAGAGTTTGGAAACAACAATAGTCATGTGCAAAGCTGGTTGCGATAAATGGTTGCCTTCAGTTCCTTAGCGCAACAACACGAAGACCTCATATACATGTAGGGAAAAGATGGAATGTTTCCCTGTCTTCGGATGCAGATTAGCGTATGAAGCTGTCACCTCGAATAACGAGTATTACAACTACCCAAACGGATTCCTATCGAATCGAATTTCATAGTAAAGTGTAATGAAAGGATGTCGGAACATGAATTTGAATATCTCAAATACTATGAGCGAATCCGACCAAAGAACTTCGGAATAAGCCACTGAAAACCAAGACTTAAAGAGTGCTAACAAGACAAATAAAGAGCCTGAAAAGTTTCTGTATATCACTGATTTTTAGTATATTTGGTTATGAGAAACACTCATCCAAGGAATGTTACAACTAAGAATATACTGCTATGGCTGAACTCTTGCTCATGATATATATGATACCGGTACTCATTGTATTCAGTCTGCTACTTAGGCTGGTTATGTGGATTATCGGTAAGGTTATCCGGCTTATCTGGTGGCTGGTAAAAAACGCATTCGTGCTGGCATGGAAAGTGCTGCTCTTTATCGTTATGATGGTTATTGCCAACCTGCGTGCAACCGGACCCAGGAATTATTGAATTCCACTCCAAGGGAACAAAATGCCATACCTGCTTAGAAGGTGGATAGGGTATCGGTTGAATGAGTGAGTGTTTTCCCTCTGGTCAAGATCTGCTTTTTGGTAGCACAAAACGACAGGTAGGGCAGCTACTGAAAATGAGCCATCCTTATCAATCGTTCTGACTGATACGGATGGCTCTATCATATTAAGGTATAGGGTGCTTTAGAAGCCCTTACCTTTGCTGCGTTCGTAAACCATTTCCTGCTTGGAATCGCAATTGGTTATTCGGAATTGAACAGTACACCCAACAGGCATATTTTTCGGCAAGTCCGGAGTAAGGGAAGTTATCACCTGATTGATATTGCTGAAGCCAATGTTTGTCAATTCGGCCACAACTTCTCCTTTAAAATAAGCACGGGCACGAATCATCATCTTTGGTGATATTCTGAACAGTTTGTTGCCTGACTCTTCCAAATCTCGTGCTTTTCCTTGCTTACTTCTCTTGTTTGAAAAGAATACAAAGTCTATAATCTTTGCGTTAAGTTCCCATGCCGGAGTGAAATCAATTTTTACATAACCACGGGTTACATTATAGCCATGACTATGATTCAGTCCAAATGCAACATCTGAAATATTGGCGTCACAATCGTTTTGAGCAATGGTTGCCCATGTATGACGGAAGGTGTAGCCACAATAGAACTGTTCTTTCTTCATGCCCATATCCATGCAGATTTTTCTGATACCAATGTTTACACCGGCATTGAAGCTGTCAGAATCCCTATATCGGCTATGAAAAACAAAAAGATACTCGTCATTCTCATCGGCTAGATATTTATTGAAAGTATCTTGGATGAATGGTTCTACGCGCATCTCCATATATGCTTCGTCAGAACGACTATGCCGTGTCTTTGCACGTTTATAAGCTATTATCCCATCGTGGTAATCTTCTTTTTTCAAATTATAGAGGTCAACAGTATTGATGCCACCCAAGCAAAAGATGAGCATAGCAATATCTCTTCCTAGTTCAGGAGTAGAGGCGAGCATCTTGGTTTTCGGGAGCGGACGATTGAAGAACTCTCTGCATGCTTCGGCGCTAATAGCTAACTTCAACGTCTTGTCAGACTTCGGTATATTTATTTTCAGCCATGGGTTGTATTTAATCCGAATAATGCCACGTTCTTCGTCATTCAACTCTACTAAAGCCTTTTTAAAAATCTGACGTACACAGGTAGGGTACATCTCTTTAGCTCGGTTCGTTAAGGAGAGACTGTCAATCCATTTGTTAAGGGTAGAAGTGGACAATCTGGAAAACATAACCTCTGTAGTTCCCAGAAAGCGTTGAAGATGATCCACCGCCAATCGGTAGTTTTTAGCATTCCGTTCATGACCTTCTGCACGCATACGAGCAATGAACGCATCTGCAAATTCACTGAAACTGGTGTCCTCATCCATGTTGGTCAAATACTCGATAAGTTCACCGACTGAGTACTGAGAAACATCCTTTCGATTCATGATGTCGCTGTAACGCAAAATTTCGCGAGCGCAAAAATCATTTACCACGGCATCCTTGATTTCTCCAGACTTACCGAGCTGCTTATCCGTAACGATTTTAGAGGTCTTGATATACCCCATACGAGAACGATGAACAATACGAATGTACACCGGATAGAAGCCGTCTGCACGCTTCTTTCGAACTACTGCTTTAAAATTTGCCATATCCTCTTGATTTTTAATTATTTCAGTGGTGTATGCGTTGGTGTATGCGCCCCTGTCTAAAAGTGTATGCGTGGTGTATGCAATACCCGTACATTTGGCTTCACAAAGCGATGTCAAGTGTACGAACCGCTTAAAAACAGTTTAGGCTGTAATGCCTGAAATCCAAAGCATTACAGCCTAAAACAATTATTTAATTATCTGTCGATTATTCCTCAACAGCAGCCTGCGCCGCAGCTAATCTCGCGATAGGTACTCTAAATGGTGAGCAACTTACGTAATTTAAGCCCACTTTATGGCAGAACTTAACGCTTGAAGGTTCACCACCATGTTCACCACAAATACCACATTTCAGTTCCTTACGTACAGAACGTCCCTTATTTACAGCCATTTCAATAAGCTGACCTACACCATTGGTATCAAGAACCTGGAAGGGGTCTACCTTAAGAATCTTCTTGTCAAGGTAAACGGGAAGGAAACTTGCGATATCGTCACGTGAATAACCAAATGTCATCTGAGTCAAGTCGTTCGTACCAAAGCTAAAGTACTCTGCACGTGATGCAATACGGTCAGCAGTGAGTGCAGCACGAGGAATTTCAATCATCGTACCGACCTTGAATGGAATCTCTAATCCTTCTTCTGCAAACAATGCTGCAGCCTCATCACGGATTACCTTCTCCTGAGCTTCAAACTCATAAAGAATACCAGTCAGAGGAACCATGATTTCTGGATGAGGATCTAATCCTTCACGCTTCAAGTCAATGGCAGCTGAAAGAATGGCACGAGTTTGCATTTGCGTAATTTCAGGATATGTATTACCCAAACGGCAACCACGATGACCTAACATAGGATTATGCTCGCAAAGACTTTCTACGCGTTGCTTGATATATTCAACAGTTACACCCATTGCAGCAGCCATTTCTTCCTGACCCTTTGCATCATGGGGAACAAATTCGTGAAGAGGAGGATCCAAAAGACGAACATTCACAGGATATCCGTCCATTGCACGGAAAATACCCTTGAAGTCTTCCTTTTGATAGGGAAGGAGTTTTGCCAATGCTTTCTTACGACCTTCAACATTCTCAGAGAGAATCATTTCGCGCATAGCTACGATCTTTTCATTGTCGAAGAACATGTGTTCTGTTCTGCAAAGACCGATACCTACAGCTCCGAAATTACGGGCAACTTCAGCATCATGAGGCGTATCTGCATTAGTACGAACCTGCAAATGCGTATATTTAGCACAAAGATCCATCAAGGCAGCAAAATCACCTGATAATTCTGCAGCTTGGGTGGGTATTGCACCTTTATATACACAACCGTTTGTACCATTGAGTGAGATATAATCGCCTTCACGGAGAATTTCGCCATCAATTTCTACAATACGTTTTTTGTAGTCAACGTTGATAGCACCTGCTCCACTTACACAGCACTTACCCATACCACGAGCAACAACTGCTGCGTGTGAAGTCATACCACCACGAGCTGTCAGAATACCTTCTGCTACGGCCATACCTGCCAAATCCTCAGGAGATGTTTCGATACGAACCATCACTACCTTATGTCCATCTTCGTGCCATTTAGCAGCATCTTCAGCAAAGAATACAATCTGACCACATGCAGCACCAGGACTTGCAGGCAAACCGCGCGTTAATTCTTTAGCCTTACTAAGAGCTTCCTTGCTAAATACCGGATGGAGGAGTTCATCCAATTTCTGAGGCTCACAACGATTGATTGCAGTCTTTTCATCAATCATGCCCTGACGAAGAAGGTCCATTGCAATTTTTACCATTGCAGCACCAGTTCTCTTACCATTACGAGTTTGCAAGAACCAAAGTTTACCTTCTTGTACAGTAAACTCCATATCCTGCATATCATGGTAATGCTCTTCAAGTTTCGTTTGAATTGCATCCAACTGGCGATAAATTTCAGGCATTGCCTCTTCCATTGAAGGATACTTAGCCTTACGGTCCTCTTCGCTAATACCTTGAAGTTCAGCCCAACGACGTGAACCTTCCAAAGTAATCTGTTGAGGAGTACGAATACCCGCTACAACATCTTCGCCTTGAGCATTAACAAGCCACTCACCGTTAAATAAATCTTCACCAGTAGCTGCGTCACGGCTGAAGCATACACCAGTTGCAGATGTATCACCCATGTTACCGAACACCATAGCCATTACGGTTACAGCCGTTCCCCATTCAGCAGGAATACCTTCCATCTTTCTGTAGAGAATAGCACGTTCGTTCATCCATGAATCAAATACAGCACAGATTGCACCCCACAATTGTTCCATAGGATTTGTAGGGAATTCGCGGTGAGTTTGTTCAAAAATAGCTTTCTTAAAACGAACTACAAGTTCCTTGAGGTCTTCAACTTCAAGTTCATTGTCAAGTTCTACGCCCTTGGCTTTTTTAACATCCTCGATGATAGCCTCAAACGGATCGACATCCTCTTTGTTTACAGGCTTCATACCCAATACTACGTCACCATACATCTGTACGAAACGACGATATGCATCGTAAGCGAAACGAGGATTATTTGTTTTGCGAGCCAATCCCTCAACAACTTCATCATTCAAACCAAGGTTCAAGATAGTATCCATCATACCTGGCATTGAAGCGCGTGCACCAGAACGTACTGAAAGTAAAAGGGGATTTTCGATATCACCAAATTTACTATTCATCAGTTCCTCTACGAGGTGAAGGCTTTTTTCTACTTCTTCTTTTAATAATGCAACAACATTATCTTTGCCAATTTCGTAATATTCATTACAAACGTCCGTAGTAATTGTAAATCCCGGAGGTACGGGAACACCAATTAAATTCATCTCGGCAAGGTTGGCACCCTTACCACCAAGTTCGTTTCGCATATCGGCACGGCCTTCAGCCTTACCATTACCAAACGAATAAACTCTTTTCTGGTTTTTCATGGTTAATTAAATTATATAAATTGTCATTAATTCGAAATATATTTCTACACTCTCTTAACCGAATAAAATTCAGTATAGATGCAAAATTATAAATTTATTTTTAATATCGCAAACAAAAATGCCACATTTTACATGCCTCGTTTATCCAGTATTCAAATGCTAAAGTACAAATTAAATGCAAATCTTTTCTTATAAAAGTCTAAAATATATTCATAAGAATACGTCGCTCTTTAATTTTATTTACATCTAAAATTCTTTACTTTCTATTGGAATTAACTTTATGCTGATTTTTCATCCTAAAAACAAAGCAATGCTTAAATCCATTCAATGGGAGGGCACAAGTACCACAATCCAAACAGCCATTCCTACAACATCTCTATTAACTTTCTGAAAATACCTTTTATTTCTTGAACATAACTGGCTATAGCTTGTATAGCCAAATAAACATGTCGCATACATCAATGAGTCCCCCTACCCCACCAACAAGTTCCAAAGGATAGGACATTCATTACAATCATAATGGCAAATGCCATAGCAAGTTTTGTTTAATTTTTAACAGTGATAAAATTCACATTCCATCATGCTCTCATTGTTAAGATACATCCTAATGATTCTTGACATTTCAAGCATTCTTCTTTCATAATATATCGTTGATTATAACCCTAGCAAGGATATAAATATTGAGCCATACAAAAGAATTTCATACCCTCGGAATAAATGAAAAATAATAGCTTAGTCAAACTGTACCTACTAAATAAATAAGAATTCCCCTAATTCATGAACTGCTAAAACTTTCATGAATTAGGGAAAAAGGAAGCTCTCCATTACTACTTCGGACAACTAGCTTTTATTCATTATAGTATGCCTTGGGTAATGCTCTGCAGTTATAAGTTGAGGCCATGACTTCACCATAAGCACCGGCAGAACGAAAAGCAATAAAATCTCCTCGTTTGGTTAAAGGCAGACGTTCATTACTACTGAACACATCGCTGCTTTCACAAATAGGACCAACAACATCATAGGTTTCCATTGTACAATCTCCATTTACTGATATATTTTCAGTAAAATGATGTGAGCCATACATAGCAGGACGAATCAAATCAGTAAAACCAGCATCAACAATTAAAAAATTCTTGGTATGTCCCTGTTTCACATATAGTGTCCGGGCTATTAAGCTTCCACATTGAGCAACAATACTTCGGCCCAATTCGAAATGTAATTGTTGATGACTTCTAATTTGCAAATATTCCGAAAATATTTCGAAATAAGTTGAGAAATCTGCAATGGGGTTAACTTCTGGATTATCGTAATCAATACCTAACCCACCGCCAACATTGATACTCTGTGTTACAATGCCACATTCTTCAAGAGAATCTTGAATTTCATTGATTTTGTAGCATAGATTCTTGTACACTTCAAGGTCAAGAATTTGACTTCCGATATGAAAATGCAGCCCAATGTATTTCACGCCTTGCATTGAGTTTGCCATACGAATTGCAGGTATAACATCTGCAATATCAATGCCAAATTTATTTTCATTCAATCCGGTGGTAATTTTTGCATGCGTATGAGCATCAACATTGGGATTAACTCTGAAAGCTACATTAGCTACCGTATTCATATCCATAGCTATTTCGTTAATAGCTTCCAATTCTGGAATACTTTCAACATTAAAACTATGAATGCCAATAGTTAGTGCATTTCGTATTTCTTTGTCGCTTTTTCCAACTCCTGCAAACACTATTTGTGAAGGATTAAACCCATTTTCTGCAGCAACCTGTACTTCTCCTCCCGACACACAGTCTGCTCCAAAACCTGTTTGCGAAATAATCTGTAAGATTCGAGGATTCGCATTTGCCTTTACTGCATAGTGTACTACAAAATTAGGTTTATCTTTTACAATCTGCTTAATTGTATCCAATGTATTGCGTAAAAGCGCAAGATCGTAATAATAGAATGGAGTGTCAAGCGATTTGAATCGTTCTAAGGGATAAATCATAGGTAGATAATGCTTTGTTATAGAGATGTGAACTACTGCAAAACTAAAGATTTAGGGATTTTCAAATGCGATTTCATATAAAAAGAGAAGAGTATGCAACATGATGAACTCAAAAGCATCAGTTACATACAGTTCTCTTTATGATGAATAAGTGAAGCTATTTAGTTAAAAAGCTTATCACTCAAGGCGCACAGAGCTTCCTTTTTATCCGTATCTTTTACAAGGAAAGAGATGTTATGGTTACTGCCACCATATGAAATCATACGAACAGGGATTTGATTAAGAGCCTCGGTAACAAGAGTTTCAAAACCTACATTTCCCCAACGTAAATCACCTACCACGCAGATGATACACATATTTTCGTCAATTTCAACCGTACCATATTTCTTTAATTCCTCTGTAATATTGGCAAGGTGAGCATTATTGTCAATAGTTAAGGTAACCCCCACTTCACTGGTTGTAACCATATCCACCGGAGTTTGATTAGTTTCAAATATTTCAAACACTTTGCGTAAGAAGCCGGTAGCTAAAAGCATTCGAGATGAAACAATCTTAATTGAAGTGATATTATCCTTTGCAGCTACGGCTTTGATGGTTCCCTTTTGCATTTTGTTATTGATGATGGTTCCAGGCGCAGACGGATCCATTGTATTTAGCAGTTTTACAGGAACACCGGCATAGCGAGCAGGCTGAATGCAAGTGGGATGAAGAATTTTGGCACCAAAATAGGCCAATTCAGCAGCCTCTTCAAAGTTGAGCTGACGAACAGGTGTTGTGTTAGGCACAAAACGCGGGTCATTGTTGTGCATACCATCAATATCAGTCCATATTTGGATTTCTTCGGCAGCCAATACTGCACCAATGAGGCAGGCAGTATAGTCAGAGCCACCACGTTGCAGGTTATCAATATCACCTACTTTATTGCGACAGATAAAACCTTGAGTAATATAAAGTTCATAACCTGCATTATGTTTCATAATATCTGACAAGTGTTCCTTAATATAAGGCATGTCAGGTTCACCATTGTCATCAGTACGCATATAGTCCAAAGCAGGAATGAGGTTCACTTTAACTCCCAATTCCTTGAGGTAATTAGTAACCATATTCGTACTCATCAATTCACCCTGTGCAAGAATTTCCTTCTCAAGTTTTGCTGAATACTCTTCAGCAGTAAGGTGATGCAAGTGCATGAATATATTCAAAAGCAACTCGCGAGTTTCTTTAACAGTCGATTCCGAAGAGTATAATTCTTCGATATGCTGCAAATAAATGTTACGAAGCTTGTTAATAACATTATTGGCAGCCTCAGGATTGCGCTTTTGAATATAATCAGCAATTTCGACCAATGAATTCGTAGTGCCTGACATTGCTGAAAGAACTACTATTTTTTGTTGTCCGTCATTAATCAACTGACAAACTTCCTTCATTCGCTGTGGTGAACCAACTGAAGTTCCACCAAACTTAAGTATTTTCATAAAGATAAGATGTGTATGCAATATAATAGGGAGCACTGAAACTTCCGAACTTATTGACTGTCTATCCTTTAAATGTGATATTGAAAATAAGTACAGAAAGTACAAACCCCATTGATTTATAAATAATAATGCTGTAAACCGTCAATCAAGCTTGTGGGATGATTAGTTATAGTTTTGCGTAACGTCAACTATCTGTCCATCTTGACATTGGTAAACAATTCCCGGAAATTCGGTCAAAAGGTGAATGTTATGTGTAACCATAATTACGGCAGCACCCTGTTCACGGATATTTTGCAGAATATTCATAATTTGACGACTTGTGTCGGGATCAAGATTTCCAATGGGTTCATCTGCCAAAATAATTTTAGGACGATTGAGCAAAGCACGAGCTATGCAAATGCGCTGCTGTTCACCACCAGACAATTCGTGCGGAAAGTTATTGGCTTTATCTTGCAATCCAACAAGTTCAAGCACTTCATTGATTCTTTCAGCACGCTCTTTCTTTTTCCAACCAGTGGCTTTCAACACGAAATCAAGATTTTCCTGAATTGTACGTTCGTGAAGAAGCTGAAAGTCTTGAAAAATGATGCCCAACTGTTTACGTAATTGAGGTATATGCTTCTTTTTCAAGTTTAAAAGGTCGAAGTCAAGGATACGGGCTTGTCCTTTTTTAACAGGCAATTCGCCATATAAAGCCTTGAGTAACGAACTTTTTCCGCTCCCTACTTTACCGATAATGTACACGAAGTCATTGTTGTCAATTTGGAAGTTCACATTGTTAAGGATAATCTTATCATCGTGTTGAAGTTCGATATTTTGAAGTTCAATGAGCATTGTAAGCTTGTTTTAGATGTTTTATTTGAGTGATAAAAAGACAACAAATGCAATCAGCTAATTGATACAATCAATAAGTAGCTATGTATTATTAGTCAAGTTTAAGAACAGCCAGGAATGCCTTTTGCGGAACCTGAACATTACCAATTTCTTTCATACGCTTTTTACCTCGCTTCTGCTTTTCCAACAGTTTACGTTTACGACTGATGTCACCACCATAACATTTGGCAGTAACGTCTTTTCGTACCTGTTTAACTGTTTCGCGAGCAATAATTTTCGCTCCAATGGCAGCTTGAATTGCGATATCAAATTGTTGTCTTGGGAGCAATTCTTTTAACTTTTCGCACATTCTCCGACCAAAGTAAACAGAATTATCCACATGAGTCAACGTAGAAAGCGCATCGACAGGTTCACCATTCAAAAGAATATCCAATTTCACCAGTTTTGATGGACGGAATTCTATTGGATGATAATCGAATGACGCATATCCTTTAGAGATACTTTTCAGTTTGTCGTAGAAATCAATAACAATTTCAGCTAACGGCATGTCGTAGTATAACTCCACGCGATCGCCCGAAACATATTCCTGCTTTATCAATTCGCCACGCTTACCCAAACATAGTGTCATGATATTGCCAATATAATCCGTTTTGGTAATGATGGAAGCGCGGATATAAGGTTCCTCGATATGATCTATTTCAGTTTGATCGGGCATTCCGGCCGGATTGTGAACTTCAAGCATATCACCGTGCTTATCGTAGATATTGTAACTTACGTTCGGCACTGTTGTAATGACATTCATGTTGAACTCACGATCAAGGCGTTCCTGAACGATTTCCATGTGCAATAAGCCAAGGAATCCACAACGGAATCCGAATCCTAAGGCAACAGATGATTCAGGCTGGAATGTCAGTGAGGCATCATTAAGTTGAAGTTTTTCAAGGCTGGCTCTCAGTTGCTCAAAATCTTCGGTTTCAATAGGATAAACACCAGCAAACACCATAGGTTTAACCTCTTCGAAACCGGAAATGGCTTTGCTACACGGATTATCAACGCTCGTAATCGTGTCACCCACCTTTACTTCGGTTGCAGTTTTGATACCGCTAACAATGTAGCCCACATCACCACAACGAAGTTCCTTACGCGGAGACAGATTCATTTTCAACACACCAACCTCATCCGCATGATACTTCTTACCTGTATTGACAAAAAGCACCTCTTCATCCTTGTGAATAGAACCATTAACTACTTTATAGTAAGCAATAATTCCGCGGAACGGATTGAATACGCTATCGAAAATCAATGCCTGCAAAGGAGCATTTTCATCACCTTGCGGTGCAGGAATTTTTTCAATAACAGCCTTCAGAATGTCTTCGACACCTTCGCCGGTTCGACCAGAAGCACGAATGATATCTTCGCGTTTGCAACCAAGCAAATCTATAATTTCATCTTCGACTTCCTCAGGCATCGAGTTAACCATATCACACTTGCTCAGCACAGGAATAATCTCTAAGTTATGCTCAATAGCCATGTAAAGGTTTGATATAGTTTGAGCCTGAACACCCTGTGTCGAGTCAACGAGCAGCAGGCAACCTTCACAAGCTGCAATGCTGCGTGAAACCTCGTAAGAAAAGTCCACGTGTCCCGGTGTATCAATCAAATTGAGTTTATAAGTCTCATTGTTCAATTGATATTCCATTTGAATGGCGTGGCTTTTGATAGTGATGCCACGTTCGCGCTCCAAATCCATGTTATCAAGCATTTGCCCCTCTGTTACCTGAATGGTTTTAGTATGTTCAAGCAAGCGGTCGGCTAACGTACTTTTTCCGTGGTCGATGTGCGCAATGATGCAAAAGTTGCGTATATGATTCATTAGTTATGCGTAACTGAATTGGTCTGTTTGTTGATTATTTACAAGCGTGATGATTCGTTTATTTGAGGGCTAGAACTTTTCAGCCTCATCAAAGCTAACGGCTTTATTCAGGTCTTTTTCGCTTAACACCACATCATCACCCTGAATAGGCCATTCGATACCAATTGTCGGATCGTTATAACGGATAGAACACTCCGACTCTGGAGCATAGCGATTATCTACTTTATAAGTAAATACAGCCGTGTCACTTAATACCTGAAAACCGTGAGCAAAACCACGCGGAATAAAAAGTTGACGTTTGTTTTCAGCTGAAAGTTCAACCATGACATATTTGCCATAAGTGGGAGAGTTCTTTCGCAAGTCTACGGCGACATCCACTACGCAACCTTGCAAAACACGAACCAACTTTGCTTGTGAGTCATCACCTTTTTGAAAATGCAAACCACGGAGTACACCTCGTGAGGACATCGATTGATTGTCCTGAACAAAGTGTACTTCGTGGCCAATGCCGCGATTAAAATCCTCCTCGCGCCATGTTTCCATAAAATAACCGCGCGCGTCTTCAAAAACGCGAGGTTCCAAAATCCATACGTCAGGAATGTCTGTTTTAATATAATTCATAGAAATATGTTCTAAATTAGGGGAAATTATTTATCACAGGAAGAAACTCTGTAGCTGCATTTTGCCTAGCATAGAGTCCCTTCCTGCAGATGATGTCTGTTTAATTATTTGCTTTCAATGCAAACCTTATCATCGCACAGCGTCGCTTGCAATTGTTTATACTCAGGATGTTCCATAATGTAATCACACAAAGCATCTTCGATGTGACGTTGAATAGCACGTTTCAATGAGCGTGCACCATATTGCGCATCAAATCCTTTGTCAACGATAAAGCGTTTGGTTTCGTCAGTCAATGTCAATTCATAGCCATTTGCCATCATACGCTTCATCAGTTCGTTGAGTTCAAGATTAGCAATTTCAAGCGCATTATCCTTGTTCAGCGGATTAAACATGATGATATCGTCAATTCTATTCATAAATTCTGGAGCAAATTGTTTCTTCAGAACCTTCATCACAATACCTTCTGCCATTTCGCCTGTAAGTTCTCCTTCAACGCGTTCATATCCCACCCCACGGCCAAACTCGCGTAGTTGGCTGGTGCCACTATTTGAGGTAAGCACAATAATCGTATTTCTGAAGTCAACAGTTGTTCCGTTACCATCGGTTAACCGTCCTTCATCCATAACCTGAAGCAAGGTATTGAACACATCTGAATGTGCCTTTTCAATTTCATCCAGCAAGATTACTGAATAGGGATGACGTCTGACACGTTCAGTCAGCTGTCCACCCTCTTCATATCCAACATATCCCGGAGGAGCACCTAACAGTCGACTTACACTGTATTTTTCGCCATATTCACTCATATCAATGCGAATCAAAGCATCTTTTGAGCCAAACATCCACTCGGCAAGGCATTTTACCAGATGAGTTTTACCAACGCCGGTAGGACCTACAAACAAGAACGTACCAATCGGTCTATCATTTCCTTTTAGCCCGATACGACTGCGTGTTATAGCACGAGTCAAACGTTCTATGGCCTTATTTTGTGCAATAACATGCTGTCCGAGAGCCTGCTTCATACCCTTCAGTCGTTCATTCTCGTTCGTTGAAACTCGCGACACGGGCACTCCACTCATCATCGACACAACGTCAGCCACGGTATCACCATTCACTTCCGTTGGATGGCTACGCTGTTCGTTCTGCCATCGAACTGTCATATTTTCCAATTCAATTTGCAGTTGCTGAACTTGATCACGCAAGTTAGCTGCCAGTTCGTAATTTTGATTTTGCGCAGCTTGTAATTTGGCTTCTCTCAGCTGTTCTATTTCCTTTTCCTTGTTTTCCAAGTCCTTTGGAATGCCTGTTCCGGCCAAATGCATGCGCGCTCCGGCTTCATCCATGGCATCGATTGCTTTGTCGGGCAAAGCACGATCAGATACATATCTGACAGTCATATCAACGCAGGCTTGAAGGGCATCGTCCGTGTAAGTCACGTTGTGATGGTGCTCATATTTTCCTTTGATGTTATGCAGAATCGACAGTGTTTCTTCCGGAGTAGTCGGTTCTAACATTATCTTTTGAAAACGTCTATCTAAAGCCCCATCTTTTTCAATTGTCTTTTTGAATTCAGCAATTGTAGTAGCTCCAATGCATTGTACTTCACCACGCGCTAAAGCCGGCTTCAATATATTTGCTGCATCCAAACTTCCAGGAGCAGATCCGGCACCAATTATGGTGTGTATTTCATCAATAAACAGCACAATTTCAGGATGCGTCTTAAGTTCCTGAATCAATCGGCGCAATCGCTCTTCAAATTGTCCTCTGTATTGAGTTCCAGCTACAATAGATGCCATATCAAGAGCTACGATTCGCTTTCCAATAAGTAATCGTGGTACTCGTTTATGCGCTATACTATCTGCCAATCCCTCTACAATGGCACTTTTACCCACACCGGGTTCACCAATAATAATTGGATTGTTCTTTTTACGGCGACAAAGTATTTGGATAACACGTTGAATTTCCGATTCACGTCCGACAACCGGATCTAACCCACCTTTTAGCGCAATGGCTGTAAGGTCTGTACCGAAGTTATCTGTTATCGGAGTATCGCTTGTTCCTTTTTTATTAGGTTCTTTTTGTCGCGCAGCAGGTTCTCCGCCAGCATGATCGTCATTCGGATATGGCGAATCGTCTTCATCTGGGAATTTATATTCCGATTCAGTTTGCTGAGCATCAGCCTCCTTGAGTAAGGTGTCATAAGTCACCTTATGTGAACAGAGCATAGTTTTGGCATCATTATCACGGTCGTGCAAAATAGCTAATGTCAAAAGCAAATCGCTTTGTCGTTTTCCATTCGCTATTTTATCCTCAAGCACCAGCAACTTCGTTATACGAACACTAATGCTGTCCAAATCGGGTAATGATTCTGCCGACTGAGGTTCATTTACTTCTGCTGATTCAAGTTCGTTGGTAAATGCTCTTTCTATTTCCTGTATGAGTGTGTCAACATTCACACCAAGTTGCTTGAGGAGCGCGACGACGATTAAACCTTCGTCAATAACACTCATCAGCAAGCATAGAGAATTAGCTTTCGATAATTTATATTTTTGAGCTATTTCTCTGCTGTGTTTTAGTAGGCGGGCAGTTCCCGCATGTACTTCGTTATTCATGCTGTCAATGGATTTGTGTGACATAAAGTCATGCAATAAGTATGCCAGTTAGTAGTTACACATCAATCGGTTGAAACACATAGTCGTATAACCTCTGATTGAAAAGCTACTTTTTGTCACATCCAGCTTTAGTTATTGCGTTTAGAATATCCTTACGGATACTTTTCTATATCATTCGCAAAGTTACTCTAAACTATGCATTTCCAAAAGCAAATCGCCAAATAATTTCATATATTGTAGTCATATATGCTATTTGTTTGAAATAATGGATTATGATTTACGCAACACATATTGACTCTGTTAAAATAGCACGAAGCAAGCCTGCCATTCATACATCATATTCCATCTGCACCTTTTCAATTTTGTCAATAACATGAGCACGTGTATAAATCCTAAATAAATACAAAATACAATTGATAACCTTTTCACTGATTTAAGAGCGTAACACACATTACTCAGACCAACTTTATATCATTTCTGAAAGCATTGAATATCAATAATTCCGAATTTCTAAAAACTAGCTCGGAACTAATTCCAACTAGCGCGGAACTAATTCGAACTAGCTCGGAACTAATTTCAACAATCGCGGAATAATTTTATACGATGTGCCAGCCCTTTGAGCAAATCAACCATAAATCTATATTGTTTCGTGATTTGTTTTTAACAAAGATTTAATTTGCATCGAGATAGACTATTAATATTTCCTTGAAGACTTAGGCAATGTACAAAAAACAGGTATGCCAACATTTTTTACCTACAAAAAAAGTCCAACCTCTTTTGATGCAGGGGTTGGACTATAACCATTAAATGGTAGCGTATGAACAGAGTTTAATATGTGACTTTAATACCATTGACGAAGCTCACTCAAAGAGGATATAATATGAGTAGGCAAAGTTTCGTCGCGCTCTACACTCTCCCACTCTACGCCTTTGAACCAGACAGTTTCGCAACCTATAGAATTCGCTGGCATGATATCTTTTGTATAACTGTCACCTATAACTACACATTCATCAGCTCTGACATTAACAGCCTGAACAGCCAATTTAAAGATATCCGGACTGGGCTTTCTCACTCCTACAACAGCACTTTCTATGATTGTCGGAAAGAAGTTTGATACCCCAAACGACTGTAATATTGCAGAAAGATTTCCGTAAAAATTGGAAACCATTACAAGCGTGTACTTCTTTTGAAACTCCATAAGCAAAGGTATGGCTGAACGTACATGTTCTCGGGCAAAATCGTTACAAAAATTCGCTACTTGTTCTGCAACCTTTGTACGAGGAGGGCTATTCTGAAAGGTACATATCTTATTATGTTCCAAATATTCAGTTTCTAACAATACTTTCTTATAAAGCAATGTAAAGAAAGTATCAGTCGTATTGATATAGCAGTGTTTAGCCAAAGCTCGCTCCGCATATACATAAGCTGGCCGAAAATCTTCTTCTGACAAAGTAACCCCACTGTTGAGGAACCCCTCATAAAGAACATAGAACCAATGACAGGCACCAGAATCGAGCGTACCGCCATAATCAAAAAGCATGGCTTTAATCATATTTATCTAAAGATAGAAGTTCAGAATGTTGAAAATGATAAGTAGATGTTGAAGTCGTCTAAACTTTTCTGACGAAGATTTGATTTGGAGATTTATCTCTTCT
>ERZ831979.1222-NODE-1222-length-24067-cov-5.048018_pt1 | contig 24067 bp, 20 predicted proteins | sample MGYA00519952_ERZ831979 | MGnify/ENA primary metagenome ERZ831979 (study PRJEB31850, sample SAMEA3708723) | human gut metagenome | biome: human gut; feature: human-associated habitat; material: faeces | place: China | collected 2014 ...
CTTCGGGTGGATCATGCCGGCGCCGAGGATCTCGATCCAGCCCTCGCCCTTGCAGGTGGGGCAGCCCTTGCCGCCGCACTTGTGGCACTGCACGTCCATCTCGCAGCTCGGCTCGGTGAACGGGAAGTGGTGCGGGCGGAAGCGGGTGACGGTGTTTTCGCCGTAGAGCTTGCGCACAAGCGTGTTGAGCGTGCCCTTCAGATCCGCCATCGTGACGCCCTTGTCGATGACCATGCCCTCGATCTGGTGGAACATGGGCGAATGCGTAGCGTCGACCTCATCCTTGCGGTAGACACGGCCGGGCGCGACCATGCGGATCGGCAGGGGCTTGCTCTCCATCGCGCGCACCTGCATCGGGGAGGTCTGCGTGCGCAGAAGAATGCGGCTGTCCTCGGTCAGATAGAACGTATCCGACCATTCGCGGGCGGGGTGCCCCTCGGAGGTGTTGAGCTTGGTGAAGTTATACTCGGCCTCCTCGATCTCCGGGCCTTCGAGGATCTCAAAGCCCATGCCGACGAAGATGTCCTTGATCTCGTCGAGCACGATGTACATCGGGTGCTGGTGGCCGAGCTCCGGCGCTTTGCCGGGCATGGTCACATCAAGTGCCTCGGCCTTGAGGCGCATCTCGAGCATGCGCGCATTGAGCGCCTCGCGGCGCTGCTCGAGCGCTGTCTCAAGCTCCGCGCGCACCTGGTTTGCCAGCTGACCCATGGCCGGGCGCTCCTCCGCCGACAGGCGGCCCATCTGCTTGAGGATGGCGGTCAGCTCCCCCTTTTTGCCGAGATATTTCACGCGCAGGTTTTCCAGCGCCGTGATGTCGTCCGCCTGCAAAATGGCGTCGACAGAAGCCTCGCGCAGCTTCTGCAGCATTTCTTTCATGCAAACAACTCCTTCGTTGCAAAGTTTACATAGTCGGTCGTGTTTCTTGCCGGATGCGGATAAAAAAAATCCTCCCGTCCCGCATACAGGGACGAAAGGAAGCTTCCGCGGTACCACCCGAATTCGGCGCACGTGCGCCGCACTCTCTGCGCGCTAACGGGCGGACCCGCCGGTGATTGGCCGGAGCTCACGGGCGAACGAAGTACGTTTCTCGCAGGACGCTCTCAGCCGGCGGCGTCCCTCTCTGGTGCGGAACCTTGGTACTATTTTCCCGATCCAAGCAATAAACTCAATAACAAAGCTATTTATACCACACTTCGCGCAACAAATCAATGTAAAAGGAGAAGAAAATTTGACGTGGGGATTTGAAAACGCTATAATATTTGCTGACAAATCACTGCGTTTCCGTTCAGGAGGCAAGCTATGCACCGCATCGAACCGTGCGCGCCGTATCTGCCGCGGCGCGCGTCCGACACCAATAAATATGACTACGGCCGCGTGCTCATCGTCGGCGGCTGCGTCGGCTACACCGGCGCGCCGACGCTGTGCGCCCATGCCGCGCTGCGCTGCGGTGCGGGGCTGGTGTCCGTCGGCGTGCCGGAGGCGATCTATGCGATCACCGCCGTGAAAAATGACGCGGCGATGCCGTTTCCGCTCCCGTCGGCCGACGGTAAGCTCACGGCAGACGCGCTGCCGGAGCTGCTCGAGCGGCTGCGCAGGAGCGATGTGTGCGTGCTCGGCCCCGGCCTGGGGCGAAATGCCGCGCTCACGGCGCTGGTGCAGGCCGTGGTTTTGCGCTCGGAGACCCCGCTCGTGCTCGACGCCGACGCGCTCTTTGCCGTCGCGCAGGATGTGACGGTGCTCGATCGCGCCCGCGCGCCCATTGTCCTCACGCCGCACGACGGGGAGTTTGCCCGGCTTGCGGGTGCGGATGCGGCCGGCAGGGCAGAGGCGGCGTCCGCTTTTGCCGCCGCGCACGGCTGCACCGTCGTGCGCAAAGGGCCGGAGACGGTCTGCGCATTCCCGGACGGGGACACGGCCGTGCTGCGCGTCGGCAATCCCGGTATGGCCAAGGGCGGCAGCGGCGACGTGCTGGCGGGTATGCTCGGTGCGCTGCTGTGCCAGATGCCCGCGCGCGATGCGGTGCAGACCGCAGTCTGGCTGCACGGGCGGGCCGGCGACGTGTGCGCCGCGCGCATGGGCGAATATGCCATGAACCCGACCGATGTGATCGCGGCGCTGCCGGAGATCACAAAAACCATCATCCGATAGGAGGCAGTATGCAGCGCAGAAGCATCGCTGCACTGATGATAAGCCTGCTGCTGTTGTCCGCGTGCGGACACGGTGCGGGAGAGCGATCGTTTCAGACCTTTCGTGACACGCTCACGGGAAGTCTTGTCACCGTGACGGCGCAGGTGCGCGCGGACTACGGCGACACGGTCGCGGACTACACGCTCACCTGCCGGGAGCTGACCGACGGCTATGATCTCACGGTCATCGCTCCGGAGACGGCGAAAGGCGTCGGCGCGCACCTGCGCCGAGGAGAGAGCACGCTCACCTTCGATGACATCCTGCTGCCGGCGGGCGATCTCAACGCCGCCGGACTGACTCCGCTGACGGCGCTGCCCTATGTGGTGGATGCCGTCCGCAGCGGCTATGTCGATCTCACATGGCAGGAGGACGGGCTGCTGGTCGTGCAGCTCATTACCGACGACCATACGGTCGTGCGGCTGTATCTTGACGGCACTGTGCCGCAGTGCGCGGAGCTGTCGGTGGATGAACGCTCGTGCCTGTACTGCACGGTGGAACAATGGAATCTGGAACAAGGAAGTACGAACGATGAATCGCAAAATTCGAACATGGGTAGAGATCAGTCTCAATAATCTGGAACACAACTACCGCGAGATCAGCAGCCGTCTGCCGGACGGCTGCCAGATGCTCGGCGTCTGCAAGGCCAATGCCTACGGCCACGGCGCGGTGCGCGTGGCGCAGCGCCTGCAGCGGGCGGGCTGCCAGTGGATCGCCGTCAACTGCTATGACGAGGCCGAGGAGCTGCGCGCTGCGGGTGTGACGATGAACATCCTGCTGCTCGGGCCGCAGTCGGCGAACATCGCCGTCGACCTTGCGACCCTCGGCGTGACGCAGGCGGTCGGCAGCATCGAATATGCGCGCGAGCTCAACCGCTTCCTCGCCGGGACGGGGCTGCGCTTAAACGCACACATGAAGCTGGAGACCGGCATGGGGCGCACGGGCTTTGACGTGCATGACGACAGCCATCTCGACGAGATGCTCGAGGCGCTGTCGCTGCCGCACCTGAATTTCACCGGCGTGTTCACGCACTTTGCCGTCTCGGATGAAAACGGCGACCCGTACACGCAGCTGCAATTCTCGCGTTTTCTGCACGCGATCGACCGCATGGAGCAGGCGAGCGGTCACCACTTTGCCATTCGCCATTGCGCCAACAGCGGCGCTGTGATAAACTATCCGCAGATGCACCTCGACATGGTGCGCCCCGGTCTGCTGCTCTACGGTGTGTTTCCGGCGGCGGAGACCGGCGGGCTCGACCTGCGCCCGGCGATGTCGCTCTATAGCCGCGTGTCCGAAGTCACGCACCACCACGCAGGCGACACGATCAGCTACGGCCGCACGTTCACCTGCCCGCACGATATGCGTCTGGCCGTGCTGCCGGTCGGCTATGCCGACGGGCTGCTGCGCAGTCTTTCCGGCAAGGGCGATGTGCTGCTGCACGGCAAGCGCTCGCCGCAGGTCGGCCGCATCTGCATGGATATGTGCATGGTCGATGTGACCGACATCCCCGAGGTGCAGCCCGGCGACGTGGCGACCATCTTCGGCGCGGATCTCTCGGTGGCTGAGCAGGCCGAAAAGGCCGGCACGATCCCGTATGAGCTGCTGTGCGCCATGAGTCAGCGCGTGCAGCGCGTATATATCGACTGAGGTATAAATTTCGCTCCGATGGCGACAATAACTGTGCCCCTACATATCGACCGGGGCAAATATTCCATCGGAGATGAATGTTATGCAGCCAGTCAGACGCGGAGACATCTATTATGCCGACCTCAGCCCGGTGGTCGGCAGTGAGCAGGGCGGGATGCGCCCCGTGCTCATCATTCAAAACGACACCGGCAACCGCCACAGCCCGACGGTGATCGCCGCCGCGATCACGTCGCAGACCGGCAAGGCCAATCTGCCGACGCACATCTCACTCGCAGCGCGCAGCTGCGGCCTGACGCGCGACAGTGTGATCCTGCTCGAGCAGGTTCGCACGCTCGATAAATCGCGCCTGCGCGAGCGCATGGGCCGTCTGGACGAGCCCGCGATGCATCAGGTGGATAACGCGATCGCCGTAAGCTTTGGCCTGCCGCAGTAAACGCCACGCCCAAAAAACGGAGGAACGGATATGAAGAAAAAGACGCTCATCACGATCGCACTGGTCGCTGCGCTGGCCATGGTCGCCGCCGTGACCGTGTATGCGGTCGCAAACTACGGTTCGCGGGAAGACCCGCTCGTCACGTCCAGCTATCTGCAGGATGTCGTGCAGCCGCGCATGGAGGACGCCTACCGTTCCACACTCAACGGCGCGATCGGCGAGATGGAGGAGCAGTTTGCCGATCAGGTCGCCGCTGCGGGCGGTACATATGTGCTTGTAACGCTGGAAAACGGCCAAATGCTCACCGGCCGCGCAGGCACGGAGGTGCTCATGCGCAGCGGTACCGCCGCCGTGACGCAGAGCGCTGCCGTGGATCTCACATCCGGCTCGACGGCTGCCGTCGGCACGAAGCTGACGGAAAACCACCTGTATCTCCTGCAGACGGACGGCGCGGGCGTTCGTGCCTCGGCCGACACCACCGTCATGGTGCGCGGCAGCTACAGCATTGGCTGACCCGGTTCTAAATCCATCACTCCCGCGCATAGTCTGGTGCGGGAGTGATTTTTTATGCCTGAGTATCCGATCCTGCAGCAAAACAAGCCCATCGGCACGCTGCGCGTGACGCGTGAGGGGCTGCATACGGTGTTTTCCGCGCGGGCGACAACGGATGCGCCCCGGCTGCGGCTCGCCGTGTGCGGGGCGCGCTCGCGCGCGTATCTCGGCCTGATGCTGCCGGACGGCAGCGGCGCGCTCACCCTGACCAAGCGGCTCACGCGGCTCGAGTGTGCGCGCCTGCCGCAGGAGATTCTGTTCGCGGCGGACGAGGCGTGGGACATTCCGTCCGAGCCCGAGCCAGAGCCTGAGCCAGAACCGCAGGGTGCGGACGACGGGCTGGATGTGCTCTGGTATTCCGCGCCGGACGGCGTGCTCACGACGTTTGACGGCAAGCGGACGGTCATCGCCATCCCGGCGGACGCGCCGAACCTCCCGCGCGGCGCACAGGCCGTGCTGCGGGAGATCGACGGGCGGCCGTATCTGATTTTTCCGCGCTGAATTGCAATTCCGGCGCCGCCGTGCTATACTCGTGGCAAAGAAATGCAAAGGAGCGCATTGCGATGAGAATGAGCGATCTGATCGTGAAAAAACGCGACGGGCAGGCTCTCACGACGGAGGAGATCCGTTACGTGGTTGAGGGCTACACCCGCGGCGAGATCCCGGATTATCAGATGTCCGCCATGCTGATGGCCATCTATTTTCGCGGCATGGATCGGCGCGAGACGCTGGATCTGACCATGGCCATGGTGCACAGCGGCGAGACGCTGGATCTCTCGGGCGTGTCCGGCGTGAAGGCGGATAAGCACTCGACCGGCGGCGTGGGCGACAAGACCTCGCTCGTGCTCGTACCGATGGTGGCGAGCCTCGGTGTGAAGATGGCGAAGATGTCCGGCCGCGGCCTCGGCCACACGGGTGGCACGCTCGATAAGCTTGAGAGCATTCCGGGCTTTAACATCAACCTCCCCATGGAACGGTTTCTGGAGAATGTCGACCGTGTCGGCATGGTCATCGCCGGACAGACGGCGAACCTTGACCCCGCCGACAAAAAACTCTATGCCCTGCGCGACGTGACCGGCACCGTGCCGAGCATCCCGCTCATAGTCAGCAGCATCATGTCCAAGAAACTGGCTGCCGGTGCGGACATCATCGTGCTGGACGTCAAGTGCGGCGACGGCTCATTTATGAAGACGCTGGATGATGCGCGCGAGCTTGCGACCGAGATGGTCGAGATCGGCAAGATGGCCGGCCGCAAGACGGTCGCCGTCATCACGGATATGGACGAGCCGCTCGGCCATGCCGTCGGCAACGCGCTTGAGGTCAGGGAGGCCATTGCGACGCTGCGCGGCGAGCATACGAGTGAGCTGCTGGAGCTGTGCCTGACGCTCGGCGCGTGCATCCTCACGCAGGCGGGGCTCGCAGCCGATGATGCTGCGGCGCGCGCCATGCTCGAGCAGACGATCGCGGACGGCTCGGCGCTGAAAAAGCTGGCGGAGTTCGTTGCGGCGCAGGACGGCGACCCGGCGGCGATCTATGACCCGGCGCTCCTGCCGGCAGCGCCGGTGCGGATGGAAGTGCCGTCGCCCGCGAGCGGCTATGTGCGCCACATCGCGGCCACGGACGTGGGGCTCGTGTCCATGCGTCTCGGCGGCGGCCGCGCGACGAAGGACAGCACTATTGACTACGGAGTCGGCATCGTCCTGCACAAGAAGGTGGACGAGCCGGTCGCGGCAGGGGAGTCGCTTGCGACGATCCACGCAGCCGACGAGGCGGCCGCGCGCAAGGCGGTCGCGGAGCTCACCGCCTGCTATACCATCACCCCGGATGCGCCCCCGGCAGCGCCGTTTATCAAGGCGATCATCCGCTGACAGAGCATAAAAGATCCCGGAGCAGTCGCTCCGGGATCTTTCTATGCATCGGTTACGGGTAGGCGTGCGTGCGCAGATACGTCAGCCATGCCTTCATGCCCTCGGCGTTGAGGTGCATGCCGTCGCCGTCCTGATAGCTCTGCGGCAGGAAGCCGTCATCGGCGACCAGACCGCTTGCCATGTCAAGATACTTCGCGCCGGTGCTCTCCGCTGCGGCGGCGATCCAGCCGTTGACCTTCTGGATGAGCTCGTTGGTGATGTCCTCATACTGATAATTGGACGCGATCGGCGTCAGCGAGCAGCAGATGATCTTCGTGTTCGGGCTTTTGGCCTTGACGGCGTTGATGAGCGTGGTGTAGACCGATTTGATCTGCTCCTCGTTCGTCATGGAGATGTTGTCCGCACTCGGACAGATGACGAGATAGGCGGGTTTGTTGACCTCGCAGATCTCATCTGCGGGCACGTTGTTGCCGGTCACGGGGGATTTGTATTTCGCCGTGTCGAGGGACGAGGCGGGCAGAGAGCCGGTGTCCGGCACCCAGACCTGCTTTTTGGCGTCCTTGCCGGTGAGCATCGACTCCGTCTGGAGCACCTTCAGCGATTTGTCGCCCAGAAAATAGATCTGATCGACGTAGGTGCTGCCCTTGTCCTCCGTCTGCGCGAGCGCGGCGGACGACTGGATCGGCGTGATCGGATTGACCTGCGGCGTCGGTGTCGGCGTGACAGCGGCGGCGGGGTCGTCCTTCGGCTTGGAGGTGTGCGTGTTGCCGACGGCGTTGGTGAACACCAGCACGACGGCTACCAGCGCCAGACACAGCAAGATCGCGCCCGACCAGAAGGTGTAGAGCATAGTTTTGTTCGTGTTTTTCATTGGGATCCCTCGCTTCCGGATAGACAAAAGAAGCCCGGGAAAGGGCTTCTTTTGCAGTTGCAGTTACGCTTCCTGTTCTTTCTTTGCTTCCTCGATGACCTTCTGCTGGACGTTACCGGGCGCTTCCTCGTAGCGAACGAACTTGCACGAGAAGGAGCCGCGTCCCTGCGTCATGGAGCGCAGATCGATCGTGTAGGAGCCCATCTCCGCCATCGGGACTTCCGCCTCGACGGTCTGCATGCCGTCCTCCGCCGTCATGCCGAGCACGGTGCCGCGGCGCTTGGAGGAGATGTCGGACATGATGTCGCCAAGGTTGGCGTCCGGGATGGTGACCTTCAGCAGGCCGATCGGCTCGAGGATGGTCGGCTTCGCCTTCGGGATGCCGTCCTGATAGGCGAGGCGGGCAGCCGTCTGGAACGCCATATCGTTGGAGTCGACCGGGTGATAGGAGCCGTCATACAGCACGGCCTTCAGGCCGACGAGCGGGTAACCGGCGAGCACACCCTTCTGCACGGCGTTGCGCAGACCCTTTTCAACGGACGGGAAGAAGTTTTTCGGCACGCTGCCGCCGAAGACCTCTTCGGCGAAGATCATGTCGTCGGACTCATCCTGCGGCTCGAAGCGGATCCAAACGTCACCGAACTGGCCGCTGCCGCCGGACTGCTTTTTGTGGCGGCCGTGTGCTTCGACCTTGGCCTTGATCTTTTCGCGGTAAGCGACGCGCGCCGGTTTGAGCTCGGTCTCGACACCGAAGCGGCTCTTGAGCTTGGCGCACAGCACGTCGACCTGAATGTCGCCCGCGCCGGAGATGACCATCTGGTGGGTCTCGGCGTTGTTGACGAGCGTGAAGGAGATGTCCTCCTCGTTCAGGCGGGCGAGGCCGGACGCGACCTTATCGTCCTGTCCCTTGGTCTTGGGGCTGATGGCCATGGAGTAGCAGGGCTCAGCCAGCTTGATGGCGGGCAGCTCGACCTCGTTTTTCGGGTCGCAGACGGTGTCGCCGGTCTTCCACTCCATCTTGCCGATGGCCACGATGTCGCCGCAGCAGGCTTCCTTGACCTCGGTGCTCTTCTTGCCGCACATGGTGTACATACGGCCGAGCTTGTCGGTGCTGCTTGTGCGCATATTGCGCAGAGACAGATCGGACACGACCTTGCCGGACAGCACCTTGATGAAGGAGTACTTGCCGAACTGGTCGGAAATGGTCTTAAACACGAACGCGCACACAGGGCCGTTCGGATCGACGGCGAGCTTGCCGCCGTCTGCCGTGGCGACCTCACCGATGTCGGCCGGGCTGGGCACGTAATCGACGATCGCCTGCAGCACGCTCTCGGTGCCGATGCCGCTGCCGGCAGCGCCGCAGAGCACGGGGAACACGGTGCGGTCCTTCAGACCCAGACGAAGGCCCTTGACGGTGTCCTCCTCGGAGAGCATCATGTCCTCGAAATACTTCTCCATGAGCGCCTCATCAGCGCCGGCGGCCGCCTCAAAGAGCGTCTCGCGCAGCGACTCGACCATGTCGGCGTCGGCGGCGGGAACGGCGATCTTCTCGGTCTTGTTGCCCTTGGTCTGATAGGCGACGTTGTGCACGAGGTCGATGACGCCCGTGCCGTCGCTCATCGGCGCGGTGACCGCGCAGACGGCGCTGCCGTACTTGTCCTGCAGGGCGGAGAGGACACCGGCGAAATCGCCGTGATCCTCGTCGGTCTTGGAAATGTAGAACAGGCAGGGGATGTTCTCGCTCTTGAGGTATTTCCAGCAGCGCTCCGCGCCGACGGCGATGCCGTCCTTCGCGGTGCAGAAGATCATGCCGGCCTCAGCCGCGCGCATGGCGCAGCGAGCGTCACCCGCAAAGTCGAAAAAGCCCGGGCAATCGAGGATGTTGATCTTGCAGCCGCCGAAGTTGACCGGCGCGATGCTGGTCGAGATCGTGATTTTGCGCTTGATCTCCTCGGGATCATAGTCACAGACGGTGTTGCCGTCGGCAGTTTTGCCCTGACGGTCGATCGCGCCGGTCAGGTACAGCATGCTCTCGGCGAGCGTGGTCTTGCCGCTGCCGCCATGTCCGAGCAGGCACACGTTACGGATGTTCTTGGTTTCGTAGCTCATGTAGTGTACTCTCCTTCTATATTAACTATCGGAAATTCCAACTCCGGAAGCCACGTGCTGTATTTAACACATGACTATAAAAGTATACACGATTTCGAAACTCTTGGCAATCATAAATATGAAAACTCAGCGTTTCAGGCCGAAATTCAGCAATATGACAGGAACGAGCCACAGGCCCATATACACGAAGAGGTTGCCGACGGTGGCGGAATCGAACGCGCCGATGGCGCACAGGGCAAACATCAGTATGACGCCGACGACCGTGCACAGCAGGGCAAGGATGACGCAGATGCGCACCGCCTGAAAGAGCTGGCGGCCGGTTCCGGCGACGCCGACGAGCGGACCGAGCCCGTCGCGCGCCACGATGCCCGCGGTCTGCGTGTAGTCCGAGGGCTCGGCGGCCGACATGGCGTAGCGCTTGGAGTACGCCGGGAAGTCAAAGCCGTCGGTGGACATCTTGAACTTCTGGCTGAGCATCAGCGGCGTGATATTGAAGTCACGCACAGCGAAGATCGGCGCGATGCGCGTGCGCAGCAGACCGAAGAGCGCGTTCTGCACCGACTGCACCGGCACGTACTTGATCTTGAAGCTTGCGACGAACAGCCCGTTGATGGACGCGAATACGGCGTTTTTGACGTTGAGCTGCTGCGGCAGATGCACGCCCTTGAGATTCATGAAGGCACTGCTGCCGACGAGCACCTCTTCGCCGTTGACAAGCGCCGTCAGGCCGCCGCTCTCGTTGCAGGTGAACGAGTCGACCGGCATGAGCGCACAGTTGTTGCGCTGCATGAGATCGGTGAACACGGAGGCGAGGCAGCTGCCGGAGGCGACGATCACGCTGCCGGTGTAGGAGATGACCTTGTCCGGGAACGCACCGTCGAGAATGCGGATGTCCTCGATCGAGATGTTGCGCGCGGTAAACAGATCCTTATCCGTCACGATCAGGTGCTTGCTGCGGCCGATATCGCTCGCACCGTTCCAGCCGGCGATGGCGCTGCCGGTCTGGGCGAGCTTGCGCGCGGCCGTCCGGAACGGGACGGCGAACGCGACCAGCGCCGCAAACGGCGCACACGGCGCGGTGACGGCGGCGAACACGTGCAGGATGTTGGCGTAGTTGCCGCTGAGGATCGTGGCAAGCAGGCCGAGGATCACGGACGCGGCGATGAGATACGGCGCGAGACCGGCATAGATCGTGTCGGCCGGGCCGGCCTCCTCGCTGCGGTGGATGAAGCCCGCCGTGTCGCGCTTGGACTTGAGCACGGTGATGCTGTCCTTGACGACCTCGCTGTCCGCGCTGACGGTGTAGGGGTCTTTGTCGACGGCGAGCGTGCGGAACGTGTACTTAAAGCCACGGCAGGTGTTCAGCGCGCTCCACAGGCAGCAGGCGACGGAAAACGCGGACACGGCGCAAAACGGCAGACCCACGGCATCCGAACCGGTGACGGCCAGCACGACCGCATCCAGCGCGGAAAAGACACAGTTGAGAAACACGAGCGATTCCAGTCCCGGCGTGCGGCGCACGAGGTTGAAAAAGCCGTTGGTGATCACGTCCAGCCCGATGAGCATCACGGTCAGCTGCATCATCAGACACACGAGCGCGGCGACGGTCGGGCTGCTTTTGAGCACACCGAACACCGGCAGACCGAGCGAGATGTAGATCAGCGGGATGCACACGAGCATGGCCGCGCGGCAGCGAAAGCGCAGGGATTTGACCTGACCGCCGTAATACTTTGCGGCGTCCTCCGCACTCGGTTCCGGGCCGAGCGCCTCCTCGGCGTCAGCCGAGGCATGCACGGCGTTGTTGTGCGCGCGCACGCGGTAGGCCACGGCAGCCAGCCGCGCCATGAGCGGGTTGAGTACCGAGTCCTGAAAGCTGCGGCGGGCGGGCGCGTCGTCCTCGTCGCGCGTGTAGCTTCCCGCGCGGGCATAGGCCGCGTCGCCGCTCTCCGTGCCTTCCTCGGTGATGGCCTGGAACACACGCGTCGGCTCTTCCGGCTCGGGCTCGGGGTCATACAGGCCCTCCGGCACATCCGGCGGGGCGGAGACGGGGATGGATGCATCCTCTTGCGGCAGGGCGTCCTCGGGCTCGACCGGCTCATCCGGCACGACCTCCGAGAGCTTGGAGGCGAAGCTCTTGAGCCCTGAGAGCCCTTTTTGTGCCAGACGCTTGGCGCCGGCCTTCGTTTCGTTCCACTTTTCGATCTCGGCTGCGGTCGCATGGTCGCGCTGACGCTTCGGCTGATAGCGCTTGACGTCGTGATCCTCATGCACGGGTGCGGTTTGTGCCTGCGTGCTTTCGGCATCGTCCAGCGCACTGTCGAGCTCGGCGGACATGAGGATGTCCTCGGTCTCGGCGTCGGCCGCTTCCGCTTCCTCGATCATTTCCGCTGTGACGGGGCGGCTGCGGTAAGCCGGGCGCGGACGCGGCGCCGGTTTTTCCGTCTGAAAATCTTTATATTCGTCCAGAATGGATTCCAGGGAGAATTCCTCCGCATTCAGATCAAAAGAAATGTCCTCTGGCGAGCGATCAAATTCGTCCATATGGTCAACTCCTTTTTATAGTGAAGGGCACGGACGTTCAGCTGCGCTGGCGCAGCGCCTCATAGAGCAGCACCGCTGCGGCAGCGGATGCATTGAGCGAGGAGATCTGTCCGTGCAGCGGGATGCTGACGAGAAAATCACACTTTTCGCGCACCAGCCGGCTGATGCCGCTGCCCTCCGAGCCGATGACGATGCAGGCGGGGCCTGTCAGATCCGTCTTCCACAGCTCGTTTGAGCCCTCGGCGGCCGTGCCGTAGATCCAGAGACCGTTTTTCTTGAGCGTCTCGATCGCAGCGACCAGATTCGGCACCCGCGCGATGGCCATGTGCTCAAGCGCGCCTGCGGACGCCTTGTCCACGACGGCGGTCAGTCCCGCGCTGCGGCGCTTCGGGATGATGACGCCGTGCGCGCCGACGCACTCGGCCGTGCGGATGATCGCGCCGAGGTTGTGCGGGTCGGAGATCTCGTCGCACAGCACGAGAAACGGCGCCTCGCCGCGCTCGGCGGCGACGGCGAGCATGTCCTCGATCGTGCTGTACTCCTTGACGGCGCACAGCGCGATCACACCCTGATGTGCGTGCGTCTGGCTCATGGCGTCGAGCTTGCGGCGGTCGGCCTCCGTGACGACGATGCCGGCGCTGCGTGCCTTCGAGGCGATGTGCCCGAGCGTCTTGTCCACGTCGCCCTTGGCGATGAAGATCTTGTCGATCGTGCGGCCCGCGCGCAGGGCCTCGATGACCGCGTTGCGGCCTTCGATCAGATCATTGCGCGCTTCTGTTTCAAATTCTTGCATTTGTTCCATGTGATAACCATACCTTGCGACATAATAATACAGATATCATCATACCACACGCTGCGCCATTTAGAAAGCACAAATTACGATTCCGGATATTTTTTTATGGACTTTGCGCCTGGAAGAAGGTATCATGGTCATACGTTGTTTTTACGGAGGAACCCCATGAGAAAACTGATGAACAAAATCGACCGGTTTTGCTATACACATCCGCGCTTCGGCATTCCGAACCTGATGCTGATCATCGTCATCGGCAACGCAGCCGTCTGGCTGCTGGCGCAGATGGACACGACCGGACAGATCGTGTCGCTTCTGAGCGGCTCGGCGCAGGGCATCCTGCACGGGCAGGTCTGGCGGCTGATCACCTATGTGTTCGTGCCGACGGAGTCACGGCCCATCTGGCTGCTGCTGATGCTGTACTTCTACTACTGGATCGGCTCGTGCCTTGAGCGCGAGTGGGGCAACGGCAAATTCACGATCTATTACGTGAGCGGTATGCTGCTCACGGCGATCTATGGTGTGGTGCTCTCGGCCATCCTCGGGCGCGATGTGGTCGTCTCGACCACGTACCTGAACCTGTCCATGTTCTTTGCCTTTGCCACGCTCTATCCGGATGTGCAGGTGCTGCTGTTTTTCATCATCCCAATCAAGGTGAAGTATCTGGCGTACCTGGACGCGGCGCTGTTCGTGCTCGGCGTGATCACGATGCCCTTCCCGCTGAACCTGCTGCCGGTGGTGGCGGTGCTCAACTATCTGGTCTACTGCGGCGACTGGCTGTTTGACTTCTTCCGCCCGTCGCATGTGCGCCAGCGGCAGAAAACGGTCAACTTCAAGCGCGAGGCGCGGCGCATTCAGCGCGAGCAGGCGAACAAGCCCTATCACTACAAATGCGCCGTCTGCGGCCGCACGGACGCGGATCACCCGGAGCTGGAGTTCCGGTATTGCTCCCGCTGCGTGGGCTACCACTGCTTCTGTCAGGATCACATCAATAACCACATCCATTTCACGGAGTGAGCGCCATGCAGACGTTGCAGCAGAAAAGAGAATATACCGTCGCGGTGCTCGACCCGGCGGGGAACGTCACGGCCATCGTCTGCTCGGACGTGCCGGCGGCCGAGCGTGCGCGCGTCGCGGCACAGATCCTGCGTCTGCCGGAGCTGGGCATTGAGCAGGTCGCCTTCCTGACCGAGCCGCGCAGCGGCGGAGAGATCCGGCTGGAGATGATGGGCGGTGAGTTTTGCGGCAACGCCCTGCGCTGCGCGGGCTTTTATCAGGCGCTGCGCAACGGCGAGCAGGGGAAAAGCTGCGTCCTTGCCGAGATCAGCGGGGCGGACGGCGTCCAGCCCGTCATGGCGGATACGGCGGAGGGCACGGCGTCCACGGTGATGCCGCTGCCGCTGTCCGTGCAGCCGGCCGGCTGGGCGGACGTGCAGGCGGCGCGCGTGACCTTTGCCGGCATCACGCACTTTGTCATCGACTGTGCGCAGCCGGATGAGACGCTCGTGCAGCGCGCCATCGCCGCCGCGCCCGAGGCCAGCGCCGTCGGGGCGATCTTTCTCGACCGCGCGCACGGCAGCATAAAGCCGGTCGTGTTCGTGCGCGAGACTGCGTCCTGCGTCGCGGAAAACAGCTGCGCCTCCGGCAGCGTCGCCACGGCCGTCGTGCTCACGGCGGACTTTGCCGACGGCATCACGGAGATCGGCATCGGCCAGCCGGGCGGCACGCTCGAGGTCGGCGTGCAGCGCACGGACGGCGCGGTGACGGGATTGTCGATCGGCGGCGCGGTGCGCCTGACGCAGACGCTGACCGTCACGCTGCCGGGAGCGGCGGCAGCGCCGTGTTAATTCGTAAACTATGCTTGCATATTGGCGCATAATCATGTAGCATATTCAAAGATATTGAACAGGGCGCTGTGCAAAACACACCCGAAACTGCCATATTCGGAGAGGAGAATGTGTGATGAAATGTCCCCGCTGCGGTCATGAAATGACGCTGGATACCCATCGGAAATACGCACTGAACATGTGCTATGAGTGCGGCTATATCGAAGGCCGCCTGATCGACCCCGAAAAGAAGGGCGAGACGAACTTCGAGCGCCTGAAAAAGCTCAACTTCAACGAAATGGTCGCATTTCTGTCCAAGGGTCTCGGTATGGACGAGGAAAAACTTGCCGACTGGCTGGACGATGAGGTCGTGTGAACGCCAAACCGCATAACATGCCGCACGCCGTGCCCGGAACGGGCGCGGCGTGTTTTTGCGCAGCGGAGAAAGCCGGTTGGTGAAATCACCGAAACTTTTTCGGCTCCCGATTCGTTTTTCGGCGAATGCGCGTCTTGACGCGCAGCGAATTCGGGTGTTATCATCGAGCCATCAAACGCGAAGACACAGAGTAGTAAGCAGGAACGTCCTTTCAGAGAAGTGCCGGGTGGTGCGAGGCACAAAGCGTACAGACCTGCCGAACTGGCTGAACAGCGGCTGCGCTGAACGATGAGTAGGCGCAGACGGGTGCGCCCGTTATTGTGCAGGGATATGATGGTATCCCGGATAAGTGCGTCCCCGATCGCGGGGGCGAAGAAGAGTGGTACCGCGGAGGGTTTTCGGCCTTTCGTCTCTTCTGCCAGAGGGCAGGAAAGACGGAGGGTTTTCTTTTTTCCTGCCAGACCATCAGACTATGCTTTTGCAGGAGGAATGAATCATGAAAACCCGGACCAAGACCAGAACCATACCCAAGACCCCGTTTTTTGCCGCCTTCTCGGTCGGCGCGGTGCTCTTTTCCGCGCATGCCGGCGGCGGCTTTGCGACCGGAAACCAGGCCAACACCTATTACGTCGGCCTCGGCTGGGCCGGCATCGTGTCGGCGATCGTTGCCATGCTGCTGCTCACGCTCACGATGCGCGAGGCCATGATCATGTACAATTCCCGCGGCCTGACGAGCTACAAGCAGCTGTTCGAGACACTCTATCACCCCTTTGACAAGATCGAGTGGCTGTTCGAGATCTTCTTTTACATCATGGTGCTCATGGCCGTCGCGGCGGCCATCTCGGGCGCGGCCTCTGCGCTGCGGAGCTATTTCGGCGTGAACTATTATCTCGGCGTTGTGGCCGTCGGCTGCCTCGTGCTGCTTCTGACCATTTTCGGCGACGGCATCGTGCGCGCGGCGTCCACCTATATGGGCATCGCCATCCTTATCACGGCCATCACCATCTACGCTGTCGGCATTTTCAAGAGCGAGTCGCCGCTGTTCACCAGCCTCAGCGCTGATTTTCAGACGACCGGTTTTGCCAATGTCCCAAAAGCAGTTTTTAACGCCTTCACTTATGCCGGCTTCCAGTGCGTCACGCTGCCGACCATGATCGCCTGCGGCACGACCATGCGCAGCAAGCAGGGCTGCGCCAAGGCCATGTGGATCTCCTTTGCCATGAATGCCGTTGCGCTCGTGCTGTCCGTGTTCATGCTCATTTGCTGGCGCGGCGTCTACACCGCCGTCGACGGCGGCACGACCATCCCCACGCTCACGGTCTGCAACGCCATGGGCATCCGTGCCCTCACCGCAGTTTACGGCGTGTGCCTCATGCTCTGCCTCATCTCCACGGGTGTGACGACGATCTTCGGCTTCGTCGCCCGCTTTGAGAAGCTGCCGATGTTCCGCGGCATCCAGTCCGCGCCGGTGCGCAGCGCCATCGTGTCCGCGTTCATCATCATTTTGTCCATGTCCATCTCCATGGCCGGCCTCACGAACATCATCAAGTACGGCTATGGCTACTGCGGCTATCTCGGCATCGCGGTCGTGGTCGTTCCGTTCCTGACTGTCGGCGTGTACAAAAACCGCAGGTATATCCGCGAGCACGGTCTTGTGCAGGGCTTTGCCGCCGCGCAGCCGGAGGCTGAAGCGGCCGAGACTGCGGAACCCGCCGCCGTTCCCGCCGCAGCGAAATAATCTCATATGATAACACACGTCCCGCAGCAGAGATCTGCTGCGGGACGTGCTGTTCTCTCAGAATTTACGTTATGCTGCCGGTTCCCATTCGACCGTGTCGAGCATGGCGAGCACCTGCTCGCCATGCGCCGCGAACCACGGCGCGTTCGGGTCGGTCCATGCGTAGACACCGCTGTTTTTCCCCTGATTGCTGAGGAAGGTCCAGTTTTTGCTGCCGTCATAGTATCCGGCGGTGGCTGCATCACCGGCGAGCGTCAGCGCTTCTTCCCTTAGCTCCGTGCCGCACACGCCGAAGTTGTCCGACCAGTACAGTTCAATTTCGCTGTCCGAGCCGCTGCCCGGCCATATTTTCACGCCGAAAGCCTGATCTGACACCGTCAGCGAACCTTCGGGGCAGATCTCATACTTCCAGCCGTCCGGAACCTGCACACGCAGCGTTCCGGCAGCGCCGGATACGGTCGCGGTCTCGGTGGGCGTGGGCGTTTGCTGCGGTGCGCCCGTGGTCTGAGTGCCGCAGCCGGCGGGGAGGAGCATCAGCAGCGCGAGGAGCAGTGCGGGGAGCAGTCGAGATCGTTTCATGGTCAGGCCGCCTTTCTATATAATTGTATGGTCAGACGGCCGCACAGTACAAATGTTCCCCCAAAAGCAAAAAACCTCCGGCGGCCGATGCATCGGCCGCCGGAGGCGTGGTGCGCCTGAAGGGACTCGAACCCACACGCTGAAAGCACGAGAACCTAAATCTCGCATGTCTACCAATTCCATCACAGGCGCAAACAGAAAGCGGCGGTATCGGCCGCCGCTCTTAAGCCTCTATTTTTCCACGGGGAGGTTCCCGAGGCGGAGCATATCGCTGGATCCGCAGATGCCATCTCATTTTCAACCGGCAGATGGAGCCGGTGCGGAGCTGTTCGCTTGACCCGCATGCCGCATTTGCAACAGTCTCATTTTATCACAGCCGCCGCGGCTTGACAAGTGGGCAAACGAGAATGCCGCACAAAAACTTTACCGACGCAAATTGACAACGGTCTGAAAACCTGCTATCATGCATACGATTTTTTTCGTATGGAGGGGTGCGCAATGCGCAAATACAGTGCGTCCGTCATCGCGGCCGGCTGCCTTTGGGGGCTGATGGGACTGTTCACGCGCACGCTGGCGGCATACGGCGTGGACGCGACGGGCGCGATCGTGCTGCGCTGCGGCATTGCCGCGCTGCTGTTCGGCGCGACGATTCTCGTGCGCGATCCGAAGCAGTTTCGCATCCGGCTGCGGGATTTCTGGTGCTTTTTCGGCACGGGCATCTGCAGTCTGCTCTTTTTTACATATTGCTATTTTCGGGCCATCACGATCATGGACCTGTCCACGGCGGCCGTGCTGCTGTATACCGCACCGTCGATCGTCATGGTGCTGTCACTGCTTTTGTTTCACGAACGCATCACGGCGCAGAAGCTTGTCGCACTTGTGCTGGCGTTTGCCGGGTGCTGTCTGGTGTCGCTCGTCGGCGGGGAGCACAAGCTCTCCGCGGCCGGTATCCTCTACGGCCTCGGCGCGGGCTTCGGCTATGCGCTCTACAGCATTTTCGCCCGCTATGCGCTCGACCGCGGCTATTCGAGCAGTACCGTCAACTTCTACTCCTGCCTGCTGACCACCGTCGGTGCGGCGATCTTCTGGGGCGCAGCGCAGCCGCTGAGCGTGATGTTCGCGTCGTGGCAGGACTTCGGCCTGTGCACGGCGCTCGGCATCGTCACGTGCTATCTGCCGTATCTGCTCTATACCTACGGTCTCACGGGGCTCGAGACGGGCAAGGCGTCCATCCTCGCCTCATTTGAGCCGGTCGTGGCGACGCTTGTGGGCATCTTCGTGTTTCACGAGACGCTCACGCCGCTGAGTGCACTCGGCTGTGTGTGCGTGCTCTCGGCGGTCGTGCTGCTCAATCTCAAGCGGCGGCCAAAAGCCTGACGCCGATAGCAAAACCGTCCGTTCCCGGTGGGAACGGACGGTTTTTGTGCGTGTGCTTACTTGCTGTTATAGGCCTCAATGCCCTTTGCCAGCAGCTCCATGGAGCGCTTGAGGGCGTCCTGATTGATGACGTAGGCCATGCGGATCTCGTTGACGCCGGTGTGCGGCGTCTTGTAGAAGCTCTCGGCCGGGGTGAACATGAGCGTGTCGCCGTTGTCGTCAAACTCCTCGAGCATGAACAGCTGGAACTTCTCGGCATCGTCCACGGGGAGCTTGGCCATGACGTAGAACGCGCCCTTCGGCTCGGAGTAGATAACACCGGGGATCTTCCTGAGCCCTTCGACGAGGGTGTCGCGGCGGGCCTTATACTCCTTGCGCACGGCGTCAAAGTATTCAGAGCCGACGGTGTAGAGTGCGGCGGAGGCGACCTGGTCGATCGTAGAGGCGCACAGACGGCCCTGACACCACTTCATGGCGTTGTTGTAGAGCTCCGCGTTGCGCGTGATCACGCAGCCGATGCGCGCACCGCAGGCGCTGAAGCGCTTGGACACGGAGTCGATGACGACGACGTTGTCCTCATAGCCCTCGAGCTGCAGCAGGCTCATGAGCTTCTCACCGCCGTAGACGAACTCGCGGTACACCTCGTCGCCGATGATGAACAGGTCGTGCTCCTTGGCGATGTCGGCCATGAGCCGGAGCTCTTCCTCGGTGAGGATGGTTCCGGTCGGGTTGCCGGGGTTGGTGAAGAGAATGGCGCGGGTGTGCTCGTTGATGCAGGCTTCAACGCGCTCACGGATGGCAAACCGGTAGTTTTCCTCCGGCGTCGTGGTGATGGGGCGGATAGTCGCACCGGTGAGCGTGACGAACGTGCTGTAGTTCGGGTAGAACGGCTCGGGGATGATGATCTCATCGCCCTCATCGAGGATGCAGCTGAGCGCGATCTGCAGCGCCTCGCTGCCGCCGGTGGTGATGAGCACCTGCTTGTTGGTGATGGGCGCGTCGATTTTGCCGTAGTAGTTGACGACGGCGTCGATCATCTCCGGTACACCGTCGGACGGGGCGTAGGCCAGCACCGGCTGGCTGAAGCTCTTGACGGCGTCAAAATAGGCCGCGGGCGTGGCGATATCGGGCTGGCCGATGTTCAGGTGGTAGAGCTTCTTCCCCTTTTTCGCCGCCTCGTTTGCATAGGGCGCGAATTTGCGCATGGGAGAGAGGCCGCACTTTTCGATTTTGCTGGAAAATTTCATGTTGCTCCTCCGTTTTTATGGATATTTCTTGTTCCTTTTTGCTCCTAAGCAAATTCATGATAACGCATTTCTTCGCAAACTACAACTGATTTTTTGGAAAAAACCGGACACAAATTTAACAATCGCGTCGCTCGGCGAAGCGCAGAGCAAAAGGCCGCCGCAGCATTGCGCTGCGGCGGCCGGTGCGTATTTGGTTTCGATGCAGTCTCAGACCTTGAAGTCCACGGAGGTCGCGCCCTGATCGTTCTGCTCGAAGGTGTAGTCCTTGCCGGGCAGGATGGCGTTGAGCAGGATGCCGACGATGGAAGAAACAGCCAGACCCGACAGGGACACAACGCCGATCTGGATGCTGCCGGAGTAAGTGATGCCGATGGCGAGCACGAGGATGAGCGCGGCGATGATGACGTTGCGGGTGTTGGTGAAGTCAACCTTGTTCTCGACGACGTTGCGCACGCCGACGGCGGAGATCATGCCGTAGAGCACGAGGGATACGCCGCCGATGGTGGCCGTCGGCATGGCGGACACGAGTGCCGCGAACTTCGGGCAGAAGGACACGACGATGGCGATGCAGGCGGCGATGCGGATCACGCGCGGATCGTACACGCGCGACAGGGCAAGCACGCCGGTGTTCTCACCGTAGGTGGTGTTGGCCGGAGCGCCGAAGAGAGAAGCAAGCGTGGTGGCCAGACCGTCACCGAGCAGGGTGCGGTGGAAGCCGGGGTCGACCATGTAGTTTCTGCCGCAGGTGGAGGAGATGGCGCAGATATCGCCGATGTGCTCGACCATGGTGGCCAGAGACAGCGGCACGATCGTCAGCACGGCAGACCAGAGCATGCCGCTGTCGACCGGGCCGGCGAAGAGATGGAACACACTGTTTTTCCACACGATCGGCAGGCCGAACCACTTGGCACTGCTGACGGCGGCGGCGACGGAGGCACGCTCCGCGGGGTCGATGATGATGGCAAAGATGTAAGAGCCGAGCACGCCGAGCAGGATCGGAATGATCTTGGCCATGCCCTTGCCCCACATATTGAAGCCGATGACGATGAGGATCGCAACGATGGCGATGAGCCAGTTGGCACGGCAGTTGGTGATGGCGGAAGAGGACAGCGTCAGACCGATGGCGATGATGATCGGACCCGTGACGATCGGCGGGAAGTAGCGCATGACTTTCTTGACGCCGAAGACCTTGAACAGGGTCGACAGGATCACGTACATCAGGCCGGCAATGGCGACGCCGAAGCAGGCGTAGGCCAGCAAGTCATTATTATAGATCGCGGAGCCGTCCGGATTCGTGCCGATGGTGCGCACGGCGTTGTAGCCGCCGATGAAGGCGAACGAGCTGCCGAGGAAGGCCGGGACCTTGCCCTTGGCCAGCAGGTGGAACAGCAGCGTGCCGAGGCCGGCGAACAGCAGCGTCGTTGCGACGTCGAGGCCGGTCAGCGCCGGGACGAGGACGGTCGCGCCGAACATGGCGAACATGTGCTGGAGACCCAGAACGAACATTCTGGGCGCGCCGAGTGTACGTGCGTCGTACACCGGCTCGGTGCCGATGGATTTGTTGCTCATAGATTTTTTCCTCCCGTGAAAATTTAATCTATTCTATCTCCTCGTTCGAGGATACAGACACTGTTTTCCCCGTCCGTCTCCTGCAGGCGGACGGCCACGATCTCGCTCTTGGCGGTCGGGATGTTTTTGCCAACGTAGGTGGCCTTGATCGGCAGCTCCGAGTGGCCGCGGTCGATCAGGGCGAAGAGCTGGATGCGCGCCGGACGGCCGAGCCGCATCACGGCATCGAGCGCCGCGCGTGCCGTGCGGCAGGTGTAGATGACATCGTCGACCAGCACGACGGTCTTGCCCGCGACCGGGAACGGGACATCGGTGCGGTTGAGCACGGGCGTATCCGCAGCCGGGCTCAGATCGTCACGGTAGAGCGAGATATCCAGCTCGCCGACCGGCAGACGCACACCGTCGATGCGCGCAATGTTCCCGGCCAGCCTGCGCGCCAGCGGCACGCCGCGCGTGTGGATACCGATCAGGCACAGATCCTCCGTGCCGTCGTTCTTTTCAAGGATCTCATGCGCGATGCGCACGAGCGTGCGGTCGATCGCGGCCGCATCCATGACCTTTGCCTTGCATTTGAGCTCCACAGCGATGCCTCCGTGCATAGAAAAACGCCCTGTCCGAGTTCAGACAAGGCGGCAGCGCGCAGGGAGAGCACATAGTGACTCCCACCGTGATTCCATTGGCCGTGACACCTTGCCGGTATCTCGTACCGACTTAAAAATATCATCCTGCGTAAAATACCACCATGGGCGACAGTTGTCAATAAGAAATTCACGATTTCGCCACAAAAAATATCCCTCCCGCGACAAACGGGAGGGATAAATCATAAATATTTACATTCAGGCTTTCTTGAAGCTGTCCTTGAGCGCGACGGCGCGGTTAAAGACCAGATGTCCGGGCGCGGAATCCTTGTTGTCCACGGCAAAGTAGCCGAGGCGCAAAAACTGGAACGCAGCCGGGGCTTCGGCGCCGGCAAGCATCCGCTCGACCTTGCAGCCGGTGAGCACGGACAGCGAGTCCGGGTTCAGGCACTCGAGATAGTCCTTGCCGTCACCCTCGGGGTCTGCGTCGGCAAAGAGATTGTCGTACAGGCGCACCTCGGCGTCGGCGCAGTTGTGCGCATCGACCCAGTGGATCGTGCCGCGCACCTTGCGTCCGTCGGGCGTGTTGCCGCCGCGGGTCTCGGGATCGTATTCGCACAGCACCTCCGTCACGTTGCCGTCCGCGTCCTTGACGCAGCCGGTGCAGCGCACGATGTACGCGCCCTTGATGCGCACCTCGTTCCCGGGGAAGAGGCGGTTGTATTTCTTCGGCGGCTCCTCCATGAAGTCGTCGGCCTCGATCCACAGCTCGTTGGAGAAGGTCACGTCGCGCGTACCGGCGTTTTCGTCCTCAGGGTTGTTTTCGACGGCGAACGTCTCGCTCTGACCTTCGGGGTAGTTCGTGATGCGCAGCTTCACCGGGTGCAGCACGGCCATGGCGCGCTGGGCGTGGAGGTTAAGATCCTCACGCAGGCAGTGCTCCAGGAAGCTGTAATCGACCGTGGACGCGACCTTGGACACGCCGATGCGCTCGCAGAAATTGCGGATGGACGCGGGCGTGTAGCCACGGCGGCGCAGACCGCACAGCGTTGGCATGCGCGGATCGTCCCAGCCGGAGACATAGCCCTCCTCGACGAGGCGGCGCAGCTTGCGCTTGGACATGACGGTGTAGTTGATGCCGAGGCGCGCAAACTCGATCTGGCGCGGCTTGCACGGAACGGACACGTTGTCGACCACCCAGTCGTAGAGCGGGCGGTGATCCTCATACTCCAGCGAGCAGAGCGAGTGCGTGATGCCCTCAAGTGCGTCCTGGATCGGGTGCGCGAAGTCATACATCGGGAAGATGCACCATTTCGTGCCCTGACGGTGGTGCTCGATGTAGCGGATGCGGTAGAGCACGGGGTCTCGCATATTGAAGTTGCCGGATGCGAGGTCGATCTTCGCGCGCAGGGTGTACTTGCCCTCCGGGAACTCACCGGCGCGCATACGCGCGAAGAGATCGAGACTCTCCTCGATCGGACGGTCGCGCCACGGGCTGACGGCGGGAGTGTTTACGTCTCCGCGGTACTCGCGGAACTGCTCCGGCGTCAGCTCGCACACATAGGCGAGCCCCTTCTTAATGAGCTCGACGGCGTATTCATAGTCCTTCTCGAAGTAGTCCGAGCCGAAGAAAAACCGGTCGTCCCAGTCAAAGCCGAGCCAGTGGATATCCTCCTGAATGGCCTCGACGAACTCGTTGTCCTCCTTAGAAGGGTTCGTGTCGTCCATGCGCAGGTTGCAGATGCCGCCGAATTTCTCGGCCGTGCCGAAATCGATGCA
>ERZ831979.1231-NODE-1231-length-23874-cov-507.292330_pt1 | contig 23874 bp, 15 predicted proteins | sample MGYA00519952_ERZ831979 | MGnify/ENA primary metagenome ERZ831979 (study PRJEB31850, sample SAMEA3708723) | human gut metagenome | biome: human gut; feature: human-associated habitat; material: faeces | place: China | collected 2014 ...
TGGCTGGCAACGTAAAGCTGCTTAGCCATTATCTCAAATTTTAACGAACTATTGTTATATGGAAACAGTAAAAGTTTAAATATAGATATTCAGAACATAACTCGCCAGGGACTCTTGGAGAACCTGAAGGAGGGTGTTCTTGTGACTCCTAATCTTGACCATCTGATTAAGCTTCAGAAGGACAAGGAGTTTTATGATGTGTATCAGAAGTCGGAATGGGTGGTGTGTGACAGTAAAATCCTCTACCTGTTCGGCAAATTGTAGAAGATTTCAATCAAGGAAGCGATTCCGGGTTCCAGCTTTTTCACCTCTTACTATATGTATCATAAGGATGATGTAGACAACAAGATCGGAAGGAGGATGATAGCTGCTATGTAGGATAATATGATACGTATGGCTTGCTTCATGCGTGCAAAAGTACAACTTTATGTTGAAACAACAAAAGATTTTCTTTGATTTCTTGCGATTCTGCATTGGTTCTGCCAAGGAAATACCTGATTCCTTGAAAGAGGCGGATTGGAAGGAACTGTATGCTATCGCCAAGAAGCAATGTCTGGTGGGTGTTCTCTTTGATGGTATCAAGAAGTTGCCAGCGGAACATGTAGGGATGGAGAAGGAGCTACTGCCTCAATGGATGGCGGAAAGTCAGATGTTGGAGAAGACGAATGTTCGGCTGAATGATGCTGCCATCCTGGTTTCTGAGTGGTTCAGGAAGAAGGAATTCAGAACCTGTATCCTGAAAGGGCAGGGGAATGCATTGATGTATCCGAATCCTTATTCTCGGACTCCTGGCGATATTGATATCTGGGTGGAAGGTGGAGATAAACGGGTTATCTCCTTTGTCCGCTCTATCTCGCCTCCTGAAAAGGCATGTTATCACCACATCGAGTTCCCATCGTATAAGGGTGTGGAGGTTGAAGTGCATTATCGGCCTAGCTTCCTGTTGTGCTTCTGGCATAACAGAAAGCTTCAGAAATATTATGAGAGGGTGAAGGAGGAGCAGTTCTCACATCGGGTGAAGTTGGGAGAGCAAGGGGAGGTTGCGATTCCGACAGCGGAGTTTAATCTCATCTTCCAGTTGACTCATATCTTCTCGCATCTGATGAATGAGGGGATTGGGTTGAGGCAACTTTTGGATTACTACTATGTTCTTTGCGACTTTTATAAAGTCTATCAAAATTTTTCGAATCCCTCCGTCTCCCTTTCCAAAGGGAGTTCCACTTTCTCCCCAAGCCCCTCTTCCTCAGGAAGCGGGGATGTAACCGCACCTTCTCGGTGCTCGGAACCGCTACGCTCTAAGGATGGCGGACCAAAGCGGTCTTCGCCAAATTGTGCGGGATGGGACCGCCGGGATGCTATTGGGGATATGACTTCTGCAACTGCTGCTCGCTCTTCTTTTGCTGCCAATTCTTCTGCAGCTATCGATAGGGTGCAGAAGGAATTGAAGGAGTTGGGGTTGTGGAAGTTTGCCGGGGGTATCATGTATATCATGCAGGAGGTATTCGGCATGCCTGCCTCTCGCCTTATTGTTCCTCCGAATGAGAAGTATGGTAAGTTTGTGTTGAATGAGGTGCTGGAAGCCGGGAACTTCGGAAAGCATGATGCCCGGAATCGGTTTGGTAGATCACAGCTTGGACATAATCTCCAAAGGGTGTATCGGGATATAAGACTCGTGAGGTATTTTCCTGCTGAGGCTCTATGCGAGCCTTTGTTTAGGATATGGCATTTCTTCTGGAGGATGAAGAACAAGAAATAATAGATATCAAAAACTGCGGTATTACAATATAAGTGTGATACCTTCTATCACCCTGAGGCTGATGGGGGTATCTCTATCTTAGATGAATCGCTTGGTATCGATTGGCGCATTCCTACGGAACATGCTAATCTTTCAGAGAAGGATACAAAGCATGAAGTATTGAAGGACTTTGATAGTCCTTTTGATTTCTAAAATCATCCCGTCCTTCTTTACCATTAAAGAAGGCTCCACATCTCTCACCAAGCCTCTCTCTTGCCCGAAGATAGAGGATGTAACCGCCCTCCGGTGCTCGGAACCGCTTCGCTTTATGGTTGGCGGACCATCAAAGGTCTTCGCCATATTTTGCGGGATGGGACCGCCTGGGGAAAGGTGTTTTTTTACAGGGTTATCAGTTTAAGTGGAGTTTTGAGGAAGCGCTTGCTGACTGGTTCGAAGATAATGACAGACAAGGTTTGAAATAATAAATAATAATTATATGAAGGGAATCGTATTAGCAGGTGGTAGCGTACACTTTTGTATCTTATCACAAAGGGTATCAGCAAGCAGCTGATTCCTATCTTCGATAAACCGATGATATATTATCAATAACAAAGCTACTGTATTTGGTTATCGAGTAAGCGATCCTGAGCGATATGGCGTGGCAGAGTTTGATGAGTAAGGCAATTGCCTGAGCATCGAGGAGAAGCCTCAGCATCCAAAGAGCAACTATGCTGTGGTAGGCTTGTACTTCTATCCTAATAAGGTGGTGGAAGTAGCTAAGCATATCAAACCATCTGCTCGTGGTGAGTTGGAAATCACAACAGTAAACCAGGAGTTCCTGAAGGATAAGCAGCTGAAGGTTCAGACCATGGCAAGAGGATTCGCCTGGCTCGATACCGGAACTCATGATTCCCTTTCTGAGGCATCTACCTTTATCGAAGTCTTGGAGAAGCGACAGGGCTTGAAGGTAGCTTGCTTGGAAGGTATTGCTTATCGCCAAGGATGGATAGATAGTGATACGTTGTGTGAGAATGCTCAGCCAATGTTGAAGAACGACTATGGCAAATATCTCCTTTCAATCCTTGAAGAGAAAGATCAAACATTAAAAAAGAATTTAGAATATTAATTTTTTTGAACACGAATCTTACGAATAACACGAATATAGAGGTTATAGTTTCTCCTGAATGATTCGTGTAATTTGTGTTCGAATATATACATTGATTAGAATGAAGAATATTGTAATAACGGGCGGTGCTGGTTTCATCGGCTCACACGTAGTAAGACTTTTCGTGACCAAATATCCTGAGTATCACATCATCAACCTCGACAAGTTGACATACGCAGGCAACCTGGCTAACCTCAAGGACATCGAGGACAAGCCTAACTATACTTTCGTTAAGGGTGACATCTGTGATTTCGACCTGATGTTGAAGCTGATGCAGGACTACAAGGTGGATGGCATCATCCATCTCGCTGCCGAGAGCCATGTAGATAGAAGTATCAAGGATCCATTCACTTTCGCTCAGACCAACGTGATGGGAACCCTGTCTCTGCTCCAGGCGGCAAAGATTTACTGGGAGAGTCTTCCTGAAGGATACGAGGGTAAGCGCTTCTACCATATCTCTACTGATGAGGTTTACGGTGCATTGCAGATGACTCACCCTGAGGGTATTCCTGCTCCTTTCACTACCAAGGCATCCAGCGGTAAGAACCACGAGGCTTACGGCGAGGAGTTCTTCCTGGAGACAACCAAGTACAATCCTCACTCTCCATATTCTGCATCCAAGGCAAGCTCAGACCACTTCGTCCGTGCTTTCCACGATACATACGGTATGCCTACCATCGTGACCAACTGCTCTAACAACTACGGTCCATACCAGTTCCCAGAGAAGTTGATTCCGCTGTTTATCAACAATATCCGTCATCGCAAGCCATTGCCAGTATATGGTAAGGGTGAGAACGTGCGCGACTGGTTGTATGTAGTAGATCATGCCCGTGCCATCGATATGATTTTCCACAAGGGTAAGATAGCCGAGACCTATAACATCGGCGGTTTCAACGAGTGGAAGAATATCGATATCATCAAGGTGGTTATCAAGACTGTTGATAGATTGCTCGGTCGTCCTGAGGGTGCTGACTTGGATTTGATTACTTATGTAACCGACAGAAAGGGTCATGATATGCGTTACGCCATCGATTCTAGAAAGTTGCAGAAGGAACTCGGTTGGGAGCCATCTCTCCAGTTTGAGGAGGGTATCGAGGAGACCGTAAAATGGTATCTCGAGAACCAGGAATGGATGGATCATGTTACTTCTGGGAAGTATCAGAAGTTTTATGAGGAGATGTATTGCAAATAGACCCTCCTGTCCCTCCCTTGAGGGAGGGTCCTTACCCTATACCCAAGCCCTAAATCCCTACCATAGGGATTAGGGATGTAACCGCCCTCCGGTGCTCAGAACCGCTACGCTATAAAGTTGGCGGACCATCAAAGGTCTTCGCCATGGTTGTGCGGGATGGGACCGCCTGGGGAAAGGTGGTGGCTGCTTAGGGAACTTCCTGTAAGTGTCCGAATTCTGGGCAACAATGATTCGATTGACAGATTTCTGGGCCCATTAGTAAATTATCATATTATGGTTATGGAAGAGAAAATTCTTAATTTGCATTTCTATCAAGGTAAATCTAACTATCTTGTAGAAAACAATATAAAAGAAAAAGAATACAAACAAGCCGTCAAGGCAAAAATTGCAGAGTTCTTTAATATGAAGAACGTTTGTTTCCTCTTTGGTGCTGGTACAAGTTGTCCTGCGATTCCGAATATGGCAGGGCTTTATGCAAAAGTTGAAAAGGCTTTGAAAGGCAATTATATGGAAAAACGTTTCGGCAAGATTGCCAAGGCTTGTGACAACAAGTTGGAAGAGATTCTCTCTGTGCTATACTCAGGTAGAGCTTACTATCAAGGTTTTGGTGATGGTTATAAATATAGGGAAGAGAAATGTTCTGACCTTATCAAGTTCATAGAAGAAATTATCTTTAAAAGTATCAATATTGATTTCGCCAAGGGTAAAGCTCCTGAAGTCCTTGAAACTTATAAATCCTTCTATCAAAAGATAGCTTTCCGCAACAAAGATTTATCTCGTATCTGTGTCTTTACCACCAACAATGACCTCTTTAATGAAAGGGCAATGGATAATCTGAATATCCATTATGTGAACGGGTTTAGTGGGGGAATAAAGAAACATTTCAATCCTGCCATGTTCAATTACACCTATTCAAAGCGTATGGATGTCAGTATTGACAAGTATGAGCCTGTGGAGAATATGGTGTACTTCTACAAGATTCATGGTTCTGTGAATTGGATTGATGATGATAAGGATGACTCCAACTTCTTTAGTATCATGGAGGACACAAATCCTAAATGGAAAGAAGACAAGAACATCCTGATTTATCCTACTCCTACCAAGCAAAATAAAAGTCTCGGTGCTCCATATGTTGATTTGTTTAGAGAGTTTCAGCATCGCTTATTAGAGCCTAATACCGTTCTCTTTGTGATGGGGTATGGCTTTAACGATGAACATGTGAACGACGTTATTTATCGAGCATTGGCTACCAATACGACTTTCAACCTTGTGGTAATCGACCATATTGCCGAGGATAAGCCAATATGCAAAATAGATGATAAACGTATATTCCGACTTTGGGGTGAAGTGGAAAATCCAGATCCTAAAAAAGATAATATTCAAATGCATTACTTTGATTATACTGTAAGAGAATGGATGCCAAACTTGAATGCTTTTGCTCAGGAAGAGAAGATAGTTAAGGACTTTGTAAAAGGTCTCAAAGAAATGAGCAAGAAGGTTTAATAGCACACTAGTTTGTAACCGTTAAAAAGTAAAGCTATGAAGATAGGAAAAATTGTGTCTGTAGAATATGATAAGTTTCGGGTTCGGTTGTTTGCTACAACCAAGCATTCTACTGTATCTATCAATGGACAGGTTTACTACTTTGGTAACATTGGTAGTTATTTGAAGGCGAACAATGCTACAGGCGACCAAATCTTGTGTGAAGTCAGTGCTATCTTGGATTACAATCAAGAGGGGAAGCAGTTTTCTTCATTTAATCTGGATAGCTCTCGTGAGTTCATCGTCAAACCAATAGGAACGATAACTACTTCTGGGAAGTTTGCTATGGGTGTAGGAATATTCCCTTCCTTGTATAGTGATGTGGAGATTGTTACGTTCCAAGATCTGCAGCAAATTCTGTCTTCTCAGATTGAAGAAGATGATGATGATAAAATCCATCATTCGATAGATATTGGCTATAGCAAGAGTTTGATAAACTACAAAATATCATTAAGTATCAATAGACTTTTCAATATTCATACTGCCGTTTTAGGTAATAGTGGTAGCGGAAAATCTAATACAATTGCTCGCATTTTGCAGGAGGTCTTCCGTAAAGAGAATAACCATGCATATGGCTCCAAGGTTATCTTGTTTGATTCCAATGGCGAATACCCAAAGGCTTTTAACAGAGAATTGAACGATGATATTCATGCGATATTCTATAAGCCTAATGCGGGTGATGTCGATGAGGGTATGGTTAAGTTTACTCTGCCATATTATCTGATGAATCTTGATGAATGGTTGGCATTTTTGATGGCTTCAGAACGAACTCAAAAGCCTTTTTGGGATAACGTCCTGCAAGAGTGTTATAAGTTCTATCGAATGTTCAATACCAAGGAAGAGAATGTGGTTAAGCAGTTTGCTAATTACATTAAATGGAAGACTTGGAAGATATTATCTGAGATTATAGCAAAAGCTGATTCTGATAGTTCAAAGATGACTATTGCTAAGGGGGCAATTCAGAAGATGAAAGATATTTATTCGTTGGTTCCTAAGCATGAAGTGCCTGACCAAGTAGTTGATGATTTGGACAACTTCTTTTCTGTATGTATAAAATTGTGTGTTGTATATTATGGTAATAACAATAATTCCCTTTCTGAAGCTTTGCCTAAATTCATAAAGGATGAAAACATTGCTCGGTATGTAAGTGTCGATTTGAAAGCTGGGGCAAATGCTCACTATGTGACATCAACTCATCGTGATAATAATGGTGAAGCATTCGAGCAAATAGATGAAGGTTCTGCCATGAAGATAGACGAAGAGAAATTGAAATCTGGAGATTACTTCGATTACCGTTTTTTGAAAACTGCAGCCGAATTGGTTTTGTTGGAAGAGGAGGCTAAGGGTAATCTGCGTGTCAGAGAGTTCACTTCTACATTAATGACGCGTCTGGATGTTTTTCTCTACAACGCAGAATGTAAGTTTATGAAAGAAACGAATTGTCGTTATGAAAATGAAGATGACTATTTGGCTAAGGTCTTCGGAATTTCAGAAGAATCAAATGAAACTCAACTTATATGCATAGATTCAAGTGAGGTTGGAACAGATGTTCTTGAATTGATGACAAGTGTGGTAAGTCGTATTCTTTTTGATTATCGAAAGAAGCAAAAGGGAGAAAAACGTAGAAAACATCCTGTTCATTTGATATTGGATGAAGCTCATAGGTATATTAGAAAGGATACGGAATATATCATGAGAGAGAACATTTTTGAGAAGATTGCCAGAGAGGGTAGAAAGTATTCTTTGTTCTTGATGATTTCATCTCAACGACCATCTGAGTTATCGCAGACTGTTTTATCACAATGTGGAAATTATATTGTGCATAGAATACAGAATGAAATAGACATGAATTATATTTATTCGGTTCTTCCATATTTTTCTTCTGATTATGTCAATAAGATAAAACAGGCTGTGCCTGGTGAAGCTTTGATATTTGGCAACTGTGTACCCATGCCATTAATGGTAAAAGTAGAGCAAGCTTCGCCTGATCCAAATAGTGAGAATTGTAAAGTGGATGAAGAATGGTTTATGAAGTATCAATAGGTTACTTAATAAGAAATTTTTAAAAAACTAAGATAGATGAAAATGTATAGTTATATTGTGGCTTATGATCTTTGTAAGCCAGATCGTGATTATCAATCTTTATATGAAATGTTGCGCTCTTTCCCTAATTGGGGTAAAATGACCGAATCTGTGTGGTGTATAGTTTCGCCATTGAGTCATAAGGAAGTACGTGATAACTTAATGGGTTGTTTAGATTCTAATGATAGACTTTTAGTTGTAGAAACTGGTCACCGTGCAGCATGGACTAATGTGATAGCTGATAATGAGTGGGTGAGAAAATATATAATACAAGATGAAGGAATCGTTTAAAGGTTTATGTAATCTAAATGAAGATGAGTTAAAAGCTCTTTTGGAAAATCCTAAGACTTCTATTGTCATAGACACAGAAGTTCTTTTGATGCTTTTCCAAATGGAGGAGAAAAATTCTTCGGAATTACTGGATATACTAGAAAGTGAATGGCTGTCAGACAAACTTTGGATGCCACATGATGTTGGTTTTTCTTTTATGTGCAATGTAAATTCTTATATCGTAAGAGAAAGGCAATTGATTAATAATGCTAGAAAGCAACTAGAGAACTTTCATGATAATGTGATTAATATGAAATCGAATCCTTATCTCAAGGATGATGTACTGGCAAATTTTAAGGATACATTTGATAAAATCAAAACCAGTTTTGATTCTGATATCAATGCTCTTGATTTAGAACTTGAGAAGAATACCAAGAAGGAAAGGATTGATAAAATATTTACACAGGATAAAGTTGGTGTAAATTACACTGATGCCCAGTTGAGTGAGTTGTTCAGAAGAGGTGGTGAACGATATGGGAAGAAGATGCCACCAGGTATGGACAATGGTAATACTAATGAACGAGAAAGATATAGAGACTATATTATTTGGAAGGAAATGCAAGGTTTTGCATCCTACTATAAAAGAAATATTGTCATGGTTAGGGGAAGTAAAACCAAGGACTGGTTTAATATGGATGATAATAATCGTATATTAGGTCCAAACCCCTCTATAGTTTCTGAATTTGCTATTAAAACAAAAGAAATTTCAGGTATTGCTGCTGATTTCTATTGTCTCGATCTTGTTTCTTTTTTGGAAAAATGTCATAAATTTCAGTTTTTGAAGCAACCATCTGATAGTTTAGTATCACAACTTAAAGATATGATAGTAGTTGCCAATTCTGAGAAAAATGCAGTGTCTTCACAAAATAGAGTATTATCAACCAATTCAATGAGTGTAGGAAACATTGGTGAAGTTAAAAAATAACATACGATGGAAGAGAAAAATCCATTTTCCTTATTTGATTTTCTTGGCTATTTCTTTCCAGGAGCGTTTGCCCTCTTGATAATATGGAGTTCATATATAGTTTGGCCAAAAGAAGATATTTTGCCAATTTCATATATTTGTGATAGCATAAGTTATTATTCTAATGGTAAGTCTCTTGATCTTGTAAAGATTGCTGTTCCTTTTATTCTATGTGCATATATCTTAGGGCATCTTATTTCTTACTTGTCTGCGATAACTATCGAATTTTTCACGAATAAAGCTTTTGGTTATCCAAGTTTATATCTATTGAGCAACCAGAAAAAGAATGTTCACCATAATTTCTGGTATGCAGATTTTGAGTACGAACCAATAAATAAGTGGCATGTTAATTTGGGAATTTGGGAATATTCATTTGAAGGGAAACTCCTAGTTATCAATTTCTTTAGGAATTTAATTTTGAACTTTGATTTGCGATTAATATATCGTATCTTTCTCTGGATAATTATGTTCCCTGTATCAATCGTTGTGATGGGTATAAATTTTATTTCAACCCCGATTGTTAATTTCGTGACAAGACCTCAGGAGCGATATATCGTAAATTGTATAGAGGAGAAATTGTTTGCTTTGGCCGATGAACTCGGGGTAAAAAGACCCCCGATTAATCTTCAGTGTGATTTCCATAGGATAGTTATGCACTATGTTTATGTAAATTGTAAAGAGTGTCAAAGTAAGGTTGATAATTATGTAGCATTATATGGTTTTCTGAGAGCAATTACGCTAATTCTTTGTCTATTTACCGATTTTATAATTGCACAAACTTTGGTAATCCTAGCCAAACTAATTGGTAAAGAGGGATTTTGCGGCTTTATACAAAACTATAATATTTCATGGGCGAGCGTGATGATAGTGATTGTTTTGTGGTTTAGTACTATTATTGCTTATTTTGGCTATATAAAGTTTTTGAGAAGGTTTACATTAGAGAACTATATGACTTTGCTTTCATATAAAAAATATGATAGAAAGTGACTTGAAACTAGTATTAATGGGTGGTATGATGAAGCCTTATAAAGATTTGTTGGATATTTTCGCTTTTCTGAGATGTTGTCTTGGTTGTAAGGAGAATATGAGTAGGGTGATTGCTGGTATGGACTGGCAGGAGCTGTATTCTTTTGCTTCTAAGCAGGCGTTGCTGGGGCTTTGCTTTGATGGTATTGAGCGATTGGGGAAGGAATATCCTGAGGAGTTGAAGCAGAATCCGATAGGGAGGGAACTGCTGATGACTTGGATGGGTAAAGCGCAACAGATTCGCAGGCAGAACATGAAGGTGAATGCTGTGGCGAGCAAGCTCTTCTCAATGCTGAGAGAGGATGGGATGAGGTGCTGCATTCTGAAAGGGCAGGGGAATGCCTTGATGTATCCGAATGCGTATTCTCGTAATCCTGGGGATATTGATGTTTGGATTGATGCTAGTAGGGAGAGGATTATGGAGTATGCTCAAAAGAAGTTTGAACTGGGGGATGATATCAGACTGCAGCATCTGGAGACTTCTCTTGATGGTGTTCCGGTGGAGCTGCATTTTTTTCCTTGCTCTATGAATAATCCTATCTATCATGCCAGGTTGCAGAAATGGTTTCGAAGGAATGCGGATCTGCAATGCTCAAATGTTGTTGGGCTGCCCGATGGGGCAGGGGATATTGCTATACCAACGACGGCATTCAATGTTGTTTATCAGCTGACGCATCTGTATCACCATTTCTTTGATGAAGGGATGGGAATGAGGCAAATCATTGACTACTATTATATAGTGAATAATGATGAGTTATTGGTGGTTAGGGATACTTTGCAGAGAGAATTGAAATATCTTGGATTGTGGAAGTTTGCAGGGGCGGTAATGTATGTGCTGCATGAGGCATTGGGATTACCTGAGGAGAAGATGATAGCTCCGATGGATGAAAAGCGTGGAAAGTTGTTGCTGGCAGAGATTCTTGAGGGCGGCAACTTTGGACGTCACTTCACCAAATATGGCGGGTTTACGCATCAGAGTACGGGGAAGAAGTATTTCCTGAAGATTTGGAGAAATATGCATTTCGTTAGATATTATCCTGCTGAGGCTTTAAGTGAGCCAATCTTCAGAACTTGGCACTTCTTTTGGAGGATGAAGAATAAAAAATAACGATATATCGGGCGAATGGCTCACCTCTCCCCTTTTATGAAGAGGTATTTTTCGGGGATGGAGTCTAGTAGCCCCTTTTTATAATATTATTACTGTAATGACTATGAAACTTCATATATTTTTCTCTTGGCAAACACAAACAAAAGACCAAGGTTTTGACAATAAGGCATTTTTAATAGAATGCATAAACAATGTCTGTAAAAAAATTGAGAACAAAGGAAAACTGAAAGGTGTTTTCTTTCAATTAGATGAGGGGCTAAGAAATGAAGCAGGTACACCTTCTGTTGCAGACAAAATGATGGACCAAATTGATCTTTGTGATATATTTATCGGGGATATGACAGTAACAACACCTAATACATGGTGGCTAAATTTAGGAAAAAAACTTAAAATGATAAAAGGGTTACGTAGGGAACCAAACTCAAATGTATATGGCGAGTTTCATCGGGCTTTAGGGAAGTCTAAAGAGTTTGAAGAGCAAATTATCTTAGTAATGAATGATGTGAATGGAACTCCAGAAGATGATACCCAATTGATTCCTTTTGATTCTAGAGACCGACGTTTCCCGATAACATTTCACCTAAAGAACAATGGACAAGAAGATGCTGCAAAAAAGAAATTGATGGAAGCTTTAAAAGCTGCTCTTCAGCAATCTGCATTAGCTGCATTAAAAAATATTGGAAAAAAGTATATTCCTTTTATTGGATGGCAAGAACAAGCTAAAAATCCGAAACTTTCTGGTAAATTTATTTGGACAACCAAACTTCGTGACTACAAGGCACAATTGATAAACGGGAAAAGTATTATTAGACTCTTAGGATTGTCTGGCTTAGGGAAAACAAAATTAGTATTAGAGTGCTTCCGAGATTCTGACGCAAACGTACATTACCTATATTGTGATTGCCAAAGAACTACAATCGAAATGTTGGTGAATAAATTATCGTTTTTCTTCAAAGAATATAAGGAAGCGGTTTTAGTATTGGACAATTGTAATAAAGAAACGCTCAATCGTGTAGTCGACTTGAAGTGTACAACTCAAAATGTAAATAATATTATTATTACAATATTTCATGAACCAGAGGAAAGGCAACGACAGGATGTAAACTATATTATTCTTGATAATAGTGACGCTGAAGTAGTTGCGCAACTGTTGGAACAACGTGGCGCTCAATTTAATGATACTCAAAGAAAAAGAATACAAGAATTCTCTGGTGGCATTCCTATGATGGCAGTCTTATTGATAGACTCTTTGAATAGAGGTAAAACTTTAGGTAATTTAGACGACCAAGACTTGATGACGAAACTGTTAGGCATTAATGAGACTGATGAAAAACGTAAAATGATTCAAACCTTGGCTCTATTCAGATTTATTGGTTGGAAAGATGAACGAAGGAGCGAACTGGAATATGTAGCAAAAAACAAGAGCATTACTTCCATAGCAAATGCAGACGAAGAGGTAATGATGAATGAATTTGATGAACTAATTCAAAAATGTCTAAAGCGAGGGATTATGGAGGAATCTGGAAGAACAGTCGGCTTACGACCAATTCCATTGGCCTTATATTTGATAGTGGAATGGATAGATAAATGCTCTACAGAAAGATTGTTGAAGGTTATTGATGCAATACAAACATCAAAAGACTCCGACAATTTGATACATGCCTTTCACCAACAATTCAAGAATATGGGCTTTCATGAAAAAGCTCGTGAAATGCTGAATAATTTGTTAGGTGAAAAAAGCCCTTTTGGGAACGTGGAAGTGATTAACACTGAATTGGGTTCACGCCTCTTCCGCACGTTTGTAGAAGTGAACCCTGTTGCTGTTTCCAAATTATTGTATAGAGTTTTGTCATCTTTGTCAATTGAGAAGTTAAAAAATATAGACGCTGGTCGGAGAAATTTAGTATGGACAATAGAAAAACTCTGTTTTGACCCTCGAACTTTCCATGAAGGAGCTTTCTTGATGATGAAACTTGCATTAGCGGAAAATGAAGAATGGTCAAATAACGCAACTTCTGATTTTTGTTCTTTATTTCCAATCTATCTTCCTGCAACGAGTGTAAGTCTTGCCGTAAGACTTGACTATTTGAATGAGTACATAAAGGTAGATGAGTACAAAGAAATTGTGTTATCCGCATTGCAGAGAGCTTTATCTACAAGTAGTTTCATTTATTTTTCTGGAGCAGAAAAACAAGGAACAACGGAATTAAAATGCTATTCTCCAACTGATAGAAACGAAATACAATCCTATTTAAAAGGGTGTGCAGACTTACTGCTGACAGAAATAGAGAATAATACGAAATGGAAAGATAAGGCTATATCTATCTTTGAGAATAGTTTTGGGGTATTGTGTAATTTTGGCATGGCTTCTTTGATCTTGCCTTATATGCAAAAGACAGCAGAACTATTGGGATATGATTGGGATAAGATGCAAGAGAACTTGTCTTTATTTCGCAATAGATTGTACCCAAGGATGGATGCGAATTTGCAACAGATATATAATATGTTGCAACAACAGCTGACCAAAAACGACTTTGTGTCAAGATTTTCACGTATTGAACAAGAAACTTGCCATGCTTCACTGGGAGTTCCTTTTGAAGAAAAAATGAAGAAGCAAGAATGGGAGTTTGAAAAGATGGCAAAGGAAATGGTAAATAGTAATATCTACTCTTTTGAATTATTGCGAAACTTAATGCTTGCCGAAACGAACCTAACCATTCCGTTTGGTAAGACATTGGCGGAGAATATGGGTGAAGGACAAGCTGTCCAGTTCGTAAAGGATGGTATCACTGTATTAAATGAAGAACCAAAGGCAAAATCAGATTTTTATGTTGATTTTATTGCAACTTTGAAGAGTCATATATTTGAAGCAGTATTCCATGATTTATATGCATTAAATGATAAGAAATTGTTATTCGCCATATTGGGAAAGAGGTCTGCTCTGCCATCGGACAAATATTTTGATTTTTTGCTAAAAATGATCAAAGATGGCTTTGTGGCTACTGATGCATTTATCGTATATTGGCAGCATCTGCAATTTGCAGTAATGACTGAAACCAAAATAGTTCGTATATTCAAAGAGATAGAACCATGCAAAAATGGTATAAGCTGCATATTGAGAATGGCTATGATGTTTTCATTTGGAAACGAATTGGTCAATTTTCCGTTACTAAAGGGCTATTTAAAATCCTTAATGTTGCGCTTTAGATTTGTTTCTGCAACCATGATGGATAATTTTGACTATATAAATATTGCACAGAAAATACTGTCAGAAGGAGAAGAATATGGGTTTGCTGTAGAAATACATCAAGAAATATTAAAATATTTATCAAAAACAGATGTAAATGTAGATTATGACTATACGTTAAGAGATTTATATGTAGTTCTTGTCGCTAAATATTTCAGAAATATATGGCAAGATTTGTCAAAGGCGTTGCTTAGTGATAATACAAGTTTGTTTTATCTGCGGCTAAAAGATCTGCTTGGTGTTTCGGCAATCAATGAAAACCCTGTATTATTTAAGAGAGACCATACGGATGAGTTCTTGCTGTGGTGTGAAAAAAATCCGGCGATGGCTCCACAAAGATTGGTTGACTTAATGCCTGTAACCACAGATAACAAGGTCTTTACTCCTCTATTATTGAAGATTTTGGATGAGTATGGTAATCAAGAGGATGTATTGATAGCATTGGAAAACAATCTTGGAACTTTTGCTGTAACAGGTTCTGCTATTCCTCTATTTGAAAATCAAATAAGCATGTTGTCAACTTTAACTACACATTCTAATAGCAAATTAAGAGAATGGGCTAATAAGCAAATAGCCTATTTGAGAAATTGTATAGTGAATGACAAAACTGTGGAAGCGGAATTATGGGCAAAATACAAGTGATGTGTTTTCGATTTCATTAATTAGTTTATTTATGGACAACAACAAAAACTATATAAGGAAAATTGGCAGTGACATTCATTCGATGTCATTTATCATAGGTGCAGGATTCAGCAAGAATATCTCTGACAAGTATCTTTCATGGGGAGAACTCTTGCAAGATATGATACATGAGATGTACGCTAAGGAAATGCGTTCTGGATATATGAACGAATGGGAGATTATAAACAAGTATGGTTACTTGGGTATTGCCAGTGAGTATATTAGGCGAAAGGGGTACCATGAGGCGATCGATGTATATATCGAACAACGTACACCTGTGCTTATATGTAATGATGAGGAGGGAAAGTACGATTTGAAGTTAGGCAAAGAGGTACTGAAGGATGTAGATGTGTCCCTTCACCGAACTTTGTTGAACATGAAGGTTAAGAATATCTATACGTTCAACTATGACAATGCGTTAGACGTATATCGGGATTTAACTTATACTTCTGAGCGAGCAAGAAAAATCAGACAAAGTGATTCTAATCTGAAGCAGATTGACAAACTTCAGTCAAAGGTCGCAAGTTTGAAAAGTGACTTGGAATCCTTAAAAGACCTTTCTTCTGAGGAGTATAAAATAAGCGATTTGAAAGAGGATTTGGATAAACGATATGAGGAAATAGTAAGCAATCCTGTGGCTCAGAGAGTGTACGATTTTCAAGATTGCAAAGGGAAAACGAAAAAAGAAATTCTAGATGAAGTTTATAATGCTACATCATTATATAGACAGCAGATTTTGGAATCTGTGATTCAATGGAATACTCACAAACAAGATGCATATTTTGTTGTGAAAAAGAGTGGTGACATTACCATTGGTGATGCGAGACGAAACATATTCAAACTTCATGGTTCGCTGAGGACGTTGGACATCATGGATGAACACATTGATTATGGCTTTGATTATGATAATCATACCCAGTACATCATCGCACAGGAAGATTATGACTCATACAACCAGAAACATGAGGCTTTTGTTGACTTGATGCGTATAAGTTTGTTAAAAGACGCTTATTGTATCATTGGTTTCTCCTGCGATGATCCTAATTTCTTACTTTGGATAAATTGGGTAAAGGATATTGTAGATAGAGAAGCTGCCGCAAATAAAGAAGAAAACTTTTGGAACAAATACTTCATCAATGTAGATAACGAGGAATTAGACCCTGATAAGAAATTGTTACTCCATAATCATTATATAAGAGTCGTTGATTTATATAAGGTCTATCCAACAGCAAGCGACCGAAAAGAAAGATTGTTAGCATTCTTTGATGATATAAATAAGATGCAGACTGCCAAGTCTATAACAAATGACTTTTGGGAACATTTTGATTTCAACTCAAACAACTCTTTACAAGAAAAGAATACGGTAGTATATGATAAGAAGAAAATTGATAAGGTGTGGAATCTAACAAAAGACAATCCTTTTTCTTTCTTGTCAAAACCATTCGAGTATTACCGTTTCTATTTTTTGGAAAGAATTAGAAATGTTATCAAGGCGAGACTGATGGATGAAAGTATCTGTAAGTCCTTCTTGATGGCAGCAAATCAAGATAATCTTCCTTTGGATGTTGTACTTGACGATGATGAAGTAGCTTATATTTCAGACTTTGTCTCATCTGTAGCTGACATTTCATTAAGAGATAACTATAAACAGTTGACAGATGAAGGAAAGTTATTGGATAATGAATGGGAAGCGGACGAGTCAGATAATACTGCCCAATCAGTATTGAATCAAATCACACAAAGCCTTTTCAATTTTGATTTTGAGAAATGCTATAAACTGATTAAACATTGGACTCCTCAAAGTCAATATTATCAAACGATTCGCTTTATGATACAGGCTTCATTGAGAAGAAAAGTTAAGGTTGAAGAATTGGAAAACATCCTTACTGTTCATGAAAGTCACAAATATAACAATGACCAAGAATATATGGTAGCATTGGAATTGCCATTAGGACTTCATGAATATTTCTGGGGGGATAAAAACTTCAATGCCAAGTCAGAAGCGATACAATCGAAAATTGAAGAGATTGTTTCCAAGAACAAAGATGTCATGCGACTTTCTGATTATTTCACGAGACTACAGAAAGAGCTAAGAAAAGAAGAGAAGGTGAAACCGTTGGGACGTAGCGGACGAACAATGACATTCGGAAGTTCTGACAGTGTAACATTGGGAGCCATACGATTATTGCAGGTACTTGTAAAATTAGGATTCGTAACAAGAAATATGTTTGCTAGATGGTTCTCGAATGAAAGTATTTATCGGATTGTTGAAAGACTTTATACTTTCTATCCTTATCCATGCCTTTATTTAGCTTCTCAATGTACCAATAAAGATTTATCGAGACGAGTAGCCCAGTTGTATTGTTTCAGTAGTTCGAAAGCGATACAAAAAGCATTGCCAGATATTTTCGTTAAGACACTTAGGGCTTGCAGTTCAGAATATCTATCAGAGGAAAGAAAAAACACGTTGTATATCTATGCAACCGCATTCATCAAATGTGTACATCCTAAACATTGGAAGAAAGAATTTATGACTTTGTATAAAAGGCAAAATTTGGGGAATCGAAATGAAAGGGAATTTTATGAGACAAAATATAGTTTTGCCCAACAAGCGGTTGTTTATATGAATGATGCTTCGTTTTCACATGAAATAATTGATAGCATTTTAGATAAAGGTGCTGATATAACACATAACGATAATGTGTTATTGATTGCTGCAACTAAAAACATAAAAGAATTAAGCAAGGAGCAGATTAGAAAGGTATATTTCCTTATGAACAATACTAAGAATGAGCCACAGGTCTTTATTCTGTTCAATATGAGAAACTTCATACCAAAACGGAAATTCTATGATTGGTTGGAACATTTAGACAAGAAACTGCTGAAATCTCCAAGTCTGATACTTGCTGTATGTCACGTTGCCCGACAGTGCAAGCGTTTTGAAAATCTTGCTTTGAGTTTGTTGGAAGAGAGTGATTATCTTTGGAGTACGGGTATCAATGAACAAGATGGGCATATTGTCGTTTCAGACACACTGTCAATTGATGTGGATACATTCGATAGAGATATCCGTATCATAGGAGATGCTGAAATAAAAGCCTTTAATCTGATAAAGACAGAATTGGCTCTTTTGGAAAAGGCTCAACGATCACGTTTTTATGAAGACTGTTTCCAAGATTGGAGCACGGAAGTTTATTCAATGAAACTTTTCTTGGTAAGACATTACAACACTTTTGAAGATAGCAAAGAAGTTGATGAGCTTATAAAAAAATGTGAGCACCTCTATTTTCGTATATCCGGGCAGAATAATTTGCAAGAAAAGCTTATACATCAAGAGTCGTACAAAGTAGAAGAAGGTATAACAGAACTAATGAAGGGTGTTCGTACTTATGGTATCAACCACTTCTTGTTGGAGTATGAGATTATCGCCAATCTTATCATGCAACATTGTACACAGGCTTTGGATATGTGCATTAGACATTTCTCTTGGGCAGTTACTTATAAGAAATATCAAAAATTCTTTGTGTCTCATAATTTTCAAACAACAGTATTGCTGATTCTTCATGTCTATAAACCATATTTTATGGGGAAAGATATGGAAGAATGGAACTTGAATGTAGATAAAAATGTAGTAGAAACCAATATGATAAAAATGAATAAATGGTTGAAAGAATTCGGTTTAACAGATTCTGATTGGGAAAAATATAAGCCAGTTTTTTACTATAAAGAATTGTAATTATGAAAGATGGAAAGAATGGTAAGAATCTATTCACGCTATATAGAAAGTATGTGCTAGCTTGCTGTGGGTGCATTTCTATAGTGGTATTCTTAACTTTTTATAATCAAGGAAAAAACAATGAGTATAAAAAAGAACGAACAAAGTTAGATTCTTTATTACTGATGCAAAATTCCGTAATGATTGAAAAAGAAAAAGAGAAGGTCATGAAACTTCATAAAATAAACCTGCAACTTGAGCAACAAACAGATACATTGTCTTCTCAATTATTTGCATTGACTACAGAAATAAAAGCATTAAAAAGTTTTTTGAAAACTATTGCTAAGAAATAGAAATGATGTTTGACTTTACAAATTATACATATAGCGGAATGCTATCTATTGTTGCTGCGATATTTGGTATAGCTTACCCCCAGATAAATGCCAGCATTGAAAGAATAGACGACAAATACGGTTCTTCTCTTTTAACTAAAAGGTTAAAAAACGAGAATGCTTTTGCTACATTCAATGTCTTATTGGTATTCAATTTGGTAATTGATGTGGTCAATCCTTTTCTTTTAGACCAATCAAATTGTTGCTATATTTACATAGTGATTCAAACTATCGCTACCATATTTTTGATAGGATGCTTCTTTCACTTGTTTGAGATAATACGCATGTATAATGATGCAGAGACCTTACATGAGAATATATGGAACGATTATAAAAAAGCTGTAGGAAAGTCCTCGGAAAAGGTATCCGTTCATTTTATGGAATGGGTGGACTTGATAAGTTATATTCTTCGCTCAACAAACCGAAATGCCGCAAGAAATGTGTATGACAAATGGGTTGAATATATTACAGAGTTCCATAAGGGACATATAGGCACAAAGGTACGCTATGACAATTATGCCTATGATGGAATTACTAAAATAAATGAGAACTTATGTAAGTTAAATTATGAGCCGATGTCTATCAATAATGGTAATGCTTTTCTGACCGCATTGCTTTATCCTGATGGTTTTATATCAGAGGATACCTACACTATACTTTGGAGTAATCTTCGACTTCAAATATTTTATGGGAAAGACGAATGGGTGATGGATTATTGGGAACAGGCATCCCAAAAATATGATTTGTATATGGATAACGTTTCAACATATACAATAAATCCACTAACAAACACTAATTTTACAGAAGAAGAGGCTAAACAACATAATGAGGAGAGAAAGAGATTTTTAGAGTTCCATGTAATGTTCTGTGCGATGCTTCTTCAACAGGGGAAATACTCCTTATTGAAAAGAATCTTAAGTTTTACACAATCTCAACCACCAGTATATCCTTTGGTACCTTCAACATTAACGGAATGTTTTGAAATGCTATCATATTTGAATGGAATTTATACAAATTATCCATTTCTACTGGATAGAAGGTATCCTATGCCTCAATTGAATGGTATTACTGGTGGAAGAATTTTGGGTGCAGCAAATACCTATATAGCCCTTTTGACTTATAGGCTTTATGCTTTACAATATTATCCATTTGGAGTAGAATATGTGTTTAGCCTTCCTGCTGCTCCTCAGAATTCAATGGATATTCACAAGGAGAAAGATAACATTGATGCTCTAAAAATCTGCATAAGAAAGATAGAGTCTAAAAAGGAATATCTAAGATGTATTGATATTGTTCATATTACTGAGGCTATTTCCAATATCAATAGAATTTATCATGAAAAAGTAAAATGCTTAGACTGTTATATTGACGATTATATAAATCGTTTAGATGAAAAAGATAAAGATTTGAGAGTTAATCAACTATATGATGATAAAATCGTAGAAAAGTTAGAAAAAGAAATTTATAATGAAATTTCTTCTGAACTTGATAAATACCAACTGTTTTATAACAACCCAAAAACAGATAACACCAAAGTATATCGGATAAATGCTTCTGTATGTCAACTTTATCCAAATCAAGCATTTGTTGATAAGCCTTCGGTAAGTTATGTTGATATTGATACAAATATAAGTGATAAAGTAAAATATAAGTTTTCTCATTTCTTTGCAACAACATTTTTGCAACATGCAACACCACAGTTAAATATTGCCAGTCAAGATTTATTCAAAGCATTTGACAAATTGAAGCTGAATAATGATTATATTATAATTTCCTTTGGTGTATATTGGGATTATCATGTAGAAAGAAATGACAATTTTGTGAAAAAGAATGATAGAGTATATTCATACGATAATATACATATATATAATTACAAATGTGGTAGCAAATATCTTTCTGATCACATCTTCATTTTAGAGAAAAAATATTTGCCATATTTGGAGTTTGTTGAGCCATCAAATGAATGGACAGAAAAATATCATCTGAACAAAATTGGTAATAATCTGAACATTTGGTTAGGGCTTCTAAAAATTGTAAACCATAAGGGTTTGTTAGCTGAAAAAGAATTTGAAAATATTGATGGAGACCCTAATGAGCTTTCATTGTTTTCATGCGTTGTCTTAGCCAATATTCATTGGATACCAAGCGCAAAAGTACTGTGTATAAAAAATATGCACTTTGGAAGAGATAATGGTAATAATGAAAAAGTGGAAAATATAAAATCATTTAGGTCATATTTTACTGTTCGGTAGTAATACACTCTTGCATCATCAAATAGAGTGGTATACAGTACAAAGATTAAGTATGGAAACATTTTTGGATACTATTTTAAAAGCATTAAAGGCTACTGCTAATAATGAGCAACAAAAGACTTTAGCAGCTTTCTCAATAAGTCTGAATAATATTAATATTATTTCTAAGTTACAAGAACTTTATAAATATTGTCTGATTAATGAAGATTTCAAGCTGGCTGAAGAAATAAAGCAAGAGATTATTAAACGGAAAGTTGAAATAACAAAGGAACTTGCTGAAAAAGCATTTAGGAAAAAAGAATAAAATGAATCCAAACAACACCCAACACGAATCCTTTCTCTAGCATCTCGACTTTGAGCCATTCACCTGGCACACCTTCTACGGAGAGCAATGCCCGCCATTTGTTACCGAAGAGAACAAGGAGGCATGGCGACGGTGTCTGACAAAAGTCATCAAGATGCATCTGAAGGCAGAGGTGATGAATACACCTGAATTCTGAGATATTGAACTCCAGATAAGGGAAGAAAAGCTATTACGCATCAGAGTATGGGGAAGAAGTATTTCCTGAAGATATGGAGGAATATGCACTTCGTTCGATATTATCCTGCTGAAACTCTTTGTGAACCATTGTTCCGTACTTGGCACTTCTTCTGGAGGCTAAAATATAAAAAATAAATTAATCAAATAATTAATTGAATAACTTTGTTTATGTTTATCGAGATGCAGATAGGTAATCAGCTAGATCGAGGATGACTATCTGCACTTCGATTATCAATGATAATCATAATGAAGAAAAAAGTTTTTGTAAGCGGTTGTTACGACCTGCTACATTCTGGTCATGTGGAGTTTTTCCAGTAGGCATCACAGTATGGTGACCTTATGTAAGCATGTATCATCCGGGATGGGCGATTACCATCTCGCTGGAACCGACCTTTGAGGTGCGCGCCCGCTGTGGTCTGTCTACCTCTACCCGTAAGATGATTCAGAAGATATGGCCGGTGAAGTTGCCGAAGATGGATCCGGAGATGCTTGCCCGACTGGTATTCTGCTTTGAGAACAATCCGGAGCGTCATGATGGTATCATCTCGGGTGCCCAGGATTCTATCGGTATCTGTGTTCCCGGTCTGGTGCGTCATTATTATGACAACAACTTCTGGCCGGAGAAGATTGAGAGTACGCAGGATGAGATGACTCTCCGTTTCCTGGAAGACCATCTGGTGATGATTCCGATGGAACCGAGAAGACCGGGATGCAGTGTGGTGGAAGGTAAGGATATCACGCCTGAGAAGGTGAAGGCGCTGGCTGATGCAGCTGATGCCTGCTGGAAGGCGATTCTGGCGCACGACCTCGATGCCTTTGCTGCCGCATACATGGCATCTTTCGAGGCCCAGATTGCGATGTTCCCGGGTATGGTGAATCCATCTATCAACGGTGTGATGGAACCGGAAGCGAGTGTACAGCCGATGATTGACCGCTACAGCAACATGGAGGAGGTTCTGGCATGGAAGATGCCGGGAGCCGGCGGCGGTGGTTATCTGGCACTGGTAGTAAAGGACAGTCTTAAATTTGCTGAGAATCATGACGAAGCCATCCATCTTCAGATACGAAGGGCATAACTATCTGGTGCCCTTCCTCATTATCAGCAGCCTCTTCTTCATGTGGGGCTTTGCTCATGGCATCCTCGAAGTGCTGAATCCGCATTTCCAGGAGTCGTTCCATATCAGCAAGGCGATGTCGGCCCTGACGCAGACTGCTGTCTATGGTGCCTACTTTCTGATGGCACTGCCTGCCGGATGGATTATCCGGAAGTGGGGCTACAGGAGGGGTGTGATAACAGGACTGGTTCTCTTCGGTATCGGTGCTCTGATGTTCATACCAGGAAGCAGGATCAACAGTTTCTACTTCTTCGTTCTGTCGCTGTTTGTGATAGGATGCGGTCTGATCTGTCTGGAAACGAGTGCGAATCCTTATACTACGGTACTGGGACATCCTGACAAGGCAGAGAGCAGAATCAACCTGTCGCAGTCGCTCAATGGTATCGGATGGATTGTTGGACCGCTGGTTGGCGGACAGCTTCTGTTCTCGGGTGTCAACATTGCCATTCCTTATGCCCTAGTGGGTATCTTCGTGCTTGCTGTGGCGCTGGTGCTGTCAAGGATTAAGTTGCCGGACCCAAGGAGAGCGCATGAGGCGGATACGAACGAGATGGTGGAGGAGAAGCCGATGCGAGTGATGGCATTCGGTTTCGGTATGCTGGCCTTGTTTCTTTATGTGGCTGCCCAGACGGGTGTGAACAGTTTCTTCATCAACTATGCTGAGGAGAGTATTCATATAGAGAAGCAGACTGCCAGTCTGTATCTCGCTTTTGGCGGAATGGGCCTGTTCTTTATCGGCCGACTGGCTGGTGGTGTCATCATGAATTATGTCCAGCCAAGGCTGGTG
>ERZ831979.1239-NODE-1239-length-23744-cov-3.521297_pt1 | contig 23744 bp, 28 predicted proteins | sample MGYA00519952_ERZ831979 | MGnify/ENA primary metagenome ERZ831979 (study PRJEB31850, sample SAMEA3708723) | human gut metagenome | biome: human gut; feature: human-associated habitat; material: faeces | place: China | collected 2014 ...
AGCTTGATAATCATCTTTATTCAAAATCAGGTTGAAGTCGTTGGTAATTTTCAGTGTCATAATATTGTCTAAGAGGACGGGTAGAAATCGCAACTTTGGTCGGTGAAGGATTTCTAACTTTTTTATTGACTAAATAGTTAAGTAGATATATAGTTAAGTAACTTAAATAAATTGGAGGTTCGTATGGAAGTTCAAGATGAAGTACTAGATTTATTGTTTGATCTAACATATAAAGTCACGAACTATGTTCGAAATAACCGTCATTGCAAAGATGGGCCAAGAATCAAAGATGTGATGTTGTTTAAAACGATTTATAAAGCAGAGAATCATCAGATCACAATGAGTGAAGTGGCAAATGTTCTCGGTGTTTCTCCAGCTGCAGTATCACAGATGATTGCTGGATTTGAAAAGAAGGGTCTGCTTCAAAGGGTGCATTCGAATACAGATCGTAGAACGGTCTATATTCAAATTGTTCCAGAGGCAATCGACATGTTTCAAAAGCGTATGAACTCCCATATGGCTAATGTTTATTCATATTTAGATTATCTGGGGACATCTGACTGTGCGCATTTAAGAGATATTTTAAAAAAGACAGCTTATTATATGGAGGAAAATAAAGAATGACAAAGATTATGAAATATTTAAAACCATATTGGCTATCCATTGGCCTTACACTTGGTTTATTGTTTGGACAGGCAACCTGTGAACTAACAATGCCGGATTATATGCAAAATATTGTCAATACAGGTATTCAAAATGGAGGTATTGAAAGTGGTGTCTATGAACAGGTTCGTGAAAGTACATTCAATTCGTATGTAATGTTCGCAACCGATTCAGAAAAAGATTTAATGACATCTTCTTATAAGCTAGTTACTCCAAGTAAGGCAACTAAGGAAGAGAAAACGAGAATTCCAGGTTTGAAAACAGAGAATGTATATCTATTAAAAGATCTTAGTGAAGAAAAGGAAGAGAAGCTTTCTTCCACTTTGACCCTACTTCAAATGACAATGGTAGAAGTGAGTAAGGATGCTAAAGAAAGCAATGTACAAATTCCTCAACTACTGATAATGAATGGTATAGATACATATAGAAAAGTGGCAAAATCCGAGATTTCTAAACTCGGAGATTCGACAGTAACAAGCATGAGCTCACAATTTTTAAAGAAGGAATATAGTGATCTAGGTATGGATATGGAAAAGATCCAACAAGACTATATTATCTTTTCAGGACTTAAGATGTTAGGTTATGCCCTAGGCAGTGCTGTATGTGCGATATTAGTCGGATTCTTGGCGAGTCGTATTGCGGCAGGCTTTTCTAAAGATTTGCGTGAAGCCGTATTTGAAAAAGTGACGTATTTTTCCAATGAGAATCTAAATACTTTTAGTACATCCAGTTTGATTACACGTACCACAAATGATATTCAACAACTACAAATGACGGTGGCAATGTTTTTAAGAATTGTCATGTATGCACCTATTATTGGTGTTGGAGCCATTCTACACGTCATTGAATCTGGAGCGAATATGACTTGGATTCTAGCTTTATGTGTAGTGATCATTTTAAGTGTTGTATTTGTGATTTTTATGATTGTCATGCCAAAATTTAAGATCATGCAGAAAATGATCGATAAGATGAATAGCGTTGTACGAGAATTGTTAGATGGAATGTTAGTGATTCGTGCCTTTAATAATGAAAAGATTGAAGAAGCTAAATTTGATCAAGCCAATAAAGATATTACTTCTATTTCTTTATTTACAACACGAGTTATGGCATTTATGATGCCGATCATGATGTTTTTAATGAACGGTACCACACTTATGATTCTATGGTTTGGATCCAAACAAGTCGATGCCGGCATCATTCAAGTTGGTAGTATCATGGCCTTTATGCAGTATGCGATGCAAGTCATTATGGCCTTCCTAATGATTACCATGGTTGCGATTATGCTTCCTCGTGCAAATGTCAGTGCTTTGCGTATTCATGAAGTATTAAGCAGTGATATTACAGTAAAAGATAAAGAGAATACGAGAGATTTCTCATCTAATATGCGAGGTGTTGTATCCTTTAAAAACGTATCTTTTCGATATCCAGGAGCTGATGAAGATGTTTTAAGCAATATTAACTTTGAAACAAAACCAGGAGAAACGACTGCCTTTATTGGAAGTACAGGATCTGGTAAGTCGACATTGATCAACTTAGTACCAAGATTCTATGATGTGACAAGTGGATCTATTTGTGTGGATGGTGTAGACATTCGAGATGTCAAACAAGCGGATTTAAGAAGTCGCATTGGCTATGTACCACAAAAAGGTTTGTTACTATCGGGAGATATTGAATCTAACTTATTATATTCAAAGAAAGATGCCAATGAGAAAGACATCGAGTCTGCTTTATCTATTTCTCAAAGTACGGAGTTTGTTTCAAAAAAACCAGAAGGCATCCACTGTGAAATCAGTCAGGGTGGCACAAACGTATCGGGAGGACAAAGACAAAGACTATCGATTGCACGTGCCATTGTGCGTAAGCCTGAAATCTATATTTTTGATGATAGCTTTAGTGCATTAGACTTTAAAACGGATGCCAAACTTAGAGAAGCTTTGGCGAAGTCTTGTAAAGAAACGAAGAGTACGGTACTCCTTGTAGCCCAACGTATTTCAAGTATTTTACATGCCGATCAAATCATTGTACTGGATGAAGGGAAAATGGTTGGAAAAGGAACACATGCTGAATTGATGGAATCTTGTGATGTGTATCAACAAATTGCATCGAGCCAGTTGACAAAGGAGGAACTTGCCAATGTCTAATCAGAAACAAAGCAATCGTCCAAGAGGACCAATGGGCCATGGTATGCGTGGTGGCGGCGAAAAGGCAAAAGATTTCAAAGGTACAATGAAGAAGTTGTTCAATTATATCAAACCTTTTAAATTTACTTTTCTAATTGGAATTCTTTGTGCCGTTGTCTCTGTATGTATTATGGTCATTGGACCTAAGATTCAAGGAAATATTATTACAGAAATAGCCGAAGGCTTTATGAATAAAGTACAAGGCAAGGGTGGCATTGATTTTGATGCGATCAAAAAGACGTGTGCCTTATTATTAGCTATCTATGCCATGAGTACGGCCTTCTCGTATATTCAAGGCTGGTTGATGAGTGGCGTTTCCAATAAAATGGGATATCAGCTTCGTAAGGAAATGAATCAAAAGATTGATAAACTTCCACTATCTTACTTTGATAAAAATAGTCATGGAGACATTCTATCTCGCTTTACCAATGATGTAGATACTCTAGTTCAATCTTTAAACCAATCTTTATCCACGATGGTATCGAGCATTGTACAAATTATTGGCTTTCTAGTGATGATGTTAAGTATTTCTTGGAAAATGACATTAATGGCTCTTGTTGTGATTCCACTCAGTATGATTCTAGTGATGGTAGTTGTGAAAAAGAGTCAACGTTACTTTAAGGCACAACAAAAATCATTAGGCTTAGTCAATGGACATATTGAAGAGATGTATGCAGCACATACAATTGTGAAAGCTTTTAATGGGGAAGAAGAGTCTTTAAAATCGTTTAAAGACTATAATAATCAATTGTATACAAGCGCATGGAAATCCCAATTCTTGTCTGGTTTAATGATGCCATTAACAAATTTAATTGGAAATATTGGCTATGTCGGCGTATGTATTCTAGGCGGTTATTTAACGGTTCATGGTGAAATTGCCGTGGGAGATATTCAATCGTTTATTACGTATACACGTAACTTTACGCAACCAATCTCACAAATCTCACAATCTATGAATATGTTACAGAGTACGGCAGCAGCTGCAGAACGTGTCTTTGAATTCTTGGCGAGTGAAGAAGAAGTTGCTGAAGTACAAAATCCAGTTGTATTCGAAGAAGTGCAAGGCCAAGTAATTTTTGAGAATGTATGTTTTGGATATGATCCAAGTAAGATTATCATCAACGATTTTTCTATGTATGTCAAGCCAGGCCAAACAATCGCTATTGTAGGTCCTACAGGTGCAGGTAAAACAACGATTGTAAAATTATTGATGCGTTTTTATGAATTAAATGCAGGCACTATTTATATTGATGGCCATAATATTACAGACTATACAAGAAGCGGTTTACGTAATATGGTGGGTATGGTATTACAGGATGCTTGGCTGTTTGAGGGAAGCATTTTAGAAAACTTACGATTTGGCAGACCCAACGCAACCGATGAAGAGGTCATGAAAGCTGCTAAAGCTGCGCATGTCGATCACTTTATTCGTACATTAGATTATGGTTATGATACCGTACTAAATGAAGCTTCTAGTAATATTAGTCAAGGACAACGACAATTATTAACGATTGCCCGTGCCTTCTTGGCAGATCCTAAAATCTTGATTTTGGATGAGGCGACAAGCAGTGTGGATACACGTACAGAAGTCTTGATTCAAAAGGGAATGGATGAGTTGATGAAGGGGCGTACAAGCTTTGTGATTGCGCACCGCCTATCTACGATTCGTGATGCGGATAATATTATCGTTATGAATCATGGTGACATTGTGGAAGTGGGGAGCCATGATGAATTGATGAAGCGTAATGGCTTCTATACGAAGTTATATAATGCGCAATTTGAAGAGGCTTAAGCTATGCGTAAGATCATAGTGGATTTGAATGTAGTAAAAGATAATGAATTTTCAATGATGTATGAAATGTTTGGATTAGACGTACAAAATAAATCGTACGAAGATTTTGAAAGAAGAATGCTGCAGATGTCCATTGAGACTATTATTGAAGTAAAGAATCGAGAACAAAATCTTACATCTTGTGCTAAATGGATCTTTATCTTAGAGGATATTCAGCAAAAAAGTGATTGTCTGTATTGTATCTGGGGTGTATAACACCCCATTTTTCTATTAAATCGCTTTCTTTTTGAATTGGATTCATATATAATAAAAACGTGTTAAGGAGTGTGAAATTATGAAAGACATTACCGAAACAATGACATTTACTACGGAAGAGATTCGTCGTGAAAATATCAAGATGATTCTTCGTGAAGTAAGTGATGCTTTGGAAGAACGTGGTTATAATTCAGAAAATCAGATTGCTGGTTATTTGATCAGTAACGACCCTGCGTATATTTCTTCTCACAAGAATGCTCGTAACTTGATTCAAAAGATTGAACGTTATGAAATCATTGAAGAACTTGTACGTGCGTATTTAGAGAAATAATGGATCGTATCATTGGTTTAGATCTTGGTTCAAAAACATGTGGTGTATCGATTTGTGATGCGCTTCATATTACGTGTCGAGCTTTAACGACTGTGCGTTTTGAATCGGATGATTATGATGGTTGTTTAGAAGAAGTTTTAAAGCTATTAAAAGAAAATAAAGTCAAAGAAGTAGTTTTAGGCTTGCCAAAGCACATGAATGGAGATATCGGAATTCGTGGTGAAATATCTTGTGAATTTGCCAAGAAATTAGAGTCTTCGGGTATTACAGTTCATCTATGGGATGAGCGACTTACAACGGTTGCGGCCGAAAAAATCTTACTACAGGGGGATGTTTCTCGTAAGAAACGTAAAAAAGTAATTGATCAGATGGCTGCCGTTCAAATTTTACAGAGTTTTTTGGACAGACAAAACGGGGGATTCTAGATCCTCCTTTATTTTTGAAAGGAAAAGTATATTTATGTTAGATTCAAATAGTTTATATGTATATGATGAAGATGGAAATGAAAAAAAGATGACCATCTTATTCACTTTTGACAGTGATGAAACGGGATGCCAATATGTGGTTTTCCAAGATCCAGACAATGATGAGGGCGAAGTGTTCGCATCTCGCTATGACGACAAAGGTCAGTTGATTCCTATTGAAAGCGAAGCCGAATGGGAAATGGTAGAAGAAGTAATCAACACGTTTGTTGAGGATGAGGAAAATGCCGACTAGGCGAAAAGTCAATTCTGTAAGAGTTGTTCTATTAGTTGTTGTATGTCTTTTAATTATCGCCGGTCTTGGTTCGATTTTTGTCGTAAAGACAGGACTATCAAGTACGGGCAACGGGGATAAGGAAGTAGTGTTTACCATTGAAAACAATGAATCATTTGATTCAGTTTTAGAGAACTTGAAAAAAGAGAATCTGATCGCAAATGCGAGTGTTGCCAAGCTTTATGCCAAGGCAAGTCACAACACAAACTTTGTGGCAGGTACTTTTGAATTGGATAATGGCATGAGCGTAAAAGATATTTTGTCTACCATTCAAGATAGTACAAAACTAAAGAAAGATGCTCTTGTCTTAAAAATACCGGAAGGCAAATGGGCTAAGGAGATTGCGGCTGAAATATCAAATTTATATGATGGAAAGTATTCTTCAGAAGAAATTTTAAATCAATGGAATGATATTTCTTATATTCAAACGCTCGCAAAGGATTATTCTTTCTTAAATGTAGATGATTTAAATAATTCCAACTATAAAGTGAAATTAGAAGGCTATTTATTTCCTGACACATATTTTTTGGAAAAAGATGACTCTCTTGATGATATTACACGCGTTCTGTTAGATCGTTTTGATGTGATGTATAAAGAGAATAAAAAGTCATTTGATAAAAGTGACTTATCCATCCATCAAATCATTAGCTTGGCAAGTGTCGTTCAATTTGAAGCAAGTGAACCTGGTGATATGGCTACAATTGCCGGTGTTTTCTACAATCGTTTAGATCAAGACATGAAACTTCAATCGAGTGTAACGGTATGTTATGCATTATATGATGATTTCAACGATCCAAAAGATTGTGAAACCAATCCGGAAATTGATTCACCATACAATACGTACTTACATGAAGGCTTACCGATTGGACCAATTCTAAATCCGGGGGATGAAGCCGTTAAAGCCGTATTGAATCCAGAAAAAACAGATTATCTATTTTTTGCGGCCGATATATATGGTGATGGAAAAGTATATTATTCAAAAACATATGAAGAACACCAACAAATCTGCGAAAAATTAGGCTTAAATCTGTAACAATGTTTTGCATAATTTAAGGATTATGTTATAATTTTTTGTGCTAAATACAAGGAGTGATACCACATGGCAAATGAAAAATTTTACGTTACCCAAGAAGGTTATAATGATTTAGTCAATGAACATGAAAACCTAGTTCATAAAGTTCGTCAGGAAGTTATCGTTGAGTTGCAGGAAGCTCGTGCACAAGGTGACTTGTCTGAAAACGCCGACTATGATGCAGCTAGAGAACACCAGGCTCAAGTCGAAGGTCGTATTCGTGAATTAGAGGCAATGATCAAAAATGCTGAAATCATTAGTGAAGTCGATAATGCGGAAGATAAAAAGAAAAAGAATGTTGTAAAACTGGGATCTACTGTTAAAATCTTAGATTTATCAGATAACCAAGAAGTAACATTCAATATCGTTGGTACAATTGAAGCGGATCCATTCAATGGTAAGCTTTCAAACACAACACCACTTGCAGAAGTCATCATGGACCACAAAGTTGGAGATGTATGTACTGTAAGACGTGTTGAAGAACCATATGATGTAAAAATTCTTGAAATTAAATAGAAAAACATCAAAAAATTACGTATAAGAGAAGGGTGATATTTATGAAACGAACTCTTCTCTTTTTTTGTCTCTTTATTTTCTTTACCTTTACCTGCTTTAACCGGTATACACCCATTACCTTACAAGAAGCCAAGCCCACATTGATGCAAGTGGAAATTAAGGGAGCTATTCAAAATCCGGGTGTTTATACTTTAAAGCGAAATAGCTCCATTTCAAGTTTAATTCAAATGAGCGGAGGTCTATCAGAAAACAGTGATACGTCTAGAATCAGTTTTAACTATATCCTACAAGATAAAGATGTGGTGGTGATTCCAGAAAAACAAGATGTAAAACTCATTTCTATTAATAGTGCTACACTTGAAGAACTACAAACACTTCCAGGTATTGGTCCGGCCATTGCCCAAAGAATCATGGAGTATCGCAAAAGTAACACATTTCAATCTTTAGAACAAATCCAAAATGTCAAAGGCATTGGTCCAGCCATGTTTAATAAGATCAAGGATAAGATCTGCCTATGATGTTGATACTTTCACTTGGCTTTTTGGCCTGTCTGATCTTAAAAGAAATACTTTGTATACTCTGTTTTACACTTTTCTTTCTTGTCTATCTATACTATCGGTTTAAAAATAAAAGAATCCTGATTTTATTTTTTTTATTTAGCCTATTAAGCTGTATCCTTGTATATCCAAAAGAAGTTCAACAACAGGATACATATAAAATTACAGAAATAAAGAAAGGATACTATATAGGTAAAAATAGAGGTTCTAAAATACTTATTCAAACAGATTTAGATCTAAGCTTTCAAGATGAAGTTAAAGTCAAACACATAGAACCCATTCATACAGATGATAATTTTACGCTATTTAGTTTTACTCGATACAATGAAAATAAGAATATCAGGTTTAAGACGAACTCTGTAGAAATTGTCCACAAATCAACATCATTCAAGTCTAGACTCTACAACTACTTAAAGTTGAAACCCAATTCTTCCATTGTCTTATCCTTATACTATGGCATACACGATGAAAGTATAGATGAAATATATACGATGCTTGGATATGGCTATATGAGCGCATACTACATTGTTCTACATATGTTAAAGCGAAAGTGGGATGAGACTCGTATTCGAAGAATCCTTCTAGTCCTCAGTGTTTTATTTGGCCATTTCTTTGTGTTTACACTTGCATTCACAAGATTTATTTTGTATCAGTTGAGTACTCTATTGTTCATATCCAAACCCAATCAAATGGCTTTTACGATCTTTTGTTTCGGCATAATCTATCCAAATCAAGTACTATCCATATCTTTTTTATGTCCACTCTTATTACAACTCGTATCTTATTTTTGTACAGAACACAAATGGATCGTACAAAAGATGATCTTAATTGGATTGATGTTTATTTACTTTAAGAAAGTGAATCTTATTTCATTACTTTTTTTTAACATCTTTAGAAAACTATATGGTTTGATCTTCTTATTTGGATTTACAGTGTATGATTTAATACACCTAAAATTACCAGACCTTACCATCCATTATGCACCTAAAATCCTATTTATAGTTCTATTTATCATCTTCTATATACAATGCTTAAAACACTTTCAATGGAAATATCTATGTATATTTATCGTTCCATTTCTAGAGATCTATTGTAATCCTTTCTTTCAAGTCTATACATTAAATATAGGTCAAGCCGACTGCAGCATTATTGTAGAACCCTTCCATAAAAGCGTAGTGATGATTGATTGTGGGCAAAACCTATATCGTGATAATGTCGAAAGAATTATTATGCCTTTTCTAGAAAATAAGAACATTCATGCGATTGATACATTGATACTTACACATGATGACTTTGATCATAATGGAGGATATGAGAGTTTAAAAGATAAAATTGAAATCAAACAAGTCATAGAAGATTCAAATGATAAGGTCAATGTAGACTATCCATTTTATTTATTATTAAGTGAAAGAGAAGCTAAAGATACCAATGATTCAAGTATTATCAGCTATTTTACCTATGATCATTTCACCTATCTTTTTATGGGGGATGCGAGTAAACAAATTGAAAAACAATTGATGGCTACATATGATTTAAAGGCTGATGTCGTAAAAGTAGGGCATCACGGATCGAATACGAGTTCAGACTCAGATTTTCTTGACTCTTTAGATTGTAAGATTGCACTCATTAGCGCAGGTTATAAAAACAAGTATGGTCATCCAAGTGTTGAAACACTCAAGACATTAGAAACCCTGCATATCAATACATTATGTACGAGTGATTGTGGAAGTATAGCCATCTATTCTTTATTTCACCTTTCATTTCTTGTCACAAACGATGGAATGTTTGGTATAATATGGACATGATTTATATTTTATACGGAAAAGACAAAAGCATGGTTTCTATGAAGCTAGAGGCCATTAAAAAAAGACATCACATTCAAGAAAACATAAATATCTATGATGCTCAAACAGATGAAATATCCAATGTTCTACAAGATTTAGATGCCTATTCGATCTTTGATGATGACAAGATGATTATTGTCAATAACTGCACGTTTCTTTCAAGTAAGAATACGACAAACTATGAAGTCGATCCCTTTCTAGTAAGAAAAGACACAGACATGATTCTAGTCTTAGTATGTCCAAGTGATAAATTGGATACAAGAAAGAAAAAGGTGAAAGAAATCAGTAATTGTGCTACATTATATTCCTGTCTAGCTTTAGATGAAAAGTCACAAAAGTTCTATGTACAAGATAAACTAAAGGAATATGGTGTAAAGGTGGATTTTAAAACATTAGATTGGATGACAGGAAGAATGGGACTAGATCCCATGTGCATCCAGAATGAAATTGAAAAGATTTCCATCTATTCAAAACATCCAACGCTTGAAGATGTACAAAATCTATTAGTTGTAGAACCTATGAATGACATCTTTAAAATGGTTGATGCCTTCTTTAGTCAAAATGGGATCTTATTGTTAGCCTACTACCGTAACTTTAGAAAGTTGAATATGCAGCCAGTAGCTATCGTTGCGCTTTTGGCAAGTCAAATCCGTTTTCTATTCCAAGTACGCGTATTAATGGATGAAGGAAAGGCACAGGCAACCATTTCCCAAGAGTTAAAGGCCAATCCATATCGCGTGAAATTAAATATGCAAAAGGCCATGCGCTTTTCAAGTGAAGCCTTACTTTATAATCTATCTTTACTTGCGGATTTTGATCAACAGATGAAAATGGGTAAGATTGATAAGGATGATGGTTTTGAATACTTCTGTCTAAACTTAATGATGAACAAGGGATAGCCTTGTTCATTTTTTGTTTTGGATGTGATGTTAGCTTTTATGAGAAGGTATTTAGGGGGTGAGAATACACATGAATAATAAAAAAGATATATAATAGTTAGGTTTAACTAGCAATTTGGTGACTTTGCCATAATTCTACTTTTTATCACTTATGCGAACAACCATTCGTTTTTCAAATCCTTTAAGCGAGTGATCTTATAGATGTTTTTCAATCTAAGTAGTACATACTGTAGCTTTTCTGTGTTATCCATTCCTTGTGTTTCTCTTTGCATGATAAAAAGAGCATTGTATCGATTTATATATTTTGATGCTACCCCTTTATATTTTTGCAGCCTTTCTTCAATCAATTTGTGGAAACTGTTCACTGTATTTAAATGATTGAATTTATCATATGACTCATGACTGATTAACACTTTCTTAGTACAGTTCTTACTTTCTAAAAGTTCGTTGTAACTGTTAGAACCATCTAGCATTACAAAAGATTTTGATTCAAGACATTCACCAAATCTTAATAGATCTAGAGATGATGGCTTGCCATAATTTAATGTTCTGGCAATTGTATGATCAAATCTCTGTATTGCAGTGATGATGCATATCTGCTGATTAGACAAGCCTCTTTTTGTAGCAGGTGTTCCACGATGTTTAGGTTCTACTCCATCAATTTTAGTTCCTTTATGATTGTAAGGAGTATATTTTTCATCCATCTCAACTTCATTACCTACTGTGTATGGGACGTTCCTCAGTTCCTAGACTAACCAATAGTTTATGGCGCATATTAAAAACATTACGTTCATTCACGTTGATTTTAGCAGCTGGTTTTTTAAGAGATACACCATTCAATGTATCCAGGATAAGTTCATTCCATTTGGATTGGTCTTGATGAGAATAAAAAGTAAGCTGACCGCGGTCCACAACAAAACGTTTTCCGCATTATTTACAACGAAGCATTTGTTTACCAAAGTTGGCAAAACCGCTTTTAATTAAACGAGGATGATAACATCCGCATTTAGGACAGTATTCAAAATGATACGTATTCATTTTATTGTTTGTATCTAGGTAATCAGTGATTTCACGATCAATCTTTTCTATTTGAAAAGAATGTAAAGCAGCGATAGTATCTTGGTTTAAATATTTTGAAGTTCTTGTCATAAGTGTAGTCTCTCTTTCGTTTACACCTATGCAATAAGTCTTAAATAGAGATCATTAATGTCAGTTATATTAACAAGTCACCAATATATCTGTTAAACCAAATATTTACTCTTATTTCTTTGTATATTCTCACTTGTACTTCCAATAGGATGTGAAGTTAAGGAACAAAAACAAGTTGTCGTTGATTATCAAGAATACCATTTTCGTAATGAAGATTTGTTAGAGTCTCACTATGAAAAACATGGAAAAGAAATGGGATTTGTATCCAGTGAAGAATATGAAATGGCTGCAAGTGATGCAGTCAATAATCCAGAGTCCTTACATAAAACCGAAAAGGAAGATGGGGATGATGTGTACTATAAAGAGGATACCAACGAATTTGTGATTGTATCCACGGATAGGTATATTCGAAGCAATTTTAATCCAGATTCTGGTAAGAAATATTTTGATCGACAATAAGAAAGGACCGAATATCAGATCTATAATCTGAAAATTCGGTCCTTTTATATGATTTTATGCAGGAATTCTTTTATTTAAAATACGAACCAAAACAGGAATGACAATCAGTTGAATGACGATACCTGGAAGACAAGTAATAAAACTAGCACTCATAAATACAGATAATGTATAGCCTTGTGTACTAAGAATACATGTATTGACTAAACCGTTCATGATTCTTCCTGCAAGCATCGCAATAATCAAACTCATATATAATTTTGTCATTTCATTTTTAACAGGAATATAACTTGCACACAAACCAGTAACTAAACCATATACAGCTAATTCAACCATCATTTGTGGCAAAATCATTGCAGGTGGCATACCTGTTGTTACGCTTGAAATGAAAGGTGTTAAAATTCCACATGCCAAACCATATGACCATCCACAAAATAGTCCGCAAACCAATACTGGAATGTGCATTGGTAAGAATATGCTTCCAGCATTTGGGATAACATGAAATGCCATAGGAAGCAACACACCTAAAGCGATGCATAAAGCGCATGATACTAGTTTTCTTGTGATACTATTCATCGTTAAATACCTCTTCTTCTAAAAATACTTGGTAAGGATGTATGGACATATCAATACTTAACATTGTACATATTGTTTTAAGAAATCTACATCTAAAATTAATATTTTTTGATTCACAATTTTAATGATGCCTTCCTCTTTTAATTTACAGATAATTCGACTCACGCTATTACGAGTGGAGATTCCACAAAATCCTGCAATATCATCATTTGTGATTTGAAAATCAATAAGAGTACCTGCCTCTACTTTTCGACCAAATAAATCAATCAATTGATATAAGAAGGAGCATATTGCACCTGTTTTTCCATTCATCATCATGATTTGTTGGCGAAAAATAGCTTCAGACAATTTTTCTCTATAATAAGAATTGACATAATCCTGTAGCTCTTTATCTTGACTCACATAATCCCAAAATAAAACTCTAGGAATACGATAAAATGTTGCCACATCACTTTCAATACGAACATTGAATGGTGCGGATGTATATTGACTTACTTGATCTCTTAATAAAGATAGTATGTCTGGGGTATTGATGTAAGAAATGTTGAATTCACGACCATCTGGTAAAATGACACTTGTCTTGACGACACCATCTTTTAATACATAAGTATCTTGTTGTTCAAGTCCATAATACGTTAAATAGGTATGTTTCTTTTTCTTTATGGTTGCTACATTTTTTTCTTTTAAAAAGTTTAATAAGTACTCATTGTCCATATTCGCACTCCTTTACCGGTTTTGAATTATAACAATACTCTAAATTTCGCGAAACAACAAACGTTAACAACGGATGGTGTTTCGCGATTGAATGTTTCGGATTATATTAATCCCTGAAAAAAAAGGAGAGATAAAAATGTTTGAAATGAATGTGCCTTATGATAAAGGTCAAATGAAAATCAAATTAGAAGATAAGAATTTAGCTGGTGTTTTAGAGGGAAGACAAAGTGATTATAAAACTACACTTTCAGAAAATGAAATTGTGGAACAATCTTTGAATCATCCCATTGGTTCAAAAAGCTTAGAAGAACTTGCGAAAGGCAAGAAAAATGTGGTCATTATTAGTTCAGATCACACGCGTCCAGTGCCTTCAAGAATTATTACCCCTATTCTTTTAAGAAGAATTCGTAGTGTTTCACCCGATGCACGTATTCGTATTTTAGTTGCGACAGGATTCCATAGAGAAAGTACGCATGAAGAGCTTGTGGCTAAATATGGAGAAGACATTGTAAAAAATGAAGAAATTGTTATGCACGTATCTACAGATGATTCTTCGATGGTAAAAATTGGACAGTTACCAAGTGGAGGAGACTGCATTATCAACAAGGTTGCAGCGGAAGCTGATTTATTGATTTCTGAAGGCTTTATTGAAGCACACTTCTTTGCAGGATTCTCTGGAGGAAGAAAATCTGTGTTGCCAGGCATTGCATCTTATAAAACAATCATGGCAAATCACAGTGGTGAATTTATCAATGATAAAATGTCACGTCCAGGTAATTTGCAGCACAATTTGATTCATGAAGATATGGTGTATGCGGCAAGAACGGCCAAACTAGCCTTTATTGTCAATGTTGTATTAAATGGAAATCATGAAATTATTGGTTCTTTTGCGGGAGATATGGAAAAAGCTCATGAAAAAGGTTGTGATTTTGTTCGTTCTTTGGCAAGTGTAAATAAAGTAGATTGTGATATCGCAATCAGTACGAATGGTGGATATCCTTTGGATCAAAATATTTATCAGGCAATCAAAGGAATGACAGCTGCTGAAGCTACATTAAATCCAGATGGCATTATCATCATGATTGCAGGATGTCGTGATGGACATGGAGGTATTGGATTCTATCATAATATTGCAGATGTGAAAGATCCAGAAGAATTTGAACAAAAAGCCATTCATACTCCACGTTTAGAAACCGTTCCAGATCAATGGACATCACAAATCTGTGCGCGTATTTTAGCACATCACAAAGTGATCTTGGTTTCCGATTTAGTAGATCCACAACTTGTGAAAGATATGCATATGGATTTAGCTACAAGCGTAGATGAAGCGCTACAAAAAGCGTTTGAAATAAAAGGAAAAGATGCCAAGGTTGCCGTCATTCCTGATGGCTTGGGTGTCGTTGTAAATATTTAAGGAAGGAAATTTGAATTTATGTTACATAATTTAATTGCGGAATTTTTATCAACAGGACTTATGATTTTATTTGGTGTCGGAGTACACTGCGATGAAGTTTTGACAAACACAAAATATCACGGAAGTGGACACATCTTTGCGATCACAACATGGGCCTTTGGCATCAGTGTTTGTCTATATATTTTTGGTGGCGTTTGTATGAATCCTGCCATGGTACTTGCACAATGTGCTTTAGGTATGCTTCCATGGACTAGTTTTATTCCATACGTTGTTGCCGAATTTTTAGGTGCCTTTGTTGGAGCTTTGATTTGTTTTGTGATGTATAAAGATCATTTTGCAGAAAGCGAAGGAAATGTGAACCCAATCGCCATTCGTAATATTTTCTCTACCAATCCAAACTGCAGAAATCTACCTCGAAACTTCTTTGTCGAAACAATCGCTACAACTATTTTCTTGAGTGCCATTTTAGCTGTTGCTACCAAATATGAAACACAACTACCAATTGGCGTAGGCCTTATTGTATGGGCAGTAGGTATGGGTCTTGGAGGAACAACTGGATTTGCGATGAATCAAGCTCGTGATTTAGGACCTCGTTTGGCATTCCAATTATTACCAATTAAAAATAAAGCCAATAATGATTGGCAATATGGACTATTAGTTCCAGGAATTGCTCCTTTTGTAGGTGCATTACTTGCTGCTTTGTTCTGCCATTTGTTTTTAGGTATCTAATATTAGAAAAGACAGATATTCAAAATCAAAATGAATATCTGTCTTCTTTTATATTTTTCTTTGTGATTTTAAATCATATAGGGCAATACCTAAACAGAAGATTTCAGAGACTGTACAACTGATCCAAATTCCATTTTCCTTAAATAATGTTGTACAAACGAATAGGGATAATAAGACAAAGAGAATGCCACGAGAAATCGAAAGCACAAAGGCTTTTCTTGGCTCTTCTAAAGCGACCATGTAGCCGCTTGTGATCACGACATGTCCCATAATCAAGAAGACATAGCTAAATTGACGTAATGCTAAAATGGTATTAAAGTAGTATTCTGTATTTACTGGAATAAAAGCAGCCGTGATATTTGGTGCAAACACTTCTACAATTAAGAATAATAAAACTCCAGCACAAGAGACTAAAATACGTGCATATTTATGAAAAGTTGAAACGGATTTTTTATCGTTTCGACCATAGTAATAACTAACTAAAGGCTGTGTTCCTTGACTGGTTCCAACCATCACCATCAATACAAGATTATAAATATACATCAAGACAGTAAAAGTAACTAATCCATCCGTACCAAGTAATTGGTTGATGCGATAATTAAATACTGTAATCATTATGCCTGGAGAAATTTCAGAAATACAATCGGGAAGGCCTAAAGATAAAATTCTAGAATATTCATGCCAAGGATAGTTTGCCTTCACAAAATGGAAATGTGATTTATGACTAAACGCAAAATGATAAAAGAAGAAGCAGAAAGTCACAAGTTGAGATAAACCTGTAGCTAAGGCAGCACCACCAATCCCCATGTTAAAAGTTCCCATAAATAAAGGGTCAAGAATTAAGTTTGTGCCAGCTCCTAGACAAATACCCATTATGGATTTTTGGGGGAAGCCATCGGCCTTTAAAAGGACTTCGAAACAATAGGATACAATGTAAAAGAAGGAGAAGCAGGATAATACTTTGATGTATGTATCTGCATAAAAAAACACATCTTCGTTTGCACCTAAAAATTCAGTAATGTGATGTGAGTTTATAAAAGATAAAATCGCAATACATAAAGCTATACATGAAATTGTGATGGTATTCATTGTGAATACTTCATGCATTTTTCTTTCTTCATTCGCACCTCGATAAATGGACATCACTGTACTTGATCCAATCGCAAATAAGACTCCAATGGAGAAAATGGTTGTGACATATGGACTTGCCACGTTTATGGAGGCTAATGCCGTATCGCCTTCATAGTGGGCAACGAATATACCGTCAACTAAGGTATATAGATTAAAGATAACCATCGAACATATGGATGGTATGACAAATTTAAGATATTGTTTCAACATAAAATCACCAAGTTAAGTGTAAACCTTGGTATAATACTAAGGTCAAGGGTGGCTACATGAAAAAATATTATAAAATCAATGAAATTGCAAAATTATACAATATTAAAACAGACTCTTTAAGATATTATGAAGAAGTAGGTTTAATTTGTCCAATGCGATCAAAATCAAATTATCGATTATACACATTGAATGATATCTATATTTTAAATATTATTCGAGATTGTTTAAAATTAGGGTATGATACGCATCAAATCAAAGAATACTTAGATAATCGTAGTGTGAATAATACAATTGTGTTTTTAAAAGAAGAAGAAAGATTGATTCAAAGACAGATTCAAGAATTGAATACAACCCTAAGTTCCATTCAAACGCGAATTGAAGATTTGAATCGTACCCAGTATATTGAATTTGATACATGTAAGATTGAAGTATATCCAAAAAGATATTGTCGGTATTTAAAAGAAAAAATTGATCAAGATGAAAAAATTGACTTTTTATTGACGAAACTAAGTGAATCGATGGAAGAAGATATTTCTGTATTAGGAAATATGGATTCAGGCAGTGTTGTTGAATATAAAAATAATGAGTATGTGTATACAAGTGTATTTATTTTAACTCAAGAAGAAAAACATGACTTTATTCTAGATGAAGGTATGTATTGTACATATACTTATTCAGGGGAATATGATCGAACGAATCAATTGGTTTAATAAAATGCAAGATTGGATTAAAGAACACAATTATACAGTTGATGGTCCATTCTTAGAATTTTTATTGATTGATATTCATGAAACAAAAAAAGTGGAGGAGTATATTACCTCCATCCACATTAAGGTTAAACCAAGATGATAAATCCAGATTCAATAGGTTTATATTCTTCGACATCCATTGAATCATAGTATAGATCTCCATTTGAGTCTAATACTAGAATTCGATGGTTTTCACAAATAGTTGGTAAGACTTCTAAAGTGTTGTTGATTTTGTAGACTTTATTTTCTTTTTCAAACAATTGAGAATTATATGGTTCGATATCATCTTCACAAATATAGGTGTAGCTTGCACAATATAATTTACCATCTTCAAAGTAAGGCTCAATACGATCTCTAGAACCGTTACAAGGCGTATTTAAATAGCTTTGGGCATGCGTATCATCGATTACTACAATTGGAAATTCAGATACGACGGATTCGGATTTATTGCCATGGACAATCAATGACATTGTATCTTCTGTTCTGTGAAATTCAACACTGCATAACATTTGGTTTGTGACAATATCATAGTAAGTTGTATCACACACAATATATTTTTTGTTTAATCTGGATTTCCAGACTGAGTTTAGTTCTTGTTTTTTTGCTTTTTGTGCAAACGCAACCGTACGATTTCTTGTTGTCTTTAAAAGATAGTCTTCTTCAAAGAAGATTTGATTTCCTTTTTCATTTGTCCATTTACCATCTGCATAATCCAACAAATCACTCATGACCCAGCCTTTTTCCGTTTTATCTTGCACAACCATACTTGATTTTATGGTTGTGATTTTTTGTAAGCCAAAGGCATGGGCATAAATTCCTGAATAATCTGGATATGTATCTGGTTCTAAATAGGTATTGAATAAGCGCATTAAAGTTGTAGGAACATCGAGTCCGCAATCATGTGTTTCACTTAATGCTAATACGGCATTGTATTTAGGAACAATGATCAGTCTTGAACTAAAGAACATACTGTTTCCACCTTTGGCTAAAACGCCGTCACCAAAATCATAGTCTGGATCATGGTGTCTGACTAAGTCCCAACCTAAGCCAAAATCAATGGCGCCTAGATCCGATTCTAGAAATGTAGTGCCCCAAGATTTAGCCATTAAAGCTTTTGACTTTTCACTAATAATAGAATTAGGCTCTAGAAATATTTGTCCAAATTTACATAAATCAATCATAGAAGTGGTGATGCCACCAGCTCCTTGAATTGGGAAGTATTCTTTTGGTTTCTTACCTTCAGAAACTAAAGGATAATCTGAATTGATTGTATATGTCGTATTGGTACTATTTGCGCCAATCTTTTCTGTAATATATTTTCTTAAGACATCTTCATAAGGCATATTACGAACTTTTGAAACGACCATTTCAGCTAATGTGAATCCATCATTACAATAGGTACTGTAAGTTCCTGGATCTGCTTTTAGGGTGCTGTTTGATAAATAGTTTAATACTTCGCTATAGTAGTTAAACTTAGAAGTGGTACTCACACTAAAATGTTTCCATTGTGTCCCTGGAAGTCCACTCGAATGATCTAGGCACATGCGTACTGTAATATCTTTGTATCTTTCATCTTTCATTGTAAATTGAGGAAGAATATCTGCAACTTTATCTTCAAGTTGAATCAATCCTTCATCCACTAACTGCATAACACATACGGTACAATAGATTTTAGATATCGAACATACATTAAATGTACAATCCGTCGTGATGGATTGATTGTTGATTTTGTCGATGACACCAATCGCATCGGCACAGACAATTTTTCCATCCTGCATAAAGGCATAGCTACAAGCTGTATAGTCTGGTTTTACCATAGCTTTTAATAATTGAGTAACTTGATTTTCCATATGATTTCTCCTTTATAAAAGAAAATGAGAAGTTAATCTGCAACTGCATCAATCAAAATGCTGTGATAGGCATTCACAATATCGTCAACCGTTTCTTCAATATTCGTATTGTTGACAGCTACATAAGCAGCATATTTTTGATACAATGGGTATCTTTCTTTATGCATTTGTTGAAGGGCTAGTTTAGAACTCGATAGTGGTCTATTTGGATCGGAGCTGATTAATTTATCAACATCACGATCAATGAAAATTGTGATTCCATTTAAACGCAAGAAGTCCATATTGACTTTATGTTTAATGGTACCACCACCGGTCGCAATGATTTTATTGTTCATCTTGCTTGCTTCAATCGCAACTTCTGTTTCAATGGCTCTAAATCCTGCTTCACCAGATTCCTGGAAGATTTCTGGAATGCTTTTTCCAGCTTTGGCGATGATCATATCATCTAAGTCGAAGAATTCTTTTCCAAGCTTTTCTTCAAGCATTTTACCAATTGTTGTTTTCCCTGCACTTGGCATACCAATTAATACGATGTTACAACGATCTTTCAACATTTCTTTTTTGATTTCATCAATGATTGAATCATCAAAAGACATGTTCTCGAAAATTTCAAATGTATATTTGGCTTGTGCAATCAACATTTCCAAACCAATTACACGTTTGATGTCGGCTTCTTGAGCTTCAAAACATAAACGCGTAAGAATTGGGTTGTATACAACATCTAATACACATTCTAATTTATGGAACCAGCTTACATCAATTGGTGCATTCGTAATATTTGGATACATACCAACTGGACTTGTATTGACGACAATATCTGCATCTAAATGTGATGTGTACATTTCATCATATCCAATGGCACCACGATCTGAGCTTCTCGAAACAATCACAATGGCTTTTGCGTTTTCATGTTCGCAAACGGCTTTAACAGCAGCACATGCACCACCGTTACCAATAATCAAGACTTTTTTGCCTTCCATATGTACGTTGTGGGCTTTAACCATATATAAGAATCCACCAAAGTCTGTATTGTACCCTTTTAATTTGCCATCTACATTGATGATTGTATTGACAGCACCAATGGCTTTAGCACTCTCATCCATTTCATCTAAATAAGGAATGACATCCTTTTTATATGGAATAGTCACATTGATTCCTGTGAAATCTTTCTTTTCCATAAATTCTTTGAATTCTTCTTTATCTAATTCCACCAATTGGTAGTCATAATCTTTTACGTTCTCAATCTCTGCAATTCTTGTCTGAATTTGTTTGGAGAAACTATGCCCCAAGTGCTCACCTATCAATCCGTATTTCATATCATTTCCTCTTTTCTAGAACAGCTCTTTAAATGTTAAAAAAAGCATTTCGAAGAAGAAATGCTTTTTGAATGCCCTGAAACTTAAAAATAACCATCGTATACATATGGCTTTTCTCAGGGCTATTTAAAGTAAAAGTAATAATGTCTTGAAGTGTTCATATGCATAGGATACACCATTTTTTTGTAAGTGGCAACCCTAAAATGAAAATAAATGTAAAAAATCAGAAAGTTGTTTCAAAGTGTATAATAAAAGTGGTGATTATTATGAATGTTGGATTTGCGGCATGTATTATTTTGGCAGTATTCTTTCTTATTTTAGGAATAATGTTTGCGTTGCTGAAAGAAAAAGGGGCACAATTTGTTTCTGGATTTCGTATACTAAATCATCCGGAAAAATATGATAAAGCTAATATTTCTAGAGATATGCGTAATCAATGCTTCATCTATTTTGTGATTCTAAGTATAGGAGCCGTCCTTTCGAATTTTATATCTTCTTATATCGCAATACCTACCTATATTATATGGACCATTATTTTCTTTAAGTCTGTACATTTAGATGCCGAAAAGGCATTTGAAAAATATTTGATTCATTAAAGTATGTAAAGAGCTTTTAAGTCTTATATATGATTCAATATAAGTGTTGACAGAAAGAATGAAAATTTATATAATCGTTCTAAATTGAACGATTTAGGAGGGCATACTTATGTTTCATGTAAAGAAAAGAACTCTTTTGTTAATAGCAGGAATTGTATGGTTGATTGCAGGATTTAATGTCGCACGACTTGGTGTACTATCGTATCGTGTAATTGAATCGAAATGGTATTTATATATTTTAACAATTGTTGTGTTCTGTGCATTTGGAATGATGTTTTTCAAGATGAGTCAGAAACACACAAAACGAATTATGGGATATGAAGCAACACGTCCATTCTGGCACTTCTTTGATTTAAAAGCCTACATGATCATGGCTTGTATGATGGGTGGAGGAATTGGATTTAGAGCAGCAGGTATCTTTCCAGATATCTTTATTGCCTTTTTCTATTCAGGACTTGGCTGTGCATTAGCCTTAGCAGGTGTTACTTTTTTAAGAAACTATATTCAATATGAAAACTTAATAGATTAAAAGAAAAGATTTATGTCTTTTTCTTAATCGAATATAATATTTATGGCAAAAATGTACTTTGTAAACTTGAAATTGTTGACGTTTTTGCCTTTTATTATACTTAAAAGGATAGGATTATGAAGGATATCGCAATTTAACGTAAAAACTTTGCATTTAACGTTACTAAAGTTAAAATTGAAATGATAGAGTTAAAAAGGAGGCTGCGATAACATGAAAACAGATGTATTTGGATTGACAATAAATTATAAGTCATGGGATAAAAAACAAGCGTTACCACTTTATGTAGCTGGTAATTATGAGATTGATGAAGCTATTGTTTCAAATAATCGATTTATCGTGATGAGTCCCATTGGTGATTTGCCAACACTTCCGGCTATGAAAAAGCATATAGAAAAGATTCAAAAAATTGATGATGTACCTGTCGCATTTTATTTAAAAAATTTGTCTGATTTTAGAAGAAAAGGAATGTTAGAAAGTAATATACCTTTTATGACAGAAAAACAAGTATTTCTTCCTTTTATTGGGACACTGTTAATGGAAGAGAAAAATAATGCATTGTATAAAGAAAAATTTATGTTTTCTACACAACAATTGTTTTTGATGTATTTATATAATAGACAAAATAAATTGTATGTCGCAAATGTTGGAAAGAAGCTTCCTTATTCAGCAATGACATTATCAAGAGCGGTCAAACAATTAGAAGCAAGTGACTTATTTTTGGTGTATAAAGATGGCGTTAATAAAGTGATTGAATCAAAATATGATAGAAGAGAATTGTTTGAAAGGGCAAAACCTTTCTTGTTAGATCCGGTTCGGAAATATGGCTATATTGAAAAATCAAGAATTGATGAAAATATGGTTCTTGCATCAGAGAGTGCTTTGGCCAAAAATTCAATGTTGAATCCTTCCAAATTAATAACATATGCGATTGATGAACAAAAAATGGATATAAATCAAATGGAAAATGAATTGGTAGATCCAAATAAACAGATTCGACTTGAATTATGGGGCTATGATCCAAAATTATTTTCAGATGATAATGTGGCGGATGTTTTATCTGTGGCATTATCTTTGAGAGAAATTGTAGATGAGCGAATTGAAGAAGCTATAGATGAATGTATAGAAAGAGAGCTAAATGAAAAATGATAAATGGGTTCACTAAATTTAAAGAGTGGTTCAAAGGTTTTGAAAATCAGTATGTTGTGATTGGTGGGACAGCATGTGATTTAATAATGGAACTCAGCGCACATGAACAAGCGGAGGATTCACTTAAATTTTTAGGTATTATGGAAAATATAGCACAAGTAGACCTACTGATTACAGATGATTTTGGACTTATGAATCTTGATGTTGAAAAATATAGACATCTATTTGAAATTCTCGATTCAAGGGAAGGAAGAAAATCGACAGTGTTGGTTTCTCAAATCCCGGTAAAAGAATGGTACGATTTATTTAAGGAT
>ERZ831979.1250-NODE-1250-length-23630-cov-5.681060_pt1 | contig 23630 bp, 26 predicted proteins | sample MGYA00519952_ERZ831979 | MGnify/ENA primary metagenome ERZ831979 (study PRJEB31850, sample SAMEA3708723) | human gut metagenome | biome: human gut; feature: human-associated habitat; material: faeces | place: China | collected 2014 ...
GGTCATGTTCGTCAGCGGCCTCGGCTTCAGCTCCGTGGGCGGCATCACCTTCACCGTAGGCGGCGCAGCCGTTACCCTGTCCGGCCTTGCCATCGCGGCGCTGTGCTACTTTGCGATGACCTTCACCGGTGGCCGCCTGATCGCTCTGGCAGAAAGGAAGATGAATCATGGCAAATGAGAAGATCCTTCAGGTCGTTGACCTGTGCAAGAGCTTCCATAAGCTCGACGTGCTCAAGCACATCAGCGTTGATTTTGAAAAGAACGAGGTCGTGTCCATCATCGGTCCCTCGGGCGGCGGCAAGAGCACTTTTCTGCGCTGCCTGAACCTGCTGGAGACGCCGACCTCGGGCCAGATCCTCTTCGACGGCGTGGACATCTGCGCCAAGGGACAGAGCAAGCACATCGACCAGCACCGTCAGAAGATGGGCATGGTGTTCCAGCAGTTCAACCTCTTCAACAACATGAACGTGATGCACAACCTGACCGCTGCGCCCACACGCATCAAGGGCATGGACAAGGAGCAGGCTGAGGCCAAGGCGCTCCAGCTGCTCGGCCGCGTGGGCCTTGCCGACCGCGCCGACGCCTATCCCAGCCAGCTCTCCGGCGGTCAGAAGCAGCGTATCGCCATTGTCCGTGCTCTGGCCATGGATCCGGAGGTCATGCTCTTCGACGAGCCAACCTCTGCCCTGGACCCCGAGATGGTGGGTGAAGTGCTGGACCTGATGCGCGACCTGGCCAAGGACGGGATGACTATGGCCGTGGTCACCCACGAGATGGGCTTCGCCCGTGAGGTAGCCGACCGTGTGGTCTTCATGGCCGATGGCAAGATCCTGGAAGAAGGCTCCCCCATGGACATTTTCGACCATCCCCAGGACCCCCGGCTGCAGGACTTCCTCAGCAAAGTGCTGTGATAACGATAAAAGTCCACCCCAAAAGGGGTGGACTTTTTTATGTTTCTTATGATTTTCCGTGTATCTCATTGCCGCAGCGAGGGCAGGTGATGACGATGCGCCCTTTCCCTTTTGGCACCCGGCACACCGCGCCGCAGCCCGGGCAGGTAAAGTAGCAGTGCTCTTTATCCATCCGCTGCTGCCTTTTCCCGGCCATACGTCGGCTGATGGGCCACCAGACCTTCTCCATGAACTTCGCGTTCTCCGCCCGGCGCTTCTCCAGATTGCGGGAAAACATCCGGAACAGTGCCAGCAGGGTGATGATCCCGGCCACGGCGCCGATAATGCTGTATGCCAGCGGCACCTTCTCCCGCAGAAAAATGTTGATGATATCCAGTACCAGAGCCGTCCAGACCATGGTCAGCGTCAGCCGGTCCACACCGTTGCGCCCATACATGAAGCGCGACAGCGCGTTGCCGATACGTTGCAAGAAGTTCATAAAACCGTCCCTTTGCCTTCCGCGTCCACACCGCAGGTTTTCTGACAAGGTATTTTACAGGAAAAGTCAGCAAAGGTAAACCCCTTTTATTCAAAATTCACAGAATGGACAAATTTTTGTTTTTTTACTGCCGGTACAAAACCAGTCCCGCCGCCTTGCAATTCGCCATAAACCTATGCTATAATAAATTGATTATGCACCGCGAGCCGGCGGTCACCCGCCGGCTCGCCGCAGGCCCCGACCTCTCCGGGCGGGATCGGCTGCGCTGTCTGCCGCACTGCAGGGCCTGCATATCCCATACTATGCCGCCGCACCGCTGCCGGTGCGGCGCGAAAGGAAGCTGCTCTATGATCAAGATCGCCCCCTCCATCCTGTCCGCGGATTTTGCCTACCTGGCCCGTGACATCGAAAAGATCTCCACCGCCGACTACGTCCATGTGGACGTGATGGACGGCCTGTTCGTGCCCAACATCTCCATCGGCATTCCGGTGGTCAAGTCCATTCGTCCCACCACCGACTTGCCGCTGGATGTCCATCTGATGATCGATCGCCCGGTCCGCTATGTAGAGCAATTCTGCGATGCCGGCGCGGACATCGTCACCTGTCATGTGGAGGCGGACATCGAAGAGAATATTCTCTCCGCCCTCGACAAGATCCACGCCAAGGGCAAAAAGGCCGGTGTGGTCGTCAAGCCCAAAACCCCGGCCAGCGCTGTCCTGCCCTTCATCGACAAGGTGGAGCTGATCCTGGTCATGACCGTGGAGCCGGGCTTCGGCGGTCAGAAGTTTATGGCCGATATGATGCCCAAGGTACAGGCCATCCGCGGTTATATCGATGCCATGAACCCTGCCTGCGAACTGGAGGTAGACGGCGGCGTGGATGGCGACACCTGCAAGCTCTGCATCGCCTCCGGCGCCAACGTGCTGGTGGCCGGCAGCGCCGTATACAAGGCTGCGGACATCCCCGCCAAGATCAAAGAACTGAGAGGGTAACATCCTATGGAGTATTTTCCCGCTCCGCTGGAAAAATTAGTGGAGCAGTTCGCCCGCTTGCCGGGCGTAGGCTATAAATCCGCCCAGCGACTGGCCTTCTATGTGCTGTCCCTGCCGGAGCAGGAGGCCCGGGCCTTTGCCGATGCCATCATGGACGCCAAGCGCAGCGTGACCCTCTGCCCCGTGTGTCAGAATTTGACCGCCGGCGGCCTGTGCCCCATCTGCGCCGACCAGAAGCGCGACGACGCCACCATCTGCGTGGTGGCCGACCCCCGGGACGTGATCGCCATCGAGCGCAGCCGGGAGTACCGCGGTCGTTATCACGTGCTCCACGGTGTGCTGTCCCCCATGAACCACGTGGGCCCCGACGATCTGCACATCAAATCCCTGCTGGACCGCGTGGCCCAGGGCGGCATCACTGAGGTCATCATGGCCACCAACCCGGACACCGAGGGCGAGGCTACGGCGCTGTACATCGCCCGGCTGCTCAAGCCCTTCGGCGTCAAGGTCACCCGCCTGGCCTATGGTATTCCCGTGGGCGGCCACCTGGAATTCGCCGACGACGCCACGCTCATGCGTGCGCTGGAAGGGCGGCGGGAACTGTGAAACGATTTGCTTGCCTTATCTTGGCCGCGCTGACAGCGCTGTCTCTGACCGGCTGCGGCGCCGCCCGGCCCACCGAGCTGTCCCTGTTTGCCATGGACACCTACATGACCTTCGTGGCCATCGGCGACGGCGCTGATGACGTGCTGGCCGACCTGAGCCGCACCGTCAACACGCTGGAATCCTCCCTCTCCCGCACGGTGGACACCAGCGAGGTCTCCCGTCTGAACCGTGACGGCTCCGCCGTCTGGGACGAGGACGGTGCGCAGCTGCTGTCGTGGGCGCTGCAGCACAGCCAGGAAACAGACGGTGCCTTCGATATCACCATCGCCCCGCTGGTGGAGCTGTGGGGCATCACCTCCGACAGTCCCCGCGTCCCCTCTCAGGCGGAGATCGACGCACTGCTGCCTCTGGTGGGCTATGAGCACGTCCACCAGTCCGAATTTTGCAGCATCTCTCTGGATGAGGGCTGCTCCGTCGATCTGGGCGGCATCGCCAAGGGCTACGCCTCCGACTGCGCCGCCGTCCTGTTCCACCGCAGCGCCCTCACCGGCGGCTGTGCCAATCTGGGCGGTAACGTGTACGTCTACGGCACCAACGCCCAGAACAAGCCCTGGTCGGTGGCCATTCAGGATCCCGCCGACAGCGAGGGCTATGTCTGCACCCTGAGCCTGTCGGATGCCTTTGTGGTCACCTCCGGCGGCTACCAGCGCTATTTCACCGCGCCGGACGGCACGGTGTACCAGCATATTCTCGATCCTAAGACCGGCTATCCCGTCCAAAGTGACCTGACCAGCGTCTCCGTCGTCACACGGGGCGGCTTCGGCGGGCAGGGCACCCGTGCCGACGCCTACTCCACCGCCCTGTACGTTATGGGTGAGCAGGCCGCCGTGGACTTCTGGCGCGCCCAGGATATGTCCTTTGACATGGTGCTCATCACCCGGGACGGCCGCGTGGTCTATACCCCCGGCCTGGCTGACTGTTTCAACGAAAAGGACGGAACCGCCTATGTCTACCAGCTCCTCGCCTCCTGAACTGAAATGGAACCGCTTTGACGCGCTGGTGGCGCTGGCGGTCGTGCTGCTGGCCGTCGTCTCCGCGCTGTGCTTCTATCTGCCCAAAAACCAAAGCGGTGCCCTCACCGTGGTCATCGACATCTCCGGTCAGGAGGTCCGCCGTGTCCCCCTGTCCGACTTCACCGAGACCACCGTCACCAGCCGCGGCTATATGCTGCACATTGCCGCCGAGGGCGGCGCCGTCTCCGTGACCGACTCCGACTGTCCCACCCAGGACTGCGTCCACACCGGGGCTATCTCCCGTGCCGGGCAGTCCATCGTGTGCCTGCCTGCCCAGGTGGTCGTCCACCTGGAGGGTGCGTCCGCGCCGGACGCACCTGACGTGATTGTGGGGTGAGCACATGAAGTGGACAGCAAAAAACATCGCCCTCTGCGCCGTGCTGGCAGCGCTGGCGCTGGGGCTCAGTACCCTGGAGGGGCTGTTCCCCATCTCCCTGCTGGTGCCCCTGCCCGGCGTGAAGCTGGGCCTTGCCAACATCGTGACGGTGTTCGCCCTGTATCAGTTGGGTGCCGGCGCGGCGCTGGCCATTCTGCTGACCCGCTGTCTGCTGGGCGGGCTGTTTGCCGGAAACCTGTCGGCCATGCTGTTCTCCGTGCTGGGCGGACTGACCGCCATGCTGGTGATGATATTCCTGCGGCGTCTGCCGAAGCTCAGCGTCTACGGCGTGTCCATCGGCGGCGCGGCAGCGCACAACATCGGCCAGATGGCCGCGGCGGTCATCACCCTTGGCAGCACCATGGTCCTGGGCTATCTCCCCTTTCTGCTGGCCGTGTCCCTTTTCACCGGTGCGCTGACCGGCTTCATCACTGCGCTTCTGCTGCGTGCCACGCGGCATATCCGATTTCACTGAGAGGTGCCACTATGGATAAGAAAGATCAGATCATTTTGCAGCAGCTGGACGTGATACGCTCCATGACGGAGAACAACGTCCGCCGCATGGGCAGCGACTTCTGGGGCACGCCCTTCCAGGACGTTGGCAAGGCCCCCGCCGCCCCCGAAAAGCCTGCTGAGCCCGAAAAGCCCGTCCCTCCCACCGCCGACGCCAAGCCCGGCGATGCCGCGCCCGAAAAAGCCGAGGAGCTTCCGCCTCCGGAAAAAATCGAGGACCTACTCGCCGAGCTGGACACCTACATCGGCCTGAACGTGGTCAAGGACGAGGTCCACGACCTCATCAACATGGTCCAGGTCTACAAGCTCCGCGAGCAGCACGACCTCCCCACCACCGATATGTCGCTCCACATGGTCTTCACCGGCAATCCCGGCACCGGAAAAACCATGATGGCCCGCATGATGGCCCGCATCTACCGCAGTCTCGGCATCCTCAGCAAGGGCCAGCTGGTGGAGGTGGACCGCAGCGGTCTGGTGGCCGGCTACGTAGGCCAGACCGCCCTCAAGACCCAGAAGATCATTGAAAAGGCCATGGGCGGCGTGCTGTTCATCGATGAGGCTTACGCCCTCAACGGCAAGTCCGAAAACGACTTTGGTCAGGAGGCCATCGACACCATCCTCAAAGCCATGGAGGACCACCGCGACGACCTGGTGGTCATCGTAGCAGGCTACACGGAACTGATGGACAGGTTTATCCACTCCAACCCCGGTCTGGAGAGCCGCTTCAACCGTTTCCTGCTATTCGAGGACTACACCCCGGAGGAGATGTTCGAGATCTTCAAAATGCGCTGCGGCAAGGGCTACGTCCTCGCGCCGGAGGCCGAGCCCCTGGTCCGCGACTACATCGCCGAGGAGAGCGCCGACCCCAGCTTCGGCAATGCCCGCGGCGTCCGCAACCTGTTCGAGCACATTCTGGTGGCCCAGAACAACCGTCTGGCCAAGCTGCCGACCGTCACCCGCGAGGACCTGATGACCATCACCCCCGACGATGTGCTCCATGCCCGGGGCAAGCTGGACGACTGACACGCAAAAAAAGAAAGCCCGTATGGGCTTTCTTTTTTTGTTCGCTCAGTGCCGCTTTTTGCCGACCCAGGCCATGCCGGTGACGGACAGGACAGCCGTCACGGCGTAGATACCCACGCCCGCGTCGAAGGTCTTGGGAGAACCCTTGGTCTCGTCCGCCTTGGTGTCGGTGGTGGGGTGGTAGTAATACCCGCCGGTGGATTGCTGAACGGTAACACCTGCGCTGACCTGTCTGGTCACCACATCGGAAGTACCATACACAATGCCGTTCTTTACACCCTGCGTAGTGTTGACAGTGCTTGCCACAGTGTTGCCATTCATGGTCAATTTCAAATTGTCGCTATTGAACGTCTTATTGTTCGCCTTGGCATCATCATAAATCAAATAACCTGTACCGGTGATTGTGTTGTTTGAAATGCTGACAGCGGGCACAGCGCTCATGGTCAGCAGCTTTTCATGCAAAGTGATGGCGTTGCCGCCAGTCAGGTTCAGCGTATTGCCCTCAATGCTGGCCTTGGTCAGGCTGCTCAGCTGGATGCAGGCACGTCCGGCATCGGTAATGGAAATGGTATTTCCGCTGATGGCAGCGTCTACATTGGCGTGGTCGATGTTGATACCACGGGCGAAGCCGCTGATGTTATTATCCTTGATGACCAGCTTGTTTCCGCCCCTGCACTGAGCAAATATGGAGTAGGCGTTGCTGTCACCGCTGTAATTGGTTCCATCAAATACATTATCATGGATATTGTAGGTCATCCCGGTATTGGCAAAATTATCGTACACATACAGTCGACCGCGGAACACGCAGTTCTTGATCTCCATCTCGCCGGTAGCGCTCTCGGTACTATTTTCTGTAGCGTTGGCCGCAGAAGCCCCCACCGTGGTCGTATCGGTATTTGTAAACTCAATATTGTCAATAGTCAGCTTACCATATTGGGTATGCATGCTGTCATAGCCGCCAGCCACATAAGCCTGGATATTGCCGTCAGTCAACCGTGCCTTTGTGCCGTCCGCATTGTTCACACCGATGATGCTGTAGCTGGTACGGAAAATCTGATGATTGCCTCCCACAGTGCAGTCAATCTGATTACCGCTGGACTGTAGGGACGTAAATCCCGCCAGCGTACCGTGAATGTAGAACTTGACCTCGGTGACAGAACCGGACACGCCCGCGTACTTGTAGAGCGGAGCGTTAGTGTCGGTCACGTCCAAGTAGCCTTTTTCCCATGTCACACCGAACAGTGCCATATAAGCCTCGTTAGCGGCCTTGCAGGTGTCGTACTTCTTGTTCGCGTAACTGCTCTTAGCTGTGGTCACGTCCTCGCCACTGACATTACTGCCATAGGCCAATTCTATGGTCACATAGTCATTTTCAGACGCCCACGCCATCGTAGTGACGCTGAGCGCCATCACCAGCGCCAGTATCGTTGCCAACAATTTCTTCATGTCTCCTACCCCGTTATGTTCAGATTTCCGCAGATGCGCTCGTTTTAATCCTCATTAAAACGTAAAAGCAGAGGTACCTCTGCGGATAGCTTCATTATAGCAAGAATTTCCGGTTTGTCCAGAGCATTTTGTGAAAAAATCCCAATTTTATCATTCCCGGTAACGGCGCTTACGTTTGATTTGCAAAAATTGGAAATTCCTTCCCCGCGGGCAGCGTCGTTACCGCCTCGGCGGGAAGCGCGGGAAACAACTCCCCTATCCTCCCCGGCGCGGCGGCAAGCGTTTCCTTCTGCCCGTGGGTCAGCTTCGCCTTGATGGCGTATTCCAACCGCGACGCCGTCACCTTGTCACCGCAGCGCCACAGTGCCGCCAGTGCCTCCGGCGGGTGGGCCCGGGTGTACTTGGCGCCCCTGCCGCTGCAATGCATGGCCATCCGCCGCGCCACGTCGTTGGTCATCCCCGTGTACAGGCTTCCACCTCGGCACCGCAGCATATAGACATAGTACGCTTCCATAGGCGGCTCCTTTCACGGTTTTCCCCTATCATACCCGATATTTCTTGCATTGGCAAGCGCTGTATGGTACAATTCCAATTTGGAAAGTGAGGGAGAACTATGACCCTTTTTGATTACTATCTGCGCTATATGACCGAGGTATGGGAGGGCACGCGTCCTGCCCCGGAGGGGATTGCCCTGCCAGAGGGCAGCGATGAGAACGCCCGCATACAGGCGCTGGGCCAGCAGCTGCAGGATATGGGCATGGTCGCCTTTGTCCGCGCCTGCGCCGCCCAGGACGGCACGGTGCTTCCGGAGGAGCTGTTCGCCGAAAGCGGCGACCTTGGCGGTTTTGAGCTGTTTCTTCAAAACGCGGATAAGGCACAGGAAGCCCCTGCCGCGGAGAAAAAGTCCGCGACCCCCGACCCCGATGCCGATAAGCACGCCTTTGAGGTGTTTCTGGACTGCATTGCCATGGACGACGGTCTTGTGCAGTATCTGATCGATGTGCTGAAGCGCATGGACCGCAAGGAGTTTTTCAAGCTCAGCCAGATCACCACCAAGCTGGACCTGGACCCGGAGGAGTTCCTCTACTGGCTGGGCCGTCGGGAGACGTGTGCCGACGAGGAGGAGCAGGGCTGTGCCGCCGCTATGGACCACGCCCTGCTGCGGCTTGCGGATGAGGGACGGCTGGATGTGGTGGCCGCCCTGCTCAGCGGCGACAGAAAGACCTTCGAGACCTTTCGCTGCGAGGCACCGGAGCTTATGCACGCACCCATCGCCACCTTCGAGTGGTACGAGAAAAACTATCTGGATCGGGACTATCCCATCCGACTCATCATGCGCCTGAACGGCGTACAATTTCCCAACTGAGGTGAACTATGAACGAAGCATATAAGGCGCTGGGCGTCAGCGAAAACGTGCTGGCTTTCAGCGAAACGATCCTGTCCGACCTGAAGGACCGCTTTGCGGCCATCGACGCCATCGCCGAGGCTAATCAGCTGAAGGTCATCGCCGCCATGCAGAAAAACCGCGTGGCCGCCAATCATTTTAACCTTTCCACCGGCTACGGCTACGACGACGAGGGACGCGACACGCTGGAGCGCGTCTACGCCGACTGCTTCGGCGCGGAGGCGGCGCTGGTTCGCCCGCAGATCACCTGTGGTACCCACGCACTGGCGCTGGCGTTAGGCGCGAACCTGCTGCCGGGGGACGAACTTTTGAGTCCGGTGGGGGGGCCGTACGACACACTGGAAGAAGTCATCGGCATTCGGGAGTCGGTGGGCTCACTGAAGGAATACGGGGTAAGTTATCGTCAAGTCGATTTATTGCCGGACGGGTCGTTTGATACCGATAAAATTTGCGCGGCAATAAGCAAGAAAACAAAACTTATCACGATACAGCGTTCAAAAGGCTACGCTACAAGGCCCAGCTTCCCGGTGGCGCAGATCGGCGAGTTGATTGCGTTATGTAAACAATGCAAGCCAGACGTGATCTGTATGGTGGACAACTGCTACGGCGAGTTCACCGAGCTGATCGAGCCGGTGAACGTGGGCGCGGACCTGATGGTAGGCAGCCTTATCAAAAATCCCGGCGGCGGGCTGGCCTCCACCGGCGGCTATATCTGCGGCCGCGCCGACCTGATCGAGCGCTGCGCCCGGCGGCTCACCGCCCCCGGTCTTGGCCGGGAGGTGGGCGCAAATCTGGGGCTGCTGCCCCAATTTTACCAGGGCTTTTTCCTGGCGCCGACGGTGGTGGCCTCTGCGGTGAAGGGTGCTGTATTCGCCGCAAATTGTTATGAAAAACTTGGTTTTCATGTCATTCCAGGCGCTTCTGAGGTGCGGTACGACATCATTCAGGCGGTAGAACTGGGCAGCCGGGAAGGCATGATCGCCTTCTGCAAGGGCATACAGGCCGCCGCGCCGGTGGACAGCTATGTCACCCCGGAGCCAGCCCCTATGCCGGGCTATGACAGCGACGTCATCATGGCCGCCGGTGCTTTTGTGCAGGGCAGCTCCATAGAATTGTCCGCCGACGGCCCCATACGGCCGCCCTACGCGGTGTATTTCCAGGGTGGGCTGACCTGGTACCACGCCAAGCTGGGCATCCTGATGAGCCTGCAGAAAATGCTGGAAGCCGGCCTGATCTCATTATAATTATGTAAACCATGGAGGAAACCGTATGTTTCTCCCCAACCATCCCTTTCGGCGGCGTCCGCCTCCTTTTTCTGTGCATTTTATGTTCGTTGTTTATACTTTTACTTTCTGAATAATGTACATTATCGTATAGCAGGTCTTGCTATACATGATAGAATAAGGAGTTTTTTATGTGGTTTTGGTTTTCTCTGATCGCACTGATCTGCTGGAGCGGCTCTGACCTGTTCAGCAAGATCGGCTGCCAGGACGCAGACGACAAATACAGCCATCTTAAAATGGTGATGGCAGTGGGCCTGGTGATGGGTCTGCACGCCGCCTATGAGATTTTTATCAACGGCACGGAGATCAATGGCAGCATCATCCTGACGTATCTGCCGGTGTCCCTGCTGTACATCAGCTCTATGACCATCGGCTACATCGGCCTGCGGTATATCGAGCTGTCCATCTCCTCCCCCATCTGCAATTCCAGCGGCGCACTGGTGGCGGTGCTGGCGCTGGCCACCGGCGGCCTGGGCGAGCTGGTGCCGGCGCAGCTGGCCGCCACGGCGTTGGTGTGCGTGGGTGTTATCGGTCTGGGCATCGTGGAGGCCCGGGAGGACGACGACCTGCGGGCCGCACGGCAGCAGGCCAGCAACCACCGCTACGCCAAGTCGGCGTTGGCGCTGATCCTGCCTGTGATCTATTGCCTGCTGGACGCCCTGGGCACCTTTGCCGACAGCCGGGTGCTGGAGACATTGAACGAGGACAGCGCCAACTGCGCCTATGAGCTGACATTTCTGCTGGCGGGCATCGTATGCTTCGTGTATGTGGTGCTCATCAAAAAGAGTCGACTCGTCCCCAAGCGGGAGGGCCCCAAGTACGCGGGCGCCGTGTGCGAAACGGCGGGTCAGTTCGCGTACATCTACGCGCTGGCGGACACGGAACACGTGGCCCTGGCCGCGCCCATCATCTCCGCCTACTGCGTGGCCTCGGTGCTGTGGAGCCGCATTTTCCTGAAGGAAAAGCTCAGCTGGAAGCACTACGCTATGATCGCACTGGTGGTGGCAGGTATTGTGATACTGGGTATCTACGACGCATAACAACAAGAAATCCCCCGCCGGGTCCGGCGGGGGATTTTTTGTATCCCGAAAACCACTCGCTGGGCGAGTGGTTTTTGGGATACAAAAAGGGACCGCTTTCGCGGTCCCTTTTGTTGCCTGTAAGAGGTTCGGCTTAGAAGCAGCCCTGCTCCATCATCGCCTCGGCGACCTTCTTGAAGCCGGCGATGTTGGCACCAGCCACCAGGTCGTAGCCCAGGCCGTACTCGGCAGCGGCCTCGGCGGACACCTTGTGGATGTTCTCCATCATCTTATGCAGCTGATGGTCGACTTCCTCGGCAGTCCAGACCAGACGCTCGGAGTTCTGGGCCATCTCCAGGGCGGAGACGCCCACGCCGCCGGCGTTAACAGCCTTGGAGGGAGCGACGATGATGCCCTTCTGCTTACGCAGGAAGTTCAGAGCATCGTTGGTGGTGGGCATATTGGCGACCTCGATGTAGTACTTCACGCCGGAAGCGGCGATCTTCTCAGCGGACTCCATCTTGACGTCGTTCTGCATGGCGGCGGGCATATACACGTCGACATCCTTGACGCCCCAGCACTTCTCGCCGGGAACGAACTCGCAGCCGAACTTGTCGGCATAGGGCTTGCAGTGCATGGGATCCTTGGCGCGCATCTCCAGGATGAAGTTCAGCTTCTCGTCGGTGATGACACCGTCGGGATCGTGAACGTAACCGTCAGGACCGGCGAAGTAGGTGACCTTGGCGCCCAGCTGGGAGGCCTTCTTCATGATGCCCCAGCCCACGTTGCCGTAGCCGGAGATGGCGATACGCTTGCTCTCGATGGTGTCATTCTCGTGCTTCAGCACTTCCTGCAGGTAGTACATAGCGCCGTAGCCGGTGGCCTCGGGGCGGATCAGAGAACCGCCGTAGCTCAGACCCTTACCGGTGAGAACGCCGTTCTCCCACACGCCCTTCAGGCGGCGGTACTGGCCGTACAGGTAGCCGATCTCGCGGCCGCCCACGCCCATGTCACCGGCGGGAACGTCGATGTCCGGCCCGATGTAGCGATACAGGGCGGTCATGAAGCTCTGGCAGAAACGCATGACCTCGGCGTCGGACTTGCCGGCGGGATCGAAGTCGGAACCGCCCTTGGCGCCGCCGATGGGCAGGCCGGTCAGGCTGTTCTTGAAGGTCTGCTCAAAGCCGAGGAACTTGATGATGCCTTCGTACACGTTCTTCTGGAAGCGCAGGCCGCCCTTGTAGGGGCCGATCGCGCCGTTGAACTGGCAGCGCCAGCCGCGGTTGGTATGCCACTGACCGTTATCATCGCACCACACAACGCGGAAGGTGAACATACGCTCGGGCTCGACCATACGGCCCAGCAGGTCGACCTTCTCATACTCGGGGTGCTTTTCGATCACAGGCTCCAGAGAGGACAGAACTTCCTCGACGGTCTGCACGAACTCGGGCTCATTGCCATGCTTGGTCTTGACGCTCTCGAGCACGCTTGCCAGATAAGCATTCATATTAAATTCCTCCTAAAAATTGTTCCGCAGACATATGAGATGTGCGCTACGCAGACTACCCATATACTACCAATGTTGATAATAACACCATTTGGCCGATTTCTCAAGGGGGTTTCGGAGAATTCCCCCCTCGCAAAACCACAAAACTTTTTCGTCCCTTTTTGTGCAATTTGGCGAATTGCGCCCCGCGTTCCACTATGCAGAAAAAGGCCGCGATTTTCGGCCTTTCCGTGCTGTTTTTGCGTGCTTCGTTACTTTAAAGCGCCGTTCGCTTTTCCGTGTGAAATCGGCGGCACATTCAAAAGCTGCCGATGGGGATATCGCCGTTGTCCGTTCCCTTTTCGATGGCGCGTATCTGGAGATAGTAGCCCTTGCCGCCGCCCATATCCACATAGACACGGTCGCCGGCCTTTCTGCCCATAACGGCGCGGCCCACGGGAGACTCCTTGCTGATCCAGCCCTTCAGAGCGTCCTGCCGCAGGGTGGTGACCAGCTGGATCTTTCGGCTTTTGCCCAAATTCTCCATGAAGATCTCCACGGTGTCATAGAGCCCGGCGGTATCAGCGGCGGACTTGTCCTCGATGACCTTGGCGGTCTTGATCATCCGCTGGAGGTAGCGGATGCGGGCATCGTTGCGGTTTTTCTCCTGCTTGGCGCACTTGTACTCGAAGTTCTCGCTAAGGTCGCCGAAGGCCCGGGCGGTCTGGACATCCTCGATCAGCTTGGGGCGCAGCTGCTGCACCCGGTAGTCGATCTCCTCCTGCATTTTTTGCAGGTCGGCGCGTGTCAGTTCATCATACATGGTCATTCTCCTTCCATAAGGCGGCAAGACGCTCCAGGGCGGCGGGGAGCCGGTCCAGGTCGATGCCGGTATAGTTGACCACCAGCACGTGCTGGGGTGCGTCCTGGGGACGCTGGTAGTAATCGGACAGCATGGCCAGACGGATGCCGCGCTGCTCCGCCTCGCGGCGGAGCACCTCGTCCGGCGGCGCGCCGTCCAGCCGCAGCAGGAAATGCAGGCCCGCATCCTCCTCGGTGATGGCGGCATAGGGGGCCAGCGGGCTTTTGTACACGGCGGCGATGACGGCGTCACGCTTCTGGCGGTAGTGCTTACGCATACGGCTCAGGTGCTTTTCATACCAGCCGCCGGCGAGGAACTGGGCCAGGGTGTACTGCTCGAAGGCGGAGACGGTGCAGGCGTAAAAGCCCAGCTTCTGCCGGAAGTCCACCAGCAGGCGGCGGGGCAGGACCATGAAGCTGATACGTATGGAGGGGGCGATGGTCTTGGAAAAGGTGTTAAGATAGACCACCTGCTCGCCGCCGTCGATGGAGAACAGGGTGGGGATGGGACGGCCTACAAAGCGGAATTCGCTGTCGTAATCGTCCTCCAGGATGACCCGCGCCGGGACCTCCTGTGCCCAGCGCAGCAGCTCCTGGCGGCGGGCGATGGGCATGACCAGACCGGTGGGATAGTGGTGGCTGGGAGAGATGTGGACCACGTCGGCGTCGCTGCGGCGCAAGGCTTCCGCCGATACGCCCGCCTCGTCCAGGGGCAGAGCCGTCACCTCTGCGCCGGCGGCGCGGTAGATATAGGCGATCTTGCCGTAGCCGGGGTCCTCCACGCCGTAGAGACGATCACGGCCCAGCAGCTGCACCAGCAGATTGTACAGCACCTCGGTGCCGGCACCCACGATGATCTGCTCGGCGGTGACCTCCATGGCACGGAACTGCCGCAGGTGGGCGGCGATGGCCTGCCGCAGGGCCCAGGCGCCCTGCGGCGGCGTGGACCGCAGCAGGCCGGTGCCCTGCTCCAGAATGGTCTGGCGCATGAGTCGGGCCCAGACGGTAAAGGGAAAGTCCTCGGCGGCGATGGAGTTGGTGGCCAGATCCAAGAACCAGACAGGCTCGCGGGGCGGAGGCGGCTGCTCCGGGGACGCAGGGACGGCCGCAGGCGACGGCAGCACGGCGCTGACGAAATAGCCTTTCTTCTCCACACCGGTGAGATAGCCCTCGGCCATCAGCTGTTCGTAGGCATTCTTTACGGTGATGACGCTGATCTCCAGATGGGCGGCCAGGGCGCGTTTGCTGGGCAGCTTCTCCCCTGCTGTCAGACGGCCGGAGAGGATGTCCGCCTTCACCCGGCGATAGAGCTGTTCATACAGGCTGAGTCCCGCCTGCTTGTCCAGGGTATAGGTGAGCATGGAACTGGCTCCTTTCATCTGGTATTAACAAGTAAAATCAAAATGGATATTTTAATCATACCAGTTACTACTATAATACAAATCGTCAACGAAAGCAAGGGCTTTTTCAACAGCTACCCTCTCACCCCCCTGTGGCGGTCCCCGTTTCCATGCGGGGCGGGGGCCGCCCCCATAATTATGAAGGAGAATGTGTTATGTCCGACAAGAAGATCAAATCTATGGTAATGGCGGCGGTCATGGCCGCGCTGACGTATGTGGCCACCACGGTCATCAAGATCCCCGCGCCCACCGGTGGGTATGTCCACATCGGCGACGGGCTGGTGCTGCTGTGCGGCTGGATCCTGGGGCCCTGGTGGGGCGGCGCGGCGGCCGGTATCGGCTCCATGCTGGTGGACCTGCTGGGCGGATATATGTCCTTCGTGCCCGGCACGCTGATCATCAAGTTCCTGGACGCCATGGCGGCAGCGCTGATCGTGAAGGCTCTGGGCCGCAAGACCTACAGCTATGTGGTGGGCGGACTTGCCGGCGAGGCCATCATGGTGGCGGGCTACTTCGTCTATGAGGCACTGGCCCTGCAGCTGGGTATGGGCGCGGCGGCCGGTGTGCTGGCCAATGTGGGCCAGGGCGCCGTGGGACTGGTCATTGCGCTGGTGCTGATGGCGCTGCTGAAGGGCAGCAAGGCTCTGGACAAGCTGGCCGTACAGTGGTAAACTATATACGGTGAAAGAAACGGCTGCGGCGGGGCTTTTGCCCTGCCGCAGCTGCGCACAGAAAGGAAGGATATACTATGGCAGGTATCGTGCATGAAATAGAGGACCGCAGCTTGCTGGAGCAGGTGCGGCAGGAGGCCGCGGCGGCGGCGCAGGAGCTGGCGGAGGCTGCCCACCTGCACCGCGGGCAGATCGTGGTGGTGGGCTGCAGCACCAGCGAGGTCGTGGGCAAAAAGGTGGGCAGCTGGTCCACACCGGAGGTGGCGGACGCCATTTTCGCGGGGCTGCACAGTGTATTCGGCCCCATGGGCGTGTACATCGCCGCCCAGTGCTGCGAGCACCTGAACCGGGCCATCATCGTGGAGCATGAGGCCGTGCCCACGCTGGATATCGTGAATGTGGTGCCCCAGCCCAAGGCGGGCAGTTCCTTCGCCACGGCCACCTATAAGGCCTGCGCCCACCCGGTGGCGGTAGAGGAGATCAAAGCCGACGCGGGACTGGACATCGGCGGGACGCTGATCGGTATGCACCTGAAGAAGGTGGCGGTGCCGGTGCGTCTGGCGCAGAACCACATCGGCGACGCCATTCTGCTGGCGGCACGGACGCGGCCCAAGTTTATCGGCGGCGACCGGGCGCACTATGACGAGGCGCTGAAGGAAGGCTATCCGGAATTCTGAAAATTCTGCAGCAGCAAACAAAAAGCAGCGCTTTGCGCTGCTTTTTGTTTGTTATGTGATCGGGAACGTGAGCTTCAGCGCCAGGAACACGGCGATCGCCACCGGTACGGCGATGAGGAAGCGCTTACAGTTTTTGCGGGCACGCTGGGACAGCGCCTCGTCCTCCTCGTTTTTCCAGCGGACATAGCTCCAGCCGGCACCCAGAAGGCACAGAACGGGGACGAAATACAGGCCGATCGACGCGACGTAAGGCATAGGTCATCCTCCCTTTTTTTGTGCTTACAGTATACAGGAAACGGGAGGAAAGGTCAAGGAAAAGACTTGCGGGGACAAAAAAGAGACGCCCGAGGGCGTCTCTTTTTTATATTGTGCTGGGTCCGATCACTTGGCGGCCTTGGCAGCCTTGATGGACTCGATCAGCTCGGGAACGACCTTGAACAGATCGCCGACGATACCGTAGTCAGCCACCTCGAAGATGGGGGCGGTGTCGTTCTTGTTCACGGCGATGATGCACTCGGAGTCCTGCATACCAGCCTTGTGCTGGATGGCGCCGGAGATACCCAGAGCGATGTAGACCTTGGGATGGACGGTCTTGCCGGTCTGGCCGACCTGATGGTCAGCGGAGATCCAGCCGGCGTCCACGCAGGCGCGGGAGGAACCCACGACGCCGCCCAGGACCTCAGCCAGCTCCTCGGCCAGCTTGATGCCGCCCTCGACATCCTTGGAGATACCACGGCCAACGGACACGATGAAGTCAGCGCCGATCAGGTCGACCAGCTTCTTGGCGGCCTTAACGGTATCCACGACCTCGGTCTTGATGTCAGCGGCTTCCAGAGCGAACGCGGGATGCAGGATCTCCACGTTCTTCTTGCACTCGCGCTTCTTCATAACGCCGGGACGAACGGTCGCCATGGCGGGGCGGAAGCGGGGGCAAATGATGGACGCCATCAGGTGACCGCCGAAAGCGGGACGGGTCATCTTCAGGTCGCGGGACACATCGTGGGGCTCACGGTTGATCATCACGGTGCCCAGCTTCTCGATGCGCTCCTCGGGCAGGGTGGAAGCTTCCTTCAGGAAGCCCTTGTAGTTGGGCATGTCGATGTCCAGGTGGGTGCAGTCCGCGCACAGACCGGTGTGCAGGCGAGCCGCGCAGCGGGGGGCCAGGTCACGGCCGATGTTGGAGGCGCCGAACAGCAGCACCTCGGGCTTCAGCTCCTCAACGGCCTCCACGATCACCTTGGTGTAGGCATCGGTGGTGAAGTCCTTTAGCAGGGGGGAGTTGTACACGTACACCTTGTCGGCGCCGTACTCGCCCAGCTCGGCGGCGATGCCGTCAACGTTGTCGCCCAGCAGGATGCCGCACAGCTCGACACCCAGCTCATTGGCCAGCTTCCGGCCCTCGGAGATCAGTTCGAAGGTGGTGGGCATCATCACGCCCTGGCGCTGCTCGCAGAACACCCATACGTTCTTGAAGGCAGCGGTATCAGCACTATTAAAAGCCATTTTCTTTTCTCCTTCCTTAGATGATGTGCTTGGCGGCCAGGATGCCGGCCAGCTTGTCGGTGGTAGCCTTGTCAGCGCCCTCGAGCATCATGCCCGCGCCCTTCTGAGGAGGCGTGAAGGAGGTCAGAATATTGGTGGGAGAACCGGCCAGACCGATGGTGCTCTTGTCGATCAGGGGGTGATCCTTCAGGGTCTCGTAGGTCATAGTGACCAGAGGCTTGCTGTAGCACTCGAACGCGCCGCCCACGGACAGGTAACGCGGGGTGTTCAGCTCCTTGATGCAGGTGATCATGCAGGGAGTCTTGACCTTGATGGTCATGTAGCCGTCCTCCAGCATACGCTTGACGGTCAGGGTGTCGCCGTCCTTGGTGATCTCGCCGGCATAGGTGACCTGGGGCAGATGCAGCTTCTCAGCGATCTGGGGACCCACCTGTGCGGTATCACCGTCGATGGCCTGACGGCCAGCCAGGATGATGTCGTCCTTCTCGATGCCGTAGGTATCGATAGCGGCAGCGATGATCTGGGAGGTAGCGTAGGTATCGGAACCGCCGAACTCACGGGCGGTGACCAGAACACCCTCGTCCACGCCCATGGCCATCAGCTCACGCAGCATACCCTCTGCGGGAGGAGGACCCATGGTGAACGCCACGACCTTGCAGCCCAGCTCGTCCTTCAGGGACAGGGCGGCCTCGACGGCGTTCAGATCATCGGGGTTGATGATGGTCTGCATGGACGCACGGTCCAGAGTGCCATCGGGATTGACGGCCACCTTACCGGAGGTATCGGGGACCTGCTTAACAGTTACGAGAATTTTCATTTTCCTTTTACCTCCTACCTTACTTCACGCCCAGATTGCTGGCGATGACCATGCGCTGGACCTCGCTGGTGCCCTCGTAGATCTCGGTGATCTTGGCATCACGCATCATGCGCTCCACGGGATACTCACGGGTGTAGCCGTAGCCGCCGAACAGCTGGACGGCGCGGCGGGTCACATCGGAAGCGGCCTCGGCGGCGAACAGCTTGGCCATGGCGGCGTCCATGGAGTAAGGCTCGTGGTTCTGCTTCTTCATAGCGGCGGAGTAGACCAGGAACTGCGCGGCCTGCATACGGGTGTGCATCTCAGCCAGCTGGAACTGGGTGTTCTGGAACTGGGAGATGCGCTTGCCGAACTGAACGCGCTCCTTGGTGTACTTGATGGCTTCCTCGACAGCGCCCTCGCCCAGGCCCAGGGCCTGAGAGGCGATACCGATACGGCCGCCGTCCAGGGTCTTCATGGCGATCTTGAAGCCCTCGCCCTTCTTGCCCAGCATACGGTCCTTGGGAATGACGCAATCCTCGAAGATCAGGTCGCAGGTAGAGCTGCCGCGAATACCCATCTTCTTCTCGTGCTTGCCCTGAGAGAAGCCCTTGTCGTCCTTCTCCACGATGAACGCGGAGATCTCCTTCATGCTGCGGCCGCGCTTGTCAACGGTCTTGCCGGTGACGGCGATGACCACGAAGGTGTCAGCCACGTTGCCGTTGGTGATGAAGCACTTGGAGCCGTTCAGAATGTAGTTCTCGCCGGACTCGTCCAGCACGGCGGTGGTCTGCTGGCCCTGGGCATCGGTGCCGGCGCCGGGCTCGGTCAGGCCGAAAGCGCCGATCTTCTTGCCGGAGCACAGGTCGGGCAGATACTTCATCTTCTGCTCCTCGGTGCCGTTCTCGAAGATGGGGGCGGCGCACAGGGAGGTGTGGGCGGAAACGATAACAGCAGTGGTACCGCAGACCTTGGCCAGCTCCTCGACGCACATGGCGTAGGAGAGCACATCAGCGCCAGCGCCGCCGTACTCCTTGGGGAAGTAAATGCCCATCATGCCCAGCTTGGCCATCTTCTCGACGGTCTCCATGGGGAAGCGCTCTTCCTCGTCGATCTCAGCGGCCAGGGGCTTGACCTCGTTCTCCGCGAAATCGCGGTACATCTTGCGAACGAGCAGCTGTTCCTTCGTCAGATGGAAATCCATACTTTTTTCTCCTTTTTCTGATTTTACTTGTTGTAGTTGAAGAAGCCTTCGCCGGACTTAATACCCAATTTGCCCGCACGAACCATCTTCCGGATCAGCACGTTTGCGCGATACTTGCTATCGTGAGTCTCGTTGAACAGCACGTCCATAATGTTCAGCACCACGTCCCAGCCGATGAGGTCGCCCAGATGCAGGGGGCCCATGGGATGGTTGCAGCCCAGCTGCATAGCAATATCGATATCTTCCGCGGAGGCAACGCCTTCCTGCAGAACGCAAACGCCCTCGTTGCAGTAGGGGATCAGGATCTTATTGACCACAAAGCCGGGGGCCTCGTTGACCACCACGGGGGTCTTGCCGATCTCCACAGACAGGTTCTTGATATAGTCCACCAGGTCGGCGGGGGTGTTGCCGCCGGCGATGACCTCCACCAGCTTCATGGCGGGCACGGGGTTGAAGAAGTGCATACCGATCAGGTGATGCTTCATGCCCTGGCCCATCTCGGTGATGGACAGAGAGGAGGTGTTGGAGGCGAAGATGGTCTCGTCCTTGCAGATGGCGTCCAGCTTGCCCAGCAGTTCCTTCTTGACGGCCATGTTCTCGGCCACGCACTCGATGACCAGATCGGCATCGGCGGCAGCGTCAAACTCCTCGACCAGAACGCGGCTCATGATATCGTCCGCGGCTTCCTGGGTCATCTTACCCTTGGCGACCTTCTTGTTCAGGGAGGCGGCCAGCTTGTCCTTATGACGCTGTGCGCTGGCGGTGCTGGAAGCATACATCAGGGCGGTGTGGCCCTTCGCTGCGAAAACCTGGGCAATGCCGCTGCCCATCGTACCGGCGCCGAATACTGCTACTTTCATGATAGTTCCTCCTACTTAAATTTTTACATGAATTGCTTAATTATCAGGCGGTGTGCCTGTCAATTAACTTACTTGTTCTGATAGGGCTCGTGCTTGCGCTTCTCCAGGAAGGCGGACATACCCTCGATCTGGTCGGCAGACTGGAAGCAGCTGCCGAAGAGCTTTTCCTCGATGACGATGGCCTTGTCCATGTCCACCTGAAGGCCCTCGTTGATGGCCTGCTTGCAGGCGCGGACGGCGATAGGCGCGTTCTTGGCGATGGTCTCGGCCAGCTTCTCGGCGGCGGGCAGCAGCTCGTCCAGGGGATAGACGGCGTTGACCAGGCCGATGCGGTAGGCCTCGTCAGCCTTGATATTCTTGGCGGTATAGATCAGCTGCTTGGCCATGCCGGGGCTGACCAGGCGGGCCAGACGCTGGGTGCCGCCGAAGCCGGGGGTGATGCCCAGGCCGGTCTCGGGCTGGCCGAAGACCGCGGTGTCGGCGCAGATGCGGATATCGCAGGCCATGCTCAGCTCGCAGCCGCCGCCCAGGGCGAAGCCGTTGACCGCGGCGATAGTGGGGATGGGCAGCGTCTCGATGGCGCGGAAAACATCGTTGCCGTGCTTGCCGAAGGCCTCGCCGCCCTCCTTGGTCAGGGTGCTCATCTCGCCGATGTCGGCGCCGGCCACGAAGGCCTTTTCACCGCTGCCGGTGATGACCAGAGCGCGGATATCCGCGTCCGCCTTTACGGCGGAAACCAGCTCGTCCAGGTCGGTCAGGACCTCGGAATTCAGCGCGTTCAGCGCCTTGGGACGGTTGATGGTCGCCACGGCGATGAGGCCCTTCTTTTCCAGCAGAATGTTGGTCATATCAAGTTCCTCCTTATGGTTCCTTTCCGTGGGCGCAGCGCCCGGAAACGGCACGGGGCCGGCGGGTGGGCATACGCCTCCTCATACATATCACATTATAGTGGCCCGTTAGAAATTTATCAAGTCCAACCCACCGGCTTTTTGCTTTTTTAGCGGTTTCCACAAAAGTGGGCACCGGAATTTGCACACTTTTTCGGGCAGGGGCGCAGCAAACAGGGATATCAGGGAAAAACGTGCTTGTATCCCGGCGCAAGATGGGGTATGATGGGAGAAAATCGTAAAATGGCGAGGACATGAATATGCGGATGCGGAAGAAAAAAAATCTGGCGCCCCGGATGGAAGCCTGCGGCGCGTACCTGATCCGGGACCCGTTCGCCCTGCGGGGGCGCTGGCGGGAGCTGATGCCGGAGGCACGGGAGCTGCGGGTGGAGCTGGGCTGCGGCAAGGGCGGCTTCACCGTGGGGACCGCGGCGGCGGAGCCGGAGGTGCTGCTGATCGCCGTGGAGAAAGTGCCGGACGCCATGGTGGTGGCCATGGAGAAGGCCCGGGACGCGGAACTGCACAACGTATGGTTCGTAGACGGGGACGCGGCGCTGCTGCCGGATATGTTTGCCGACGGGGAGATCGACCGGCTGTACATCAACTTCTGCGACCCGTGGCCCAAGAGCAACCAGAAAAAACGGCGGCTGACCCACGGGAACTTTCTGAAAAAGTACCGGCAGGTGCTGGCGGAGGGAGGGCAGATCCACTTCAAGACCGACAACGACAAGCTGTTTGAGTGGTCGCTGGAGGAGATCCCGCAGTTCGGGTTCGCGCTGTCGGAGGTGACGCGGGATCTGCACGCGGACGGGCCGGTGGGCGTGATGACCGACTATGAGCGCAAGTTCTACGGCGAGGGCAAGAGCATCAACCGATGCGTGGCCACCATGGTGGAATGGACGGAGCCGGAAACAGAGGACGTCCCCTCCCCTGCTGAGTAAACAGAAAAGGCACCCCTGACGGGGTGCCTTTTTTATTTCGCGCGGCGCCGGGGTAAGACACCGCAGGAAATGCGGGTCAGTTTCCGCGCTTTTTAGCGGTCCAGGCCATGCCGGTAACGCTGAGAACAGCGGTCACGGCGTAGATACCCACGCCCGCGTCGAAGGTCTTGGGGCTGCCCTTGGTGTCATCGGCCTTGGTGTCGGTGGTGGGGTAGTAGTAATAGCGAGAAGGAACGGTGTAGGAAGTACCAGCGGTCACAGTGTTGCCGTTGATGGTCACAACACCGGTCACGCCCCTAGCCACGAGGATGCTCTTACCGGCATCCACGCCGGTGATAGGGCCAGCCTTGGTAACAGTAACGCTCTTTCCGCTATTGGCTGCGGCCGCGATAACTGCACTACCAACAGCATAACCTTCACTACCAACAATCGCCACCGCGACATCGGCTGCCACAAAGTTAGTACCTTCGCCCTCTGCCTTGCAGTTGGACGGATCGATCTGGGGGAACTCGCCGCCGTTGACCGTTATCGTTGCTGTACCGTTTGTATGGTTTGCATCGTAGCAATTCAGCACAAAGTCATATGGTTTCGCTTCGGAGAATTTCTGCTGAACGGTATATGTGCCGCCATTGATAATCGCAGTACCGGTAAGAACATACACAGCGTGGATATTGCCAATGAAAGTACCATTCTGGATAGTCACTTTACCGCCATCCTGCACATCCACAGCGTAGCAATCATTTTCTTTTGCTGCAAATGTACCATTGCCGGTAATCGTCAAATCGCCATGCTCTCTCACAGAAATCAGCGACCATGCTCCCGTGCCTTCATTCCAAATGTCGGTAGTATTGTACAGCTTCTTGCCGTTCATATCGAGAACGACCTTCTTTCCGACCGTCACTACACCGGCAATCTCGACATCCTTCAGCAGGACGATGGTCTGACCCTCGGCCGCCGCGTCCACCGCGTTCACCGCTTCCTGCAGCGTAGCGTACTCAGTATCACCGATTTTTGCGACCTTTGCAGCGCCTTCCCCTTCCGCCCACGCGGCGGTGGTGAGGCCCAGTGCCATGACCAGGGCCAGAATGGTTGCTAATACCTTTTTCATTGTTAACACTCCCCAATGATTTTGATATTTCCGCAGGGTGCTTCGTTTTAAGCTTGTTAAAACGCCAAAGCAGGAGTACTCCTGCGGATAGGACAATTATACCACAAATTT